>Ga0335397_10004376_pt1 | contig 18671 bp, 17 predicted proteins | sample MAT04_FD_205740 | JGI IMG/M metagenome (GOLD analysis project Ga0335397, IMG submission 205740) | Freshwater microbial communities from Lake Fryxell liftoff mats and glacier meltwater in Antarctica - MAT-04 (spades assembly) (version 2) ... | reverse complement strand
AACGGCTTCTTGCGCCTCACCGAGCAGGGCGAAATCATCTCCAGCAAGTACGGCGATCCGGACCTCGCGCAGAGGAATCTGGAGACACTGCTCGCGGCGGTGCTGGAGAGCACGCTGTTACCCAACATCGGAGGAGACGCTGCGCAGCAAGCCCGCTTCGAAGCCATCGCTGATCGCTTGAGCGCTCACGCGTTCACTGCGTATCGTGCGCTGGTTTACGTCGACGAAGGCTTCGTCACCTACTTCCGCGAAAGCACGCCGATCAAGGAAATCGCCGAACTCAACATTGGCTCACGACCCGCATCGCGAAAAGCCAGCACGCGCATCGAAGATTTGCGGGCGATTCCGTGGGTGTTTAGCTGGGCGCAGGCACGCGTATCGCTGCCCGGCTGGTACGGCTTCGGCAGCGCGGTCGCCCAGTTGATTGAAGAAGAGCCCGCAGTCATTGGCGAGCTTCGCCAAATGGCAAAAGACTGGCCATTCTTTGCCACCGTGCTCTCAAACCTGGGCATGGTGCTGGCCAAGACCGACATGCAGATCGCCGCCGCGTACGGTTCGCTGGTGCAAGACCGCACCATTCGCGAGCGCGTTGGCGGAAAAATTTATGCCGAATGGGAACGTACAAGAAATGCGTACGAAGCAATTGTCGGCGCTCCTCCGCTGGCCGACAACCCAACGCTCGCCCGCTCGATCCGCAACCGCTTTCCGTACCTCGATCCGCTAAATCATTTGCAGATTGAACTCATTCGTCGCGTGCGCTCCGGCGATGTCGAGGAGCGGACTCGGCGTGCGCTGCACTTGACGATTAACGGTTTGGCGGCGGGGCTGAGGAACACCGGGTAGCGGTTTGCAGTCACGGCTGTTTGCAGCACAGCCGCAAATGCCCGAAAATAAGGGCTTCTGCCCGAAAGCAATACCCATTTGACTACCACCTCGCTCGAACTTTCTCTCGAGCCTATTGATAACGCGACGCTGGCCACCGTGTGTGGCGCGATGGATGACAACATTCGTCGGGTGGCCGCTGCCTTCTCGATCACCATCAACCGCCGGGTCGGCATGCTGCGCATCGAAGGTGAGGCGGCTGCGGCGTCGGCGGCGAAAAAAGCGATTGAGCGCTTCCGCTACATGGCAAAGCAGGGCAAGCGCGATTTGACGGAAGAGGATATTGATCTCACGTTGGCGGAGCTTAAATTGCCGGTTGCGCCGAATGGCATTTCGGGCTTCGCGCAGCTCGAAGCCTCCGCCGCGTCGATCCCGTTGAAGGTGAAGCGCACCGACCTCGTGGCGCGCACCCCGACCCAACTTACCTACCTGCAAAATATTCGCGATCACGACATTACGTTTGGCATTGGCCCTGCTGGCACGGGCAAAACTTTTCTCGCAGTCGCGTGTGCAGTGGATGCGTTTGAGCGTGATTTGATCAAGCGGATCGTACTGGTTCGACCTGCGGTTGAGGCGGGTGAGCGGCTGGGGTTCTTGCCCGGTGACTTGATTCAAAAAGTGGATCCGTATTTGCGTCCGCTGTACGACGCATTGTTCGAGCTCATGGGGCTCGAAAAAACGACCAAGCTCATGGAGCGCGGCACCATCGAAGTCGCGCCGCTTGCGTTCATGCGCGGACGCACACTGAACGGCGCATTCATCATTCTCGATGAGGCGCAGAACACGACACCCGAGCAGATGAAAATGTTCTTGACGCGGATCGGTTATGGCACCAAAACGGTGGTGACTGGCGATCCGACGCAGAACGATTTGCATAAAAATCAGAAGAGCGGTCTGCATGACGCGCAGCATGTGTTGCACGGCGTTCCGGGCATTGCGTTTACGCGATTTTCCAGCATTGATGTGGTGAGGCATCCGCTGGTGCAGAAAATTGTGAACGCCTACGAACGGCAGAGTTCGCAGGAAAAATCGTGACCCTGTCTGCTTCCGTGCAATTTGCGTCGGCGGCGAAACATTTGCCACTTCGAGCGCAAGTGCGTCGATGGGCGCTGGCGGCGCATCGCGACGTTGCGGAAAAGCGCGACGGCGTGGTCACCATTCGCTACGTCGATGAGAGGGAAGGCCGCATGCTGAATCGCGATTTTCGCGGCAAGGATTACGCGACCAACGTGTTGACGTTTGTGCATGAATCCTCACCGTTTCAGCCTGAAGCCAGACACGGCTATTCAGCCGATATCGTCATCTGTGCGCCAGTTATTGCCCGTGAAGCGCGTGAACAAAAGAAACCCGTTGCAGCGCACCACGGCCACATGGTGTTGCACGGCATGCTGCATGCTCGGGGCTTTGATCACGAAAACGACGCAGACGCGGCGTCGATGGAGGTTATCGAGATTGCGCTATTGCGCCGATTTCGTATAAAAAACCCCTATGAGATTGAATGATGTACGTAAATCAGCTTTTCGCTCAAAGCACCCATACACTGGGGCTAGCAGTGAATTATGTTGAAAGTCGGCTTATGGCGAATTCGCTACCTAGCCCCAACGCAAGCGTCGTTTTGCCAAAAAGCCATAAAACTTTGAAGACTCTGGTTTACAGCGCATGAGCGAGGCCGAGCCCCGCCCGAAACCGTCGCTGTTTGAGCGCCTGTCGACGATGCTCTCCGGCGCGCCGGAGGATCGCGAAGACCTGCTTGACATGCTGCGAGATGCGCATGAGCGCAAACTGCTCGATGCCGATGCGCTGTCAATTTTCGAAGGAGCGCTAGAGGTCGCCGATATGACGGTGTCCGACGTGATGGTGCCGCGCTCGCAAATGGACGTGATCGAACTCGACGACGATCCCGCCGCCATCATCACAGAAATGGTCGAGACGCGACACTCGCGCTACCCGGTGATTGGCGCGGATCGGGACGAAGTGGTCGGGGTATTGCTGGCGAAAGACTTGCTGGCGTACCTTGTCAATGCAGAGGCGTTTTCACTCAAGGCCGTGCTGCGCGCGCCGGTGTTTGTGCCGGAGACGAAGCGGCTGAATGTGCTGTTGCGCGAGTTCCGCTCGCAGCGAAATCACATGGCGATTGTCATCGATGAGCATGGCTCCGTTGCGGGACTCGTTACCATCGAGGACGTGCTCGAACAAATCGTCGGCGAAATCATCGACGAATACGACTACGACGAAGAGGCTGACAACATCATTGCGGAGACCGCCACCCGATGGCGCGTGAAGGCTTCGACCGAAATTGGTGCGTTCAATGAAAAATTTGGCACCGAATTCAGCGACGATGACTCGGGCACGGTCGGCGGCCTGCTGACACAGGAGTTCGCACGCGTGCCGCATCGCGGCGAATCGGTCTTGCTCGGCGGTTTCAAATTTACCGTGCTGCGCGCCGATGGACGACGCGTCTGGCTGATGACGGTTGAGCGGGCTTGATCGCCCGTTTGTGGGCCCCTGGCGTTGCGGCGACTGTCGGTGCACTGACCGCGTGGCTGGGTTTCGCGCCCATTGGCTGGTGGTGGTTTCCGTTCATTGGATTTGCCGTGCTCGCCGCACTGATCGCGCGTGCGCCAACAGTCAAACGCGGCGCATTCATCGGATTTTTGTTTGGGCTTGGCTACTTCCTCGCGGGCGTTTCATGGGTGCGCATCAGCCTCAATGAATTCGGTGGCATGCCGCTGCCAATGGCGTGGTTGGCGGCGTCTTTGTTTTGTGCCTTCCTCTCGCTGTATCCAATGCTGGCGGGTGCGTTCACCGCGTGGGCGAAACCGAAAAATCCGTGGTTCTTTGCGTTTGTGTTCGCTTCAGCATGGACATTTGCCGAGTATTTGCGGGCGCATTTGTTTACCGGGTTTGAGTGGTTGAGTGTCGGGGTTGGCCAAGCCTCAATGGGTTTGATGAAGGGTATTGCCCCGTTGTTCGGGTCGTTTGGCGTCACTTTTTCCGTAGTGCTGATCGCCGTGGTGCTATCGCGCATATTGCCGTGGATTTTTAAGCCGCACGGATCGACTCGACGCGGCATTGCCTGGCGAGTGTTTAGTCTGGATTTAAGGTCTGGGCTGGCGTTGGCTGTGATATTGGGCGTCGCGACGGTCACGTACTACATCGGCGATCTCCCATTCAGCGAACCCACCGGCAACCCAGTCAAAGTATCGCTGCTGCAAGGCAACGTCCCACAATCCATGAAGTGGGAACCCGAAAAATTCGCTGACACACTGGTGATGTATGAGCGACTCGTCAATCGCGCGAAGGGTGAGCTCATCATCCTGCCCGAAACGGCTTTCCCGGCGCCGCTCTCGCGCATCCCGCCGGAATACATCGCCAGGCTCGAAGCCACGGCCAAAGCCAAAAACGCGAACCTCGTTATCGGTGTGCCGTTGCAAGAAGCAGGCAAGTTCTTCAACGGAGCGATCTCGCTCGGTATCGATCCGACTCAGCAGTACCGAAAGGCGCACCTCGTGCCGTTCGGCGAATACATGCCGTTGCGCGGATTGCTGTCATGGTTCTACGCGAACCTCACGATTCCGATGAGCGATTTTTCAAGCGGCGACGCGTTGCAACCCAATATCAAACTTAACGGTCAATCGCTCGGCATTTCCATTTGCTACGAAGATGCTTTCGCGCGAGACGTTCACCGCACTTTGCCTGACGCGACACTCCTGGTGAACATCAGCAACGATGCGTGGTTCGGCAAAAGCGCCGCAGCCGAGCAGCATTTGCAGCTTTCGCAAATGCGCGCCATCGAGTTTGCGCGCCCGATGCTGCGGGCGAACAACACCGGCATCACGGCTGTGATTGACGAGAAAGGCCGTGTCACACAACGACTCGAACCGTTCACCGAAGGCATACTGGAGGCGACAGTGCAAGGACGCAAGGGTTACACCCCGTACATCGCGTGGGGCGATTTACCAATCTTGTTGATTTGTCTCGCTGGCATCGGCATCGGAACCGGGCAACGATTACGACGCGGAAGTTAGCGTGAACGCCGCTCGCACCGCTGTCGTTAAGCGAAATGCGGGTTTGATCTACTGCGTGTACTGGCGATCTGCCTGACGTGTGCAATGCATTCGTACTGAGTTTTCGAGTGGCATTTGCTGGTATTGATCGCGGCGACTCATGTGTGCAAGATGGCTCATTTTTCGCGCCGCACGCCGACAAACAATAAAATACACGTACCCTGTCTTTTGTTGCCGTTCGCACGCGTTGCGAAGAGGCAAGCGTGTACTTCACGACTCTAATGATTACTTTTCAAGAAGCCATCCTCCGACTGCAAACTTACTGGAATGATCAGGGCTGTGCGCTGATCCAGCCTTATGACATGGAGGTTGGCGCGGGTACATCGCATACGGCCACGTTTCTGCGTGCGCTCGGGCCGGAGCCGTGGCGTGCCGCCTATGTGCAGCCGTCGCGTCGCCCGAAGGATGGCCGCTACGGCGAAAACCCGAACCGTTTGCAGCACTACTACCAATATCAGGTCGTTCTGAAACCGTCGCCACCGAACATTCTCGATCTGTATCTCGGCTCGCTCACCGCGCTCGGTTTCGACCTGCAGGAAAACGACGTTCGCTTTGTTGAGGATGATTGGGAGAACCCGACGCTCGGCGCATGGGGCCTCGGTTGGGAAGTGTGGATGAATGGCATGGAAGTGACGCAGTTCACTTACTTCCAGCAGGTCGGTGGCCTGCCGTGCAAGCCGATTACGGGTGAAATCACGTTCGGCCTTGAGCGTTTGATCATGTATTTGCAGGGCGTAGACAATGTTTACGATCTGGTGTGGACGACGTGGGTTGAACCGTCAGCAACTGCGGGCGCAGTTGGCGAAACACGCACGCTCTACTACCGCGATGTGTTTCATCAGAACGAAGTCGAACAATCGACTTACAACTTTGAGTACAGCGATGCGGATGCGTTGTTCCGACACTTTGCTGATTACGAAAAAGAAGCCAGGTTGCTGATGGAAAAGCAGCTCGCGTTGCCTGCGTATGAGCAGGTGCTGAAGGCTGCGCACACGTTCAACCTGTTAGATGCTCGTGGCGCGATCAGCGTGACCGAGCGGGCAGCTTACATTGGGCGTATCCGCAACCTCGCACGGGCGGTCGCTCAGAGTTATTTTGAGAGTCGGGAACGGTTGGGTTTTCCGATGTTGCATAAGGCCGTTGCTACTGAAAAGGCGGCGGCATGAGTGCGAAGCCATTATTGATCGAACTCTTCACGGAAGAGTTGCCGCCTAAAGTATTGAAGAAACTGGGGGAGGCGTTTGCGCGCGGCATTTGGCAGGAGTTAGCGTTCGCCGAACTAGTACCGGACTCCTCGGAATACGCGTCTTTTGCGACGCCACGACGACTAGGCGTACGAATTGACAAGGTGTTCCACGAAGCGTCGGCAAAAGCGATCAAAGAAAAATTGATGCCACTGGCCGTGGCACGGGACGCAACTGGCGCAGCTTCGGTTGCCTTGAAAAAGAAGCTCACTGGCCTCGGGCGCGAAGCATTGATTGAAGATTTCCCGAACGCGATCAGTGGTTCCGATTCGATTGTGATCGAGAGCGACGGGAAGGCTGATTACGTTTATCTCGTCGGCCTTGCACCGGGACGCACTATTGCGCTTGGCGTGCAAGGCGCGATTGATGCAACGCTCGCGAAGCTGCCGATCCCGAAAATGATGACGTATCAACTCGCGGATGGACAAACCGACGTGAGCTTCGTGCGTCCCGCGCATGGACTGGTCGTTTTGCATGGCGACGATGTGATCGAAGCGAGCGCGCTGGGTCTGACCTCCGGACGCATCGCGCATGGTCATCGCTTTCAGGGCGCGAATAATATCGAACTCGATACCGCCTCGCGCTACGAAGAATTGTTGCGCCAATACGGCAAAGTCGAACCCGTTTTCGCCGTGCGTCGCAGCATGATCTTGTCGCAGCTCGAAGCGAAAGCCAGTGCGCTCGGAGCGACGCTTGGTAGCGTGGAGAGTTATGCGGACTTGCTTGATGAAGTGAATTCACTGGTTGAATGGCCAACGGTCTACGTCTGCCAATTCGAGCCAGAATTCCTCGCCGTGCCGCAGGAGTGTCTGATTCTTACGATGAAGACGAATCAGAAATACTTCCCGCTGTTTGACGACTCGGGCAAGCTTAAGAACCAGTTTCTGATTGTCTCGAACATGGAACTGGCTGATCCGAAGAAGATCGTTGAAGGTAATGAGCGAGTGGTGCGTCCGCGTTTGGCCGATGCAAGATTCTTTTTCGAGACGGATAAAAAGACGAAGCTCGAGGCGCGAATTCCTGAGTTGACGAAGGTCGTTTATCACAACAAACTTGGAACGCAAGGCGAACGCGTTGCTCGTGTCGCCAAACTTGCGGGCGAAATCGCTGTATTGATCGGTGCCGATAAGGCGCGCTCTGAACGCGCAGGTACTCTTGCGAAAGCGGACTTGCTCACGCTGATGGTCGGCGAATTCCCAGAACTGCAAGGCACGATGGGACGTTACTACGCGCTACATGACGGCGAGCCTGCTGACGTGGCTTCAGCTTGCGCCGAACATTACCAGCCGCGCTTTGCGGGTGATGCGTTGCCATCGCCTGGAGTGCCGACAGCGGTCGCACTCGCAGATAAACTAGAAACGCTTGCAGGCATGTTTGGCATTGGCCAAAACCCGTCAGGTGATAAAGATCCGTTTGCGCTCCGGCGACATGCGCTAGGCGTGATTCGAATTTTGGTCGAGCAGAACCTGGCAGTCGAATTGCCCGCACTCTTGGAAGCGGCCTTCGACTGCATTGGCAACAAAGCCACCAACGGCAATGCCCGTGCCGAGATCTCAACGTTTGTCTATGACCGATTGCGTGGTTATCTGAAAGAATCAGGCGCGACTACGAACGAAGTCGAATCGATCATCGCTGACTCGCCAGACAATCTCGCAACTTTGCCCGCGCAACTTGCGGCGGTACAAGCCTTCTCGGAGCTCCCTGAAGCAGCCAGTCTCAACGCCGCGAACAAGCGTGTGGCAAATATTTTGCGTAAAGCGAATGAAAGCGGTGAGGCGATTGCCGCAAGCAGCGCTGCACAGGAGCCCGCAGAGCTTGCGCTTCGCGCCGCTCTCGACGCAGTAACGCCAACAGCGAACGCGCTGTTCGTTAACGGCGATTTCACCGGCTATCTGAAATCGTTCGCGGCACTCAAAGCCCCTGTCGACGAGTTCTTCGACAAAGTCATGGTGATGGCCGAAGACAAAGCGGTGCGTGCCAATCGCCTTGCGTTGCTTCGTGATCTGCGCGAAGCAATGAACAAAGTCGCCGATCTATCCAAGTTGGCGGCTTAGCCGAAGGATAGCTCTTGAAACTCGTCATCCTCGACCGCGACGGCACGATCAATTTCGATAGTGATCGTTTCATCAAGACCCCCGACGAGTGGCGTCCGCTTCCTGGTGCTTTGGAAGCCATTGCGCGGTTAAATGGTGCGGGCTATCACGTTGCTGTGGCGACCAACCAGAGCGGAATCGAGCGCGGCCTGCTCGACATGAATGCGCTCAACGCCATTCACGCCAAGATGCTGAAGGCTGTGCAGCAGGCGGGTGGCCACATCGACGTCATCTATTACTGCCCGCATTCAGGTGATGCGGATTGCCGCTGCCGCAAACCGTCGCCAGGGATGTTTGTGGACATCGGTCAGCGCCTGAACGTGTCGATGGCGGGCGTGCCGTGCATCGGGGATGGCTTGCGTGATTTGCAGGCGGCTGAGGCGGCGGGCGGCAAGCCGATCCTCGTACTCACGGGAAAGGGGGCAGCCACTCTGGCTGCTGGCAACTTACCCGCAGGCACGCAAACTTTTGCCGATCTCTCGACCGCAGTGGACGCTATCCTGAGCGCCGTCTGAATCTAAACTGAACGGATCATGCAAGCACTTCGCAACATTACCTTCGTCCTGCTGCAACTCCTGCTGACGCCGGTTTTTGCGTTCATCATTTGCGCAGCATTCTGGGCTCCACCGAAGGCGCGGAACGAGCTTTGCGCCTGGTACACGCGACTGTTTGTCTGGTTGGCGAAGCATCTCTGCCGCATTAATTACGTCGTCGAGGGCTGGGAGAACGTCCCGAAAACGCCGTTTATCGTGCTCTCGAAACATTCTTCGACGTGGGAAACACTGATGCTGGAAAGCGTGTTCACGCCGGGCAGCTTTGTTGCGAAGAAGGAATTGCTCTGGTTGCCGTTTTTTGGGTGGGGATTTGCTCTGTCTTCACCGATCACGATTGATCGCAAGGCAGGCGCCAAGTCGATGGACAAGATGATTGAACAGGGTAAGGAACGACTAAACAAACGCGGCTTCACCATCGTCATTTTTCCTGAAGGAACGCGCATTCCTGCGGGTACCAAAGGGCGCTATAAGACCGGTGGTGCCCGGCTGGCGATTGGCTGTAACGTGCCGGTGCTGCCGATTGCGCACAATGCAGGTTACTGCTGGCCTCGTCATCCGTTGAAAAAGTATCCAGGGACAGTCACCATGTCCGTGTTGCCACCGATTGATCCGGCAGGGCGTTCGCTCGTTGAGTTAAACGAGTTGGTTGAGCGCGTGATCGAGGCGGAGGTGGCGCGATTGGGCGATCCACGTTTGCGCGCGAGCACAAGCGCCTGAACGGATAGTTGTGGGCTTCTGGACCGCTTTGTTTTCGCCACCTGCTTCGCCGACGCTGCCACCACGTGCGCCTGCGACGCGAGGTGCGGTCAATTCCGGTGAAGACAAACCACGCCGCAGTTCCTCCGGCCTCGACTATCGGCTGGAGCGCGCACGACGCAAATCGATTGGGCTGATCATCACGACCGAGGGGCTGTTGATTCGAGCGCCGAAGTGGACGCCGCTCTATGAGATTGACGCTGCCATTGCCGAGCGCAACGCCTGGATCGTGGCTGCGTTGGCGCGGCAGAGTGCTCGTCGTGCGCAATTAGCGGCGTATCGCGACGGAGGTCACGTGCTGTTTCGCGGCAACAAGCTTAAGGTGGAAGTGCATCCGGGTCTGTTCGATTCGATGGATTTGACCGAGAAGCATTGCATCGTCACTACGCTCGACGGTACGTTTAATGCGGAGGCATTTGACGAAGAGTTGAAGCGGATCGCTTGCCTGGAGCTGCCGGACATGGCGCGAAACATGGCCAGGGACGCTGGGCTTCCGCTCGCTTCAGTGACGCTTAGCAGTGCTCGTACGATGTGGGGTAGTTGCACCTCTACCGGCAGGGTGCGCCTCAACTTTCGGCTACTGCAACTGGCTCCGGAGTTGATGCGTCACGTCGTTGCACATGAGTTGGCGCACCTTGTTGAATTCAATCACTCCAGGCGGTTCTGGGCCATCGTGGAGGGGCTCGATCCCAACACCAAAGCCCACAAGCGGGCGATCAAGAGCTATTCGGTACTTCTGGAACTCTAGGGTTTATCTAGTCGAACGAGACTCGTTGACCCGTCTGCTCAAACACCACGCGTGAGATCGCATCAGACAGCGGCTCTCCGCTGCGCGTATCCAGCCAGACGCCACTGGCCCATCGAAAGTGATAACCGCCGCTCTTGGCCGCAACCCAGATTTCCTGAGTCGGCGCGTGGCGATTGATGATGATTTTCGATTGGTCGATACAGGTAATTTCCAGCACGCCCTGATTGAGTTCGACGTCGTCCGCCGCCTCGGACTCGTCAATCGTCGCGACGATTTGATCGAAGAGCGCATCGGCCGTTTCATTGAATTCGGTGGCAGAAATCATTTGCTATTATCGGATTGAACTTATCAATCGAGAAGTCTATGCGCACACGCCTCGCCGCCACCCTTATTCTCGCCGCCTTCCTGCTAACACTCGGATTGTCCGGTTGCGGGCAAAAGGGGCCGCTGGTTCCCGTCAAGACGTCCTCGTTTTCCACGACACATTCTGTTCGCTAACCATTTCTTCCATGCTCACTCCACACTTAAATCGTCACGCTGACGGCGAGCTTGCCTACGAAGGCGTGCGCCTCGCTGACATCGCTCGCGAGTTCGGCACTCCGACTTACGTTTATTCCCGCGCCACGATTGTCGAAAATTTTCGCGCTTACCAAAGCGCTTTCGCCGCCTCGAAACCGCTCATTTGCTACGCCGTCAAGGCGAACTCCACGCTCAGCGTACTTGCGCTTCTGGCCTCTGAAGGCGCAGGGTTCGATATCGTTTCTGCCGGTGAGCTGCAACGCGTGATTGCGGCGGGTGGTGATGCGAGCAAGGTGATTTTCTCTGGCGTGGCGAAACGTAGCGAAGAAATCGCGCTGGCGCTTTCGCACAATATTCACTGCTTCAACATCGAGTCCGAAGCCGAGTTGTTTCGCGTCAACGACATCGCAATCGCCGCTGGGAAGCGTGCGCGAATCACATTTCGTATCAACCCGGACGTTGACGCAAAGACGCATCCGTACATTTCTACCGGTCTCAAGTCGAACAAATTTGGCGTTGCGCACCTCGATGCGGTGCGGCTCTACACGCTCGCCGCGAGCATGCGTGGCATCGAAGTACACGGCATCGAGTGTCACATCGGTTCGCAGATCACGGAGCTGTCGCCGTACGTTGATGCCCTGCGTAGATTGCTGTCGCTTGTTGACGACTTGTCGGCGCGAGGAATTCATCTTCACCACATCGACATTGGTGGTGGGCGTGGCATCACCTATCAAGGCGAGACGATGGTTTCGATGAACGATTTTGCGCAAGCGGTTGAGCGCGAAATCGCGGGGCATCATCTTGATCTTTTGCTGGAGCCTGGCCGCTCCATCGTGGGTGATGCGGGTCTGCTTTTGACGCGCGTTGAATTCCTGAAACCCGGAGAGACAAAAAACTTCGCGCTTGTTGATGCGGGCATGAACGATCTCATTCGTCCAACGTTGTACGACGCGTATCACCCGGTCACTGCGGTGCTCGCACGCGACGGCACGCCGACAATTTACGACGTCGTTGGACCGGTGTGTGAGAGCGGAGACTGGCTTGCACGGGAGCGTGCGCTCGTATTGGAACAGGGCGATCTGCTCGCTGTTTTGTGCGCCGGCGCTTACGGTATGACGATGGCGTCAAACTACAACACGCGTGGTCGTCCGTGTGAAGTGATGGTGGATCGAGATGAGGCGCATCTCATTCGCGAGCGTGAACGCTTCGAAGATTTGATTGCGCATGAGCGCATTGTCGTGTGATTTATTTGCTCGAGTCATGCCGCTTTTTTAGTCGCGAATGTGTGTGTAACGCGCGTAGTCACATCACAAATTTTGTGCAACAAAACAACACAGCGTTTCGTGCGCGTGAATGCACACGCGTGTAGTCTTGTTCGCAAAAAAAATCAAGCTAGAATTCGCGCATCAGGTAAAAATGTTGTAAACAAGTTCGTGTGCCTTGAACGTTTGCAACAGTGCCTGACACTGAGGTGTTTTGTGTTGTAGCGCTGATTGATTTCGATGAAATTTTCTTCGCGATCAATGTGCGAGACGACGCAAATGTTCGCCTCAAGTGATGTTCAAAAACTGTGAGAGTCAACCCTTAGGAGACCACTATGAGCGACATGATGACGATGGCGGCCCCGGCTGCAGCTGCAGCCCCTGCCAAGAAAAAACCTGCTGCCAAGAAACCGGTAGCGAAGCCAGCTGCTAAAAAAGCAGCAGCCAAAAAGCCAGCTGCGAAAAAGCCAGCCGCCAAGAAACCAGCGGCTAAAAAGCCAGCGGCCAAGAAACCAGCTGCCAAGAAACCAGCTGCCAAGAAACCAGCCGCTAAAAAAGCAGCAGCCAAAAAGCCAGCCGCTAAAAAAGCAGCAGCCAAAAAGCCAGCCGCTAAAAAAGCAGCAGCCAAAAAGCCAGCGGCTAAAAAGCCAGCCGCCAAGAAGCCAGCCGCCAAAAAAGCAGCAGCTAAAAAACCGGTCGCCAAAAAAGCAGCAGCGAAAAAGCCAGCCGCTAAAAAGCCAGCAGCGAAGAAGAAGTAATCTCTCTACAGAGACTTCTCTCTTCAATTTAAACGGCGCGGTAACGCGCCGTTTTCATTGGTGCTTTGTGTTGCGGACTTCTTAACGAGAAATGCAAAATGGCAACTTACGCAGCCGCAGTGCCCACAAAGTCCTCATCTGGAAAGGCCAGCCTCAAGGGTTCACCTAAACCAGACTAGGGCAAGTCGCGTCGCGTGGCGGTGATCACACATCACCTCTCGCACCGCTTGTCATCGCCGCCAGCAAGCCGCGAAACCCCCTCGCAGCGGATGCTCTGCTCAAAAAGTCGGGCCCGCACGACGACAAACGGAGCGCACAGAAAATTCGCGTGCAAGAGCAATTGCAAAGCGGCCTGGATGAGGTGCGAAAGCGTAACGCAGACGACTGACTGAGGCGGTCGGTCTTAGCAAGGGAGGAGGGAGGGCATTTCCCGCCAGCTAGGCTGCTGCAAAGTCCGACTAACGCCGGGTTCAGAAGGCGGGCAGGGTCCGCCTCTACCTGACTTGTGAACTACGCGCCGTCGTTTTCGTGGCTGAAGCCGATCCCACGGGCTCGAGGTTGTCGCAGCGCGCGACGACTATCCAGGTGCGACCTAATGCTTGCGCTTGACGACTTGCTTCGAAGCGACAGCTCCACGGCTCTTGACCGGGCCAGCCTGGCGCACGGCTTTAACCATTTTGCCGCCACGCTTCGCGTAGACGACGCGCCCGCCTTTGCTGCTGGCGATTTGGCGCACAGGGGCTGGGCCGGAGACGTAGAGCAGCTGACCTGCGCGCGCAGTTGGTTTGCCCATGCGATTCCATTGCGCGAGTGTTGCCGGACTGACGCCGTAACGTTTGGCGATGCCAGCGAACGTGTCGCCGCGACTGACCTTGTGAACACGCGGAGCAACGTACTCCGGAAACTTGGTGAACACTGCGTTCTGAATGCTGCCGAGCGCGTCTTCTGAAGGGCCGTCTGTAGGCACCAGCAAGTGATAGCCTGGCGGTAGCGTTGGCGCGACTGAGCGAATGCCGTTGACTGATTTCAGTGCAGTAACACTCGTGCCAAATCTTTCAGCAAGCGCTTCAATTCGGTCGCCCGAGCGTGTTCGGTACGCCATCCACGACACGCGTGGCTTGTCATTAGTTTCGAGTCGCGCAAGGAAGGTGTCGGCTTTGTTCGCGGGCAGCAACACCTGATATTCGCTGCTGCCGCCGATGACGGGGCGGTTGTGCGCGGGGTTGAGTGCGACGAAGTCGGCTTCGGTCATTTCGGCCAGTTGCGCTGCGCGCTTCAAGTCAATGGGATGGGCCAGTGTGATCGTTTTGAAATACGGTTCGTTTGGAACCGTGGCGATGGTGATGCCGAACGCAGCGGGATTGCGGATGATGTTCTTGACCGCTTGTAGCTTCGGCAAATAGTTGCGTGTTTCAGCCGGCATATCGAGCGACAAATAGGTGCCGTCTTTATTGCGGGCTTTGGCTTTTTGCACCGCACGACCGACCGAGCCTTCGCCCCAGTTGTATGAGGCGAGCGCGAGCTGCCAATCACTAAACATGCCATGCAAATTGGATAGATAGTCGAGCGCGCCGTTAGTCGCCTTCACGATGTCGCGCCGTGAGTCTGTCCACCAGTCCTGCTTCATCCCGTAGCTGGTGCCAGTCGACGGAATGAATTGCCAGATGCCAGAGGCTTTGGCTGTCGAATGTGCGATCGGGTTAAACGCACTCTCAATCATCGGCAGGAGCGCGATCTCAAGTGGCATGCCGCGACGCTCAAGCTCGGTGACGATGTAGAACATGTACTTGCCGGATCGATCAACGATGCGGGCCATGTACTCAGGGCGTTCAGAGTAAAACTTTTCCCATTTGGCCACCAGTGGATCATCGAGTTCAGGCATCGCGTAGCCCGCACGAATGCGATCCCACAAATCGCTCGGCGGCAGTTCGGTGATCGGGTCACCGACCACACCGATCAATGGCGTTTCATTCGTCAATACTGCGGCCTGTGCGGCGGGCAGGACGGGTGCCGATGCGCCGACGTTGTTCGCCTTCGTCGGCGTTGACGCAGGGCCAGAGGCCAGCGGTGTTGAGACAACTGTTGTTGCAGTTGAAGTCACGACCGGTGCGGCAGCGATGGTCGGAGCTGCTGGCGCAATTGCCGCCGAAGGCGTTGACGAAGCAGGCGATGTCGCGGCCGCGGGAGGCGACATGGCATAGGCGCTGAACGCTGGCGCACCGGTTTGCTGCGGCGCTTCGCTGGCGGTCCGCGCAACGGCCGCACCGCTGAGCGCGCCGGTCGTGATTGCCGTTGCAATGCCCGCGCCATCTGATTTAACCTCGGCGTAAGCGCTACCCATCATCATGGCGCCGCAAAGCGCTGCCATCACGAGAGGCGACGTACTACGGTGACTGGGGAAGTGAATGAGTCCCGAGGCGCTGGCTCGCGGGTTGGCCTGTGCGGACAGAATCGAGGAGCGAAGTAATGTGAAAGTAATGTTTATGCGTTGCACGCCTCATCCTAAACAAAAAAAGTGCCGGTCAGTGGATTAACGAGCCCGATTGATGAATCAATCAAGCGCGCGTGAGCTAACCCTAAATCTCGCGCGATGCTACTCAATTGGCGAGCCAAGGTCAAATGAAATGAAGCGCAGCAAAACAGACTATCCGCGATAGTCATTTTTCCATTGTCGCAACACTGCAAACACGTCGGTCGGGTTTGACAATTCGGGTGATCGCAAGGTCGTGCTACCAGGCGGGCTTTCCGCGTGACGTCGGGCACTTTCCAGCAACGCCGCTTCCGCACAACGCAAAAACGGATTGGTTGCACGTTCTATTGCAATACTCGATGGCAGCGTCGGCGCATTACGTGAGCGCCGCTCCTGCTCGACAAAGCTGCGCTCGACCAGCGCGCTGTTATCGCCGTCCACAGCAAGCGCGAAACGCAGATTCGACAACGTGTATTCATGCGTGCAAAAGACGCGCGTTGTGACTGGCAACGCCGCCAGTCGCATGAGCGAGGTGTGCAATTGCAGCGCCGTTCCTTCAAAGAGTCGACCGCAACCCGCCGCGAACAATGTGTCGCCACAAAACAGAACGTCACCACTCACATACGCGATGTGTCCGCTCGTGTGACCGGGCACCTCCATCACGCGAAAGGGTTCATCAACGAAATAGGGCAGCGCGACCTGATCGCTTTCGCGCAGCGCGTGCGTCACCCCCTCGATATTTTCGGCTGCGGGTCCGTACACAGGCACAGGCCAGCGCGCGGTGAGCGCCGCCACACCGCCCACGTGATCAGCATGGTGATGGGTAAGTAGTATCGCGTCTAACGTCAGATTGCGGCCCGCCAAAAATGCGAACACGGGTGCCGCGTCACCGGGATCAACCACCACACAATGATCGTCGCTCAGCATCGCCCAGATATAGTTGTCGGCAAACGCCGGAATCGGCACAATTTCAAGCATCGAATTTTTGGTAGACATTGGACTCTTCGACCTTACCGACTGACGTGGAGACTTTTGACGAGTGGCTTGATACACCGCTCGGTCATTACGTTGTCGCGCGTGAACAGGCGATTTACGACCGTGTACTGCCTGATCTGTTTGGATTTTATGCGTTGCAAATGGGTGTGGCGGCGGTGCCCCTCCTACAGACCAGTCGCGTGACGCACAAGTTCACTTTGGCGTGGGACACGGCGGCACCTTTGCTCGCTGAGCCGGATCAATTGCCGTTCGCCGAGAATCAGTTTGATGTTGTTGTGTTGCCGCACACGCTGGAGTTTCAGGCGCTGCCGCATGAGGTGTTGCGCGAGGCGTTTCGCGTGTTGCGGCCTGAGGGGCGGCTGTTGATTTCGGGCTTCAATCCGTACTCGCTGTTCGGTGTGAAACGCTATTTTGGTCGTGACCGACGAGGGCCGTGGGGCGGCGAATTTATTTCGTTATCGCGCGCAAAGGACTGGCTCACGCTGCTGGGATTCGATCTGGTTGATGCGCAGCTCGATTGCTTCAATTTGCCGGCGCAAAACGAGAAGACGCTGCAGCGCCTCGCGGGACTTGAACGCGCGGGCGACAGCTGGTGGCCGTTTGCGGGCGGTGTATATTTTTTGCATGCAGTGAAGCGAGTTGCAGGCGTTCGTTTAATCAAACCCGCATGGGTGCGCGCTGGACGACGTAAACGCGCCGCCGCTATGGCCCCCACACGGGCGCACACCGAGATCGATATGCCTCAGACGGAAAAGAAGTAAATGCCGGAACCTGAAATCATTGTCTATACTGACGGTGCCTGCAAAGGCAATCCGGGCCCTGGCGGTTGGGGGGTGCTCATGATCGCGGGCGAGCACCGCCGCGAGTTGTGCGGCGGAGAACGTTTGACCACCAACAATCGCATGGAGCTGATGGCGGCGATTGAGGCGCTGCGTGCGCTTAAACGCAAAAGCCGCGTTCGGCTTATCACCGATTCAAACTACGTGAAGCAGGGCATCGATACCTGGATTCACGGCTGGAAGCGCAACGGCTGGCGCACGGCGGCGAAGGCACCTGTGAAAAATGCGGACCTGTGGCAGGCGCTCGATGAACTCAATGCCTCACATCACGTTGAGTGGCGTTGGGTCAAAGGGCACTCAGGAGATCCGGGCAATGATCGGGCCGATCAGTTGTCAAATGACGGGATTCCAAAGTAGCGTTGCTTAGGCGGTCGTCGCGAAAAGTGCCCGCTCAATTCCCTCAACAATGCTGATCGAGCCGCACATCTGTGCGACGTACTTCAGCGCAAAGCGATGTTCGTCCTCGCTGTAGTCACTCAACGCATCGGCGACCAGCGTCATCTGAAAATTGCGCATGTACCCCTCGATGGTCGAGACCATCACGTCGTGATGCGCAAACACGCCGCACACGATCACCTGATCGCGGTTCATCTTGCGCAGAAGTTCTTCAAGCGGGGTTTTGAAGAAGGCGCTGTGGCGTGACTTTTCAATCACATACGATTCAGGGTCAGGTACCACTGCGTCGGCAATCGCGCAGTCATGCTCGGTGACGTGCGCCGCATTCAGACCGTCGCCCCAAACGGCCAAGCCCAGCCCGCGCTCGAAGCGTGTCTGAGCCCGCTCGCCACGGCAATGCACCACGGGCAGTTTGGCATCACGAAAGCGCTTCAACAAGCGCGTCACGGGGTTGATGACTGCCGCTTTGTCCTCAAACAAATCGAGCCAATAGTTTTGCATGTCATGCACCAGAAGCACGACGCGCTCTGAAGACAGCTGCCAGGTGATTTTGTTGTACGCCAGACATTCACTGGAAGGCAATGTGTACGGCGTGATCGGCACACGAGCGAGGCTGCGGTGGCTGTTCATGGTCACGGGCGAGGCGCCCCGTTGTGCAGGATTGTCGATCCGGAAAAGCTGAATGCCATGAATGCTACGAGGCAGTCGGAATTCACGCAGCGCCGAGCGACTCAGGGGGGACGTGAAGGTGCAGGCAGCCCGAAAGTCGCGTCGGCGGATTCTGACGCGTTTTTGGGCCGTCGCCACCAACAGTTTTTATCTGAAAAGACCACTGCGTAGGGGCTAGTGGTAGAAAAATTTGATAGTCGATAAATTGCGTTCCTCCGCGCTAGCCCCGAAGTAGCCGACATTCAACGCACAAGCTGATGGTGCTACATATCCCCCATCATAGCCATCGAACGCACCGCAGAATGGGTCTCACCGCGCCCTACGATGCAATGATCGAGCACGGTCACATCGACGAGCGCCAGCGCACTCTTGAGCACCTGAGTCAACGAGCGGTCCGCCTGACTGGGCGCGGTCGAGC
>Ga0335397_10004375_pt1 | contig 18677 bp, 14 predicted proteins | sample MAT04_FD_205740 | JGI IMG/M metagenome (GOLD analysis project Ga0335397, IMG submission 205740) | Freshwater microbial communities from Lake Fryxell liftoff mats and glacier meltwater in Antarctica - MAT-04 (spades assembly) (version 2) ... | reverse complement strand
AACACGATGTTTTTTAATGCGGTCGTGATTTATCTGGAACAACAACTGGCGCCGAAATAAGTCTGCTCTGAAGCGCTTTCTGGCGAGCATCGAGGGCAGCCCCTGGATGCTCGCCGTTTTGTTAATCCTGTGAATGGCCTGGAGCGCAGGCTTGCGTACAATTCGGGCAAAGGATATGCAACCAGCGGGCGTAATCCTGCTGTATTTAATAAATCTTAACCTGGCTGTGCTATAATTTTGCCCCGAGAAAGGTGGCTTATGTTCCAAAAAATCATTCGAATCCTCGGGGGTGATCCCCTTAAGCGTGAAGTACAACAGCATTCCGAGGTTGTGCGGGAAATTAACGACCTCGAACCGACGTTCGTGGGGCTCAGCGATGCGGCGCTGCGCGCTAAAACCGAAGAATTTCGCGAGCGGCTAAAACAAGGCGAAGCGTTGGATGCTCTCCTGCCAGAGGCGTTTGCCGCGGTGCGCGAGGCATCCAAACGGACCATTGGCCTGCGGCATTATGATGTTCAAATGATCGGGGGGGTGGCCCTGCACCAGGGGAAAATTGCCGAAATGCGCACGGGTGAAGGAAAAACCCTGGTAGCCACCCTGCCGATGTATCTTAACGCGATCACCTCGCGCGGCGTGCACCTGGTGACAGTGAACGATTACCTGGCCCGGCGCGATGCGCGCTGGATGAGCCCGGTATTTGTGGCGTTGGGGCTGCGAGTAGGCGTATTGCAAATGGCTTCGCGCACCGAAAATGGGGCCAAGGCCTTTCTCATCAACCTCGAAAAGCGTTCCCCGCAGGAAGATCAGGATCAGTTGGAATTGGTAGACCGCAAACAGGTCTACCTGGCCGATATTGTTTACGGCACCAACAGCGAGTTTGGTTTTGATTATCTGCGCGACAACCTGACCACACGTCTGGACGAGCGCGTGCAGCGCGGGCATTACTACGCCCTTGTGGATGAAGTAGACAATATTCTCATCGATGAGGCGCGCACGCCGCTGATCATCTCCGGCCCGGCCTCAGATGACGTGCAGTTGTATTACACCATGGCCAACGTGGTACGCCAACTGCGCGTGGAGGATTACGAAGTCAATGAAAAGGATAAGAGCGTTTCGTTGACCGAGATTGGCGAAGCGCATGTCGAAGAACTGGTCGATTCCCCGCTGCGTGACCCCGAGCGTCCGGAAGATATTACGCCCGAACAGGCGCGTATGTTGGGCAACCTGGAGCAAGCCCTGCGGGCTCAGTATCTGTTCCGGCGCAATACCGATTACCTGGTTCAGGGCGGCAAAGTGGTGATTATCGACGAATTTACCGGCCGCTTAATGCCCGGGCGGCGCTGGTCAGACGGTCTACACCAGGCGGTTGAGGCTAAGGAAGGGGTGAAGGTGGAGCCTGAAAATGCCACCTATGCCACCATCACCATCCAGAACTACTTCCGCATGTATGAAAAACTGGCTGGAATGACCGGCACGGCACTGACCGAAGCGGAAGAATTTTTTAAGATTTATAAGCTCAACGTGCTGCCAATTCCCACCAACCTGGAATTTGCTACCATGGAAAAAAACACCCCCATGGTGGAACTCTCGGAAAAAGACGCGCACGGCTATAAGATAAAGTTCTACGCGCTGCGCGACGATATTCAACGCAAGCCGCTCTACTGGCGGCGCCAGGATTTCCCAGATGTGGTTTATCGCACCGAGGAAGCCAAGCTGCGCGCTATTATCCTTGAGATTTTGCATTATTATGCCATGGGCCGGCCGCAACTGGTGGGCACCACGTCGGTTGAGCATTCTGAGCGGTTGTCACTGCGCCTGGGGGCTGAGCCAATTCGCCGAATGTTGCAGGCTCAGGTGGTACGCGATGCCTACCTTGAAAAGAAAAATGTGCAAATGCTGGAGCGCGCGCTGCCCGAACTGGCGCCATTGAACAAACCGGTGAGTGAGTTGGAAGCCGGTGAACTGCGCCAACTGGTGCGTACACTGGGTTTGAACACCACTCTCAACATGGAAGAGCCGGAGAACCTGGCGCGCCTGCGCAAGATTTTGGAAATCAGCGAGGCCGACACCCCACGTTTGATCAAAGCGCTGCAAGGTGGTGTGCCACACCAGGTGCTCAATGCCCGCAAACATGATGAAGAATCGCAAATCATCGCGCGCGCAGGGTCCTACGGGGCGGTGACCATTGCCACCAATATGGCCGGCCGCGGTGTGGATATTAAGCTGGGCGGTGAACTGCCGGATGAAATTCTTGCGGATGTGATCCGTGTGCTGAATAACAATAATGTATCTGACCCGTACGACCTGACCAACGAGCAGCGCCGCCAGGCGCTGTTGAAGCTTACGGTTGAACAGTACGGCATCTATGAAGAGCCGGTGAAGGAATTTCTGCAGTATCTCGAAGATATGAAGCGGGTGCGCCAGGTGGGTGGGTTGCATGTGATTGGCTCAGAGCGGCATGAAGCGCGCCGCATTGATAACCAGTTGCGCGGCCGTGCAGCCCGCCAGGGCGATCCCGGCTCGTCGCGGTTTTATCTGTCGCTGGAAGATGAACTGATGCGCCTGTTTGGCGGGCAGCAGGCCGATGCCCTGTTTAAGCGGCTTAATATCGATGAAAATGTCCCGATTGAATCGGGGCTGTTGGGGCGGCTGGTGGAACAATCGCAAGAACGGGTGGAAGGTTACAACTTTGACGCGCGCAAGCACCTGCTGGAATATGATGATGTGCTCAATGCGCAGCGCAAACGCATTTATACCCAGCGCGACCGGGTCTTTACCAAAGACGACCTGAGTGACGATGTCTTGGAAATGCTGCGCACGGACCTGCAGAAGCGCATCCCGGCCAGTTTGAAGGACGATGAGGGCCCATGGAAGCTGTTGGCCTACCTGGAACAAATACAGCCGGCCGTCGAGTTTGAAGATGTGTTTTATCCATCCTTCAGCCTGCGCCTGTTGGTGGGGAATGTGCGTGAGAGCATTCGCAAAGGCAGCGACCCGGTGTATGGTACGCGCGATGCGCTGCTGACGGTGGCAGAGCGGGCCCTGCTGGCCGAAAAAGAGCATGTAATGCACTGGATGCGCGGCATGCTGGATAAATCTGGCGAGTTTTATGAACAACAGCGCGAAGAACGCCAGGAGGTGCTGGATAATTTCTTCAACACCCTGGAAGAACCGCAGGAAAAAGGCGAAGAAGCCGCGGTGGTGCGCCGTCCGCAAGAATTGCTGGATGAGCTTACCGGGTTGCTGCGCCTGCCGGTGCGCCTGAACAGCGACCAACTGCGGCGTCTGCCGGCAGGCGACGCTGATATCAAGGCAAGCTTGCGCGAACAGATGGATGCCGCGTTGCTCTCGCTGACCCTGAACCGCCTGCTGGGCGCTGTGGAGCGCCGCTTGGAAGAGAGCCTGGGCCTGCGCCTCACCAACCTGGCAGCGTTGGGGTGGAATGATGCCGCTGACCAGATTTTCGAGGCAACCGAAACCACGTTTAATAAACGTATCGAGCGAGTGTTGGGCGAACAGGGGCAGATTGCCCATGATATCGACCCGGTTATTGAGCGCATTAAAAATAACATTCTCGATGAGCGCAACCTGCTGTCGCTGCTGCGCATCATGGCGCAGGGTTCGCGGCTTTCATTTGACCGGCGCACCCACCGTCAGGCCTGGCACCGCTATGACCGGTTAAATTATGCCTTTATGGCAGCCAAATTGATGGAGGCCACTTCGCCGCAGCGCGTGACCGAAGATGTGGTGGAACATCTGGTGGAAGCGCGGGCCGTGTTGGAAACGGCCTGGGGTAAAATGGAATTTACTCGCCTCAGTTCTGCTAGCGCCACCCTGGCTCAATTGGATGCCGGGCTGCTGCAACGCTTCGCCGACCGCATGGGTTCGGAGCACTTTGAAGAAATTTGCAATCAACCGCTGGCGAATCTGAATGATACAGATGTGGCTGAGGTGGTGGCAGAATTGGGCGCGCGCCTGCAAAATGAAATATACCGGTCGCTGCTGCTTTCGGCTATCTCGGAACAGTGGGTGGAATATCTAACCAAGGTGGAAGGGCTGCGGGTATCCATTGGGATGGAAGCGTATGCTCAGCGCGACCCACTGGTGCAGTACAAATCGAAAGCATCTGAACTGTTCACCGTGCTGCTGGCGGATATTCGCGGCGCGATCATTTCGCGCATGTATACCATGCAGCCCCGCCGGGGAAATGAGGCTGTGGTCGATCGCGGTGAGGCCCCGGCGTCTGCCCCTCTGGCTCCACTGAATGATGAACCTGGCGCGAGCGCAGAAAATGTGGAGGCTCCCGCGCCCACCGGCGACGCTCAAAAGAAAAAACGCCGGCGGCATTAAGCTTAAAGCTCATAAATCAGACCCGGGCGGTGCAACTGCCCGGGCAATTTTTAATATTGGATCAAAATAGGCAGAAATTAGTTGACAAATAGTCTTGTATATACAATTATTTCTTAAAAGTGCGTTATAATGGGGGTCTCATAGGTTCAGTCTTGACGACAAGAGAGGGTTGTCAAGATCGCTTTTAGGCTTTATAATGGACCTCAATTCTTGACGCATCGGAGTACAGAATCGTATGGACCAGAACGACGCTCAGATCGAGCAGGGGGTTACACCCGAGAACAACACGGATAATGGCAACAATATGGCTTCCTTATTAGCCCAGGAAGGTCTGGGAATTGAATTTCCCAAGCAGGGTGAGATCCGCCATGGTATGGTTGCCAGTAAGACCCCTGGACAGATCCTGGTTTCGATTGGAACAAAGTCGGAGGGAGTCATCTCTGGTAAAGAGTATGAACAGATTCCTCCCGAAGAGCTTGAAGCTCTCCAAATCGGACAGGAAATTCCGGTTTTCGTTGTCAATCCGGAAGACCAGAATGGAAACCTGGTGTTGTCATATGTGCGCGCCCGCGAAGAAGTCAGCTGGCAGCAGACCGAATCCTTGCTAACCTCGAAAGAAACTATTCATAGTTCAATCATTGGTTATAACAAGGGTGGTTTGATTGTGCCGGTGGGCGGTTTGCGCGGTTTTGTACCTGCTTCTCAGATCAGCCTATCGCGCCGTGCCAGCCTGCAGGGCGATTCACCTGAGTCCAAGTGGAGCAAGATGATCGGCCTGGAGATTGACGTGTGTGTCATCGAGGTCGACCGCGAACGCCGGCGTCTGATCCTCTCTGAACGCGCCGCGAGCACCGAGACGCGTGAGAGCCTGAAAGAGCGCGTGATCGAAGAGCTGAAGGAAAACGAAGTGCGTGTTGGACGGGTGACCAGCCTGGCCGATTTTGGCGCATTCGTCAATATCAGCGGGGCCGACGGCCTGGTTCACCTTTCAGAAATCTCCTGGGAACGTATCAATCATCCCAGCGAGGTGCTGAAGGTTGGACAGGAAGTTAAGGTCAAGATCATCAGCGTCGACAAAGACAAGAAGCGTATTGGTCTCTCGATTCGCCAATTGCAGACGGATCCCTGGGCCAAACAGGTTGCTTCTTATCTGGTTGGCCAGTTGGTGGAAGGTAAAATTACCCGCCTCACCAAGTTCGGTGCGTTTGCCCGGTTGGAAGGCGATATTGAAGGTCTCATCCACATTTCTGAGATCAGCGAGAAGCGCATTGAGCACCCCAAAGAGGTGTTGCATGAAGGTGATGTGGTAACGTTGCGCGTGATCAAGATTGATCCCGACAATCACCGCATTGGCCTGAGCCTGCGCCGGGTCGAATCGATGGCCTATGCCGATATGGATTGGCAGACGCTGCTCGCGACCGAAGAGATCGCTGAAGAGGTTCAGACCGAAGCCGGTCCGATGGATGAAGTTGCTCAGACGGATGAAGTAGTTCAAACGAATGAAGTAGTTCAAACGAATGAAGTAACTCAAACCGATGAAGTAAAAGAGTAGCCGGACCTTTTCAATCCGGCGGTGAGTAACACCTGAGGATAATGAGCGCACCGCAAAAACGGTGCGCTCTTTTCTAGCCATGACCTATATCATTGATGCTCACGAAGATATTGCTTATAACGGACTGACGTTCGGGCGTGATTACCGGCGTTCCGCCGAAGATACCCGCCGTTTGGAGGCCGACACCCCCATTCCAGGGCAGGCCGGCCAGACCGTACTGGGTTGGTCCGATTACCAGCGCGGGCAGGTGGCGCTAATTTTTGGCACCTTGTTTGCCGCGCCCAAACTGTATTCGGGGGGCGCCTGGGAGACCCAGGTGTATGCCAATGCCGCCCAGGCGGCACGCCTGTATCGCAGCCAGCTCGATTTTTATCACCGCTTGGGGGACGAATCTCCCGAAAAGTTTACCCTGGTGAAAACCCGCCGAGACCTGGCGGCCGTGCTGAAACCATGGGAACAATCCCCGACCGGCTCGCAGCCAGTGAGCTGCCCGGTGGGCCTGGTGCTTTCCCTGGAAGGCGGCGAAGGCCTGGGACGCCCCGAGGAATTGGAAGAATACTGGCAGATGGGGCTGCGCGCGGTAGGGCCGGTTTGGGCAGGCACGCGCTTCTGCGGCGGCACGCTGGAACCGGGCGGCTTTACCCGCGAGGGGTATCATCTGTTGGAGGTGATGGGCGATCTGGGCTATATTCTGGACCTGGCGCACATGACCGAGCAATCGGCCCTGCAGGCGCTCGATCATTACGAGGGCAGCGTGATTGCCAGTCATGTCAACGCGCGGGCCCTGTTGAAAGGAATCAGTGGAGAGCGCCATTTTACCGACACTACCATTCGAAGACTGGCGGAACGGGGTGGCGTGATGGGCATTTTGCCTTATAATGGTTTCTTGTTGCCCGGTTGGAAAAATGGCGATGACCGCCGCCTGGTGACTTTACACACGGTGGCGGCGCATATCGACCATGTTTGCCAGCTTACCGGCAGCGCTGCGCATGTGGCTATTGGCACCGATTTTGACGGCGGCTTTGGCTGGCCCGCCATTCCGCTGGAGTTAAACACCATCGGGGATTTGTGCAAGCTGGAAATTGTGCTGTTGGAGCGTGGTTATTCTGAAACCGACACGGCCGCCATATTGCACGGCAACTGGCTTAAAATCTTAGAGCGTGCTCTACCATAGGTGGACAAACAATACATGTCTTCTGAAAAGCAAAGCGCTGCCTATTTCTCTCGCACCATCCCGTTTCGCTTCCCCATGTGGCGCATTCGCATCGGCCTGGGGCTGACACTAACCGGCTTTGTTGTCTTTCTGATTGGCGCCCGCCCCGACGCGTTTGGTGTGGACCGCAGTCCCGTGATCGGCTTTGTGCAAATTGCCGTGTTTATTGTGGGACTGGCTGTCATGTCGATTGGTGGATATATCAGCATTATGGCATTGTGGAAGGACCAGCAAATCAGCATCGCCGCGGACCTGGGCCAACGGATGGTGGCTACCGGGTTTGTGGTGGCCGTTTTCACAGGAATGGCAGATGTATTTGGTTTTGGCAGTCACATCTCCCCTGGCCTGCCCTACTTTGGTGTGTGGCAGGCGTGGGGAGTGATGTTTGGCCAGGCGCTGCTGGCGATTGGGTTTTTAATGATGCTTCCGTTTGGCCCCACTCAACGGCGTGATGCGCTGGAACCCGATAAAGCTGCCGGGAGTAAGCCGACTGCTGCTAACATTTCCTGATTGGATGCGTATTTAAATTCAGCGAGGCCCAGTTGTTGAGCGCGCTCGCGTTCAACCTCGTTCAGACGCGCCAGGTCGGCCTGGTGAATCACCGGGCGTTCAATCAGGCTGAGGCGCTGGGCGATGGCGTCTAACGGCAGTATTTCCAACGGGGGCAGGGTTTTGAGGTACTGCAGCACGGCACGGGCGCCGTTCACGCCATCCTTGCGCGCTACGCCTACCAGGCCGCTGCTGGCTTTGCGTGACCAACCCGAAACAAAGACGCCTGTGATGGGGCATTTGGCCTGCGGGTCATACGTTTCATAAGAAATGCCTTCAACCGGGTAAAGCGGAGCCGGATTCTTGACGAATTCGCTGCCCTGCACCGGCAGGCCAAAGGTATCATCCACCCGGTCGCCAATCGCGAAGATCACCGTATCCACGTCCATCATGCGGCGCGTGCCGAGGCTGATGGCTTTGGCCTCGCCATTTTCCATTACCAGTGTATTTTCTTCCACTTCCATGCCGGTCATCTGGCCCTGACTGTCACCCAGCATGCGCGTAGGCGAAACCAAGAAACGCAGCCGGAATTTTGCCCTGGAATCGGTTTCGCAGGCTTTATCCTGCGCGCCCTGGATAAAGGTGTAAAAGTCGTTCGGATTCTGGCCTAGAGATTGCATCAATGGGGCCAGCGGTTTCATCTCTACCGCCAGGTCCTCGCGGTCGAGCAGGTTGACCATGTTCTCCAACTCGGGGCGAGAGAATTTAATCTCACCCGGGCCGCGGCGAACCACCGCATAGATTTCTTCCACCTGATTTAGGGTGGCCAGGTAGCGGCAGATATCAATGCTGACGTTACCCGCGCCGATCACCGCCACGCGGCGGCCAATGCGAAACTGCCGCTCGCTGAAAGGGGGCAGCCGATTGTAAAGATAAACGATATCCTTGGCATGGTAAACGCCTTGCAACTGTTCACCGGGCAGCCCCAGCCATTTGGTGCCCTGGGCCCCTGAGGTAACCAGAATCGCCTGAAAGCCCAGGCTGCGCAGTTCGCTAAGCGTGAGATCGCCGCGTTGGCCAACGGTGAGATTGCCGTAATACTCGATCTCGGGCAGGCTGAGGATCTGGCGAAATTGGGCGCGCAGCCCATCTTTCATTTTATATTTTTCCGGGTAAATCCCGTATTCTGCCAGGCCGCCGGGTTTGATGTCGCGGTTAATCAAGACGACGTGCACATTCTGAGTGGCTAATTCGCGGGCAGCGAATAAACCGGCCGGTCCTGCTCCAACAACCGCTACTAAATAATTCGCCTGGGTGCTCATGATGGGTGCTGCCTCCTCAAGTGCATCAACATTTTAAATAATGATACAATGTTAATGATTTAATCTACCGAATGAGAATAACGATAATTCGCCTATTATAACCATTATTAGAGAAAATACATTGCGTTTCATATTATTCAAGATCCACAAGTTCTTAATTTTTTAGGAGAATTTTCGATGACCATCCCACCGCTAAACTTATCTAACAATGCCTCTTCCGAACCTCGCAACGCACCGCCAGGCATCAGCCAGCGTATTTTTCGGCAGTTGACCGCGCCAAACCGCTCCGCGGCGGCGCCGGCAGCACAGCTACGGGCGCAGGCCGGCACGGCCACGCTGCCAGCCGCGGCGGTGGCGCCGGTCCAGCCGCTGCCGCGCGCGCGGCACGAATATAAATTTTTACCGGCTTTTTGGACGGTGACCAGTGTGATTTCGCTTACCGTGAACATTATTTTGATCGTGGTGTTGGTGGGGCTGGCCAGTCAGCTTTTCGCGCTCAAGGCGGTGGTGCAGGATCAATTGATCGGCGGCCTGGCCAGAAATTTTGCGCTGATGGATCGGGCGCATATTGTCACCCAGGTCAAAATTGACACCAAAGTGCCCGCCAAATTTTCTCTACCACTGGAAACCGATACCAGTGTGACGTTGACAAAAGATACGACGATTAAAGCGGCCAAAGTTACCCTGGCGACCGGTGGTTTGACGATTGTCAATGCTCCCACCAACATCGTTTTACCAGCGGGAACGGTGCTGCCCATTCATTTATCGCTCAATGTACCGGTCGATCAGCAAATTCCAGTAGTGCTCAACGTGCCGATCGATATTCCGCTGGAGCAGACCGAATTGCACAAGCCATTTGTGGGTCTGCAGGATGTGGTGCGCCCCTATCAGACGCTGCTTAATTCGGTGCCGGGCACCTGGCGCGAAATTATCTGCGGCCCCAGGCCCAGTGAATTTTGCCAGTCTGCCATCCCATAACGAAACTTTTATTGAGGTATTATGACCCAGGATGTGTTTAAAACGGTTCTACCGAACGGCTTGACCGTTCATCTCAAAGAGATTCATACCGCGCCGATTATCAGTCATTGGGTGTGGTATCGGGTGGGTTCGCGCAACGAAACGCCAGGATTGACCGGCATTTCGCATTGGGTGGAACACATGCAGTTCAAAGGCACTCCGTCTTTTCCGGCCTCGATTCTGGATAAGGCCATCTCACGCGAGGGCGGTTATTGGAATGCCATGACCTACCTGGATTGGACGGCTTATTATGAAACCCTGCCGGCCGACAAGGCAGATCTGGGGTTGCGTTTGGAAGCCGACCGCATGGTGAACAGTATATACGAAGCCAGTGAAGTGGATTCGGAACGGACCGTGATCATCTCTGAGCGTGAGAGCAGTGAAAACGAGCCGCTTTTCCGCCTGGGCGAAGCCGTACAAACTGCCGCATTCAGGCAGCATCCCTACCGCCACGAAGTGATCGGCGATAAGGAGGACTTGCACCGCATTCAGCGGGATGATTTATACGCCCATTACCGCCGGCACTACGCTCCCAACCATGCGCTGGTGGCGATTGCCGGAGATTTTGACACAGGCAGTATGCTGGCGCGCCTCGAAGCGTTGTATGGCGGCATTCCCAGCGGTGAAGCGTTTGAGGCGCCGGCGCTGTTTGAACCGGCCCTGGGCGGCGAAAGTCGTCAGGTGGTGGAAGGCCCTGGCCAGACTACCTATATCCAATTGGCTTACCGCAGCCCGGCTGCTTCTGCGGCAGACTTCTTTGCGCTGACGGTGGTGGATTCGCTGCTGACCGGGCCGACCAGCCTGAATATGTTTGGCGGCGGCGGCATCTCCAATAAAACCAGCCGCCTGTACCGGGCTCTGGTCGAGCGCGAGCTGGCTGTCTCCATTTCTGGCGGCCTGCAGGCCACGGTGGACCCCTTCCTGTATGATATGACCATGATTGCGCATCCGCAGCACAGTGCCGATGAAGTGCTGGCGGCGGTGGATGATGAGGTGCACCGCTTGCAGGATGGCCTGGTTTCACCGGCGGAAATTGCCCGGGCGGTCAAACAGGCGCGTGCGTTATTTGCCTACGGTAGCGAGAATATCACCAACCAGGCTTTCTGGCTGGGTCATGCCGATATGTATGCAACCTATGACTGGTTCGTGCACTATGTCGACGAATTGGAAAAAATTACCCCGCAGGCTGTGCAGCGCGCGGCACAGACCTACCTATCGTCTGAAAACCGGGTGGTGGGCTATTACCTGCCCACCGGCGCTGAAGCCCTTGAGGAGGACGAAGAATGAGCACCCTTTCAAACACACCCATCATCCGTTCTCTGCCAGGGCCGCATGATATTACGCGCACCGAACTTCCCAACGGCATCACAATTTTGGCCCGCACCAATATGAACAGTCCCGCGGTGGTGCTCAGCGGATATCTTTCAGCTGGCAGTGTATTTGATCCACTGGATAAGCTGGGCCTGGCTTACTTCACTGCTTTGATGCTGATGCGCGGAACCGAAACGCATACGTTTCAAGAAATTTTTGGCGCGTTGGAATCGGCCGGGGCCAGCCTGGGGTTTGCCGCAAGTGTGCATAACACCAGCTTTGGCGGTAAATCACTGGTAGAAGATCTACCGCTGCTTTTCAATACCCTGGCTGAGGCACTGCGTCACCCGGTGTTTCCGCCGGAGCATGTCGAACGGCTGCGCGCCCAATTGGAAGCCGGCTTGATGATTCGGGCCCAGGATACCGGCGATCAGGCCTCGATGGCGTTTGACGCGGCGCTCTTTCCGGCTCACCCGTACGGACGTCCGGAAGATGGCCAGGTGGAGACGGTACGCGCAATCACCCGCGCAGACCTGGCAGGGTTCCACCAGCGCCATTTTGGCCCGCGGGGGATGGTAATTGTGGTGGTGGGTGCAGTTTCGCCGCAGCAGGTGCTGGAGACCGTGCAGGCCACCCTGGGGGATTGGAACAACCCCGACCAACCAGAAGCTCCGGTGGTATTGAACGTGGCGCCGCCTGCCCAGGCGTACCGCCAGCATATCGCCCTGGCAGGCAAAAGCCAGACTGATCTGGTGATGGGTGCACTGGGGCCGCAGCGCCGTATCCCCGATTACGTGGCGGCTTCGCTGGGTAATAATATATTGGGCCAGTTTGGCATGATGGGCCGAATTGGGGATGTGGTGCGCGAACAGGCCGGCCTGGCCTATTATGCCAGCACCAGTCTCAATGCATGGGTCGCTTCGGGTTCGTGGGAAGTTTCCGCCGGGGTGAACCCGGCGAATTTGCAGCGGGCGATTGACCTGATTCGGGTTGAATTGCGCCGTTTTGTTTCTGAACCGGTGACTGCCGAAGAATTGAGCGACAGCCAGGCCAACTATATCGGCCGGCTGCCCTTATCGCTGGAATCGAATCACGGCGTGGCCAATGCACTGCTCAACCTGGAGCGTTTTCAGTTGGGATTGGATTATTACCAGCGCTATCCGGACCTGGTGCGCGCGACGACCCCTGAGATGATTTTGGCCGTATCCCGCAAGTATCTGGACACGGAAAATTGGATCATTATCAGTGCTGGCCCAGACCTGGTGGCGTAACCCGAAGGGATGGGGTTGCCATGGCCCAACTGCGCACGGGGATTGACCTGGTAGAAATAGAACGGCTGAGCGGGTTGCGCCCGGAAATTCGCGAACGCTTCCTGCAGCGTGTTTTTACCCCGCGTGAATTGGCCGAAGCGGGCGGGTCCGATGCCAGCCTGGCGGGCCGTTTCGCGGTGAAAGAGGCCGTGTCTAAGGCGCTGGGCACCGGCATTGGTATTTTGGGCTGGCAGCAGATCGAAGTGGAGCGCGGCGCAGCGGGTGAGCCGGTGCTGCATTTATACGGCGGCGCCCTGGCTGAGGCCACCCGGCAGGGCTTGACGGTGTGGGCGATCAGCATCACTCACTCGCGCACCCAGGCAATGGCGGTAGCCGTAGCATTGGGCGAGCAATGAGAATTTTAGCCGTAAGTGATGAAGAACTGCCTTTCATCTACAGCCCGCAGGTGTCGCGCCGGTTTCAAGATATTGACCTGGTGATTGGTTGTGGCGACCTGCCCTATTATTACCTGGAATATATCATCAGCATGCTGGATGTACCGCTCTACTTTGTGCGTGGCAATCATGCCAGCCAGGTTGAGTTTGGGGTGAACGGCGAGCGCCATTTTCCATGGGGCGCGGTGGACCTGCACCGCAAGGCGATCCGGGATGAATCGGGCCTGCTGCTGGCTGGGATTGAGGGCAGCATCCGCTATAATTTTGGCGATCACCAGTACACCCAGGTAGAAATGTGGTCGATGGCTTGTTTGCTTTCGATTCAATTAATGCTTAATAAAATGCGTTACGGGCGTTATCTCGATATCCTGGTGACCCACGCCCCGCCGTGGAAAATCCACGCGATGGATGATCTGCCGCATTACGGAATTAAGGCTTTCAACTGGCTGAGTCGGGTGTTTAAGCCGGTTTATCACCTGCATGGCCATATCCATGTATTTCGCTCAGATACCATTACCGAAACCCAGTTGGGCGCAACCCGCGTGATCAATACCTATGGTTACCGTGAACTGACCCTGAATTCGCAGGAACTTCAGGCTGGTTCACTGACCCCGCGCACCAGGCCCGGAAGGGAGCAATCGCATGAGTGACAATTCAGCCTTTGATCCATCTCCAAACGACTCCGCTATAATCCGTTTGGTAGACGTGACCGCCAAAGCTGATTTTGAGAACGCCCGGTTCAAGGGCTACTGGCGTTCGGTGATCAGTTGGTTTACCCGTTCGCAAAACGACCTGCTGCCGTTCGATGAAATTCGGCGCAGGCTGCCTTTGCGCGGGCAGCATGATATGGGTATGCAGCAGATCTTATTGGATAAAATTGTGGGCAGCATCGGACGCTATCAGGATTTTGACCGGGTTTTCCTACCGCGCCGCAATAATATCCGCGGGCGCTGGGAGAGTATCGACAAAGCCTATTTGAAGGATATCGGCTTGCCGCCGATCGAAGTGTACAAACTGGACGCAGTTTACTTTGTCAAAGACGGTAACCACCGCGTATCGGTGGCACGCCAGCGTGGGCAGGCCTATATCGATGCCTATGTGATCGAAATTGATGTGCCGTTCCCGATTGATGAGAACACCAACGTCGATGATCTCATTCGGGAAAGTGAAGCGCTGCAGTTTGAGGAGAAAACGCGGATCTCAACCCTGCGCCCCGGTCACCCGGTTCGGTTTACCGTGCCGGGCGGCAGCTGCAAAGTGCTGGAGCATATCGATGTGCACCGCTGGTACATGGGGGAGGAGCAGAAAGCCCCGGTGCCTTATGCTGAAGCGGTAGCGAGCTGGTACGATGAGGTTTACCTGCCGCTGGTGCAGGTGATTGAGCGCATTAACATCATGGAAAACTTCCCCGAGCGCAGCGAGGCCGACCTTTACCTGTGGATTATTGAACACCTGTATTATCTTCGGGAAGAATTTCAGGCGGATGTGAGCCTGGAACAGGCCGCCACTCACTTTGCAGAGGAATATTATTCCAAACGGCCGTTAACGTGGTTCATTAATTTTCTGAAACGTGTTTCGCATAAGCGCCAAGCCGAATAAGAGCAAAGGAGCGAGACGCAAGTCCCGCTCCTTTGCTCTTCAAAAGAAAATATTAGGCTGCAGCCAGTTCATGAATGCCGATCCAGATATGGTTCGGCAGCACCGCCCGGTTTGGGCGGACCTCAATATCCTTGTGCGCGCGCAGCGCAGCCCCGCCCAACATGGTAGGGTGAACGAAGCACAGATCGGGGTGCTGCCCATATTTGTGCTGGTAGTAATCTGCGGCGCGGGCAATCTTGGCCGGTAGGTCGGTCTTGGGGTCGTTATCAAACCAAAGCATTCCTGTTTTCATGGCTCACTCCGTTCTAAAATGGTTCTTGCAAGAATTGTTCCGTCTTATTGACGATTGATGGGCGCTTTAGCTTACGTTTTTGAAAAGTTAGAAATCTTGTTCTATTATAGGTAATAATAGAACAAATGTCAATAGCTAATTTTTTTAAACAGGAATGCAGATGGACGTTAAATAAAGCAGGGCCGGCTTTACGCCGGCCCTGCTTTATTTAAGCACTGTTGAGAATGAATCGCCTGCGATCTCCCTAACGGCTGCCTTTTCTCTTAGCCATGGCCAACATAAATGGTTTTGGTGCGCGTGTAGAAATCGACCGCGGCCTGCCCCATTTCTTTGAAGGTGTTGGCGCTGGACTGTTTAAAGCCACCAAAGGGCGCATTAAGCGCCAGGCCAGTGGTAGGTTCGTTGATTTTCACCACGCCCGCATCGATGCGATTGGCGAACGCGAAAGCGTGCTGCAGGTTATTGGTGACCACGCCGGCGGTTAAGCCAAAATGGACGGCGTTGGCTTTTTCGATGGCATCATCCAGGCTGGTGGCGCGAATCACACTGATGACCGGGCCAAAGATTTCTTCCTGGGCAATGCGCATGCCTGGCTGCACCTGATCGAAAACGGTTGGCTGAGCAAAATAGCCGGCATGTTCGGCCATTTCACCGCCTGCCACCAACTTTGCGCCTTCGCTTTGGCCGAGCGCCATATAACTCTGATCGGTTTCAAGCTGTGCCCGGTTCACCGCCGGCCCCATTTGCACGCCTGCTTCCAGACCATTGCCAACCACCAGCTTGCGCGCGGCCTGACCCAGCGCGGAGACAAAGGCATCGGCGATGGGTTCTTCAACAATGACGCGGCTGGTGGCGGTGCAGGCCTGACCGGTCAGGGCGAACCCGCCTTTCACTGCCAGGTCCACCGCCAGATCCAGGTTGGCATCGCGCAGTACCACGAGCGCATTTTTTCCGCCCATCTCCAGTTGCACCCGGGTCAGGTTCTGAATGGCCTGCCGGTAAATCTGCGCGCCCACCTGGGTGGAACCGGTGAAACTGATGCCATTCACGTCCGGGTTACGCGCCATCTCATCGCCAACAGTAGCGCCATCGCCAAACAGAAAATTAATCACGCCCTTCGGCAGCCCCGCCTCTACCAACGCCGCCACCAGCATCCAACCAATCAAGGGGGCATCCTTCGCGGGCTTAAACACCACGGTATTGCCGTAGGCCAGGGCCGGAGCGATCTTCCAGGCGGGGATGGCTATGGGGAAGTTCCAGGGTGTGATGATGCTGACCACCCCCAGCGGTTCGCGGCGGGTATAAAGCAGTTCGCCGGCCTGGCTGCTGGGCAGCACTTGCCCGCCGTAGCGCCAGCCTTCGCCGCTGTAGTAACGGAATATATCGCGGGCGCGGGCCACTTCGCCTTTCGATTCAGCCAGGGTCTTGCCCTCTTCGCGAGTCAGAATATTTGCCATTTCATCCAGGCGGACCGAGAGGATCTGGCTGGCCTTATCCAGGATGGCGCCGCGCGCGGGCGCGGGGGTATTGGCCCAGCCCACCAAGGCGCTGCGCGCCGCCGCAATGGCGCAGCGGGCATCTTCCACACTCGCCTTGGGAAAAATCCCTACGACATCGTTAAGATCGGCCGGATTGCGATTTTCGACCAACTCGCTATCGCCAACGACTTTCCATTCGCCATCAATCCAATTTTGGTACGTTTTTGGAGTGGTTTTCTGCATGGTTCATGCACCTATTGCGTTGATCAGGGTCAGGTCGCCCACGGTGACCGTCACTCGGTCACCCAGGGCCAGGGTAAATTGTTCGGGGGGCACAATGCCGGTACCGGTCAGGAGGAAGGCTCCTTGTGGAAAATCCAATTCGCGATAGAGATAAGCCACCAATTCTTCCAATTTCCGGTTCATTTTTGCCGTGCTGGTATCCCCCTGAAAAATCGGCGCGCCGGCGCGCTCAATGGTGAGTTGAATGGGTACAGCGCTCAGGCTGGCCCCATCCAGCAGTTGGATCGCCGGGCCCAGCGCGCAGGCGGCGTTATAAATTTTTGCCTGCGGCAGGTAAAGCGGATTTTCGCCCTCGATGCTGCGGGAAGACATATCATTACCGGCGGTGTACCCCACAATTTCGCCCAGGCGGTTAATCACCAGGGTCAGTTCGGGTTCCGGAACATTCCATGTGCTGTCCGCGCGAATGCGCAGCGGTTGTTGGGGAGCCATCACCCGCCAGCCCGGCGCTTTAAAGAATAGTTCCGGGCGTTGAGCGGCATACACGCGGTCGTACACATCTCCCATATCCGATTCGGCCTGGCGCGCCTGGCGGCTGCGCAGGTAGGTGACACCGCTGGCCCACACTTCCTGGGTGGCCTCAATCGGCGCCAGCCAGGCTCCCTGGGCGGGTTCAGCGGTTAATTGGTGCTCTATCCATGGCACCAACTCCGCGTGTGGCATGGCGAGCAGGCTGCGCAGGTCGAAAGGTTGCGCCAGCCAGTATGCGTTGGCAGCCCAGCGTGGGCCATTGGGGGTTGCATGGCGGGTAAGTTTCATTGGTTCTCCATTCGTTTGGGTTGTGCCTTCATGCTTGTTCGATCTCCAGGCTGCGCGGCAGGGAGAAGCAAATGCGCGCACCCTTGCCCGATTCCGGGTCCACCCAAATGCGCCCACCGTGAGCCTCGACAATCGATTTTGCCAGGAACAGCCCCAGCCCGGCGCCTTTGGTGTGGCGGGCCATATCTGGGGCGCGGTAGAAACGATCGAAGATATGCGGAATATCCTGGGCGGCAATGCCGGGGCCCTGGTCGCTGATGCAGACCACAACCTGCTCCTGGCGCACCTGCCCACCGATAGTGATCTCCCCGCCCGGCGCATACTTGATGGCATTTGAAACCAGGTTTGAGATCACCTGCTCCAGGCGGGTTTCATCGGCCAGAATGACCGGGAAATCATCCGGGAATTGGCATGTGAGGGTGTGGCGCGTCGTTTGGGCTTGAATGCGATTGGTGATTCGGCGGCACAGTTCTGGCAGCAGCACATCGGAGCGTTTGAGCACCATGCCACCTGCCGCCAGGCGCGACGCATCCAGTAAATTTTCAATCATCAGGGTCAGGCGGTCGGCTTCTTCTTCGATGACCTGCAGCGAATCCGCGACGATGCGGCGATCCCAGCGGACATCTTCGCGGCGCAGGGTCGAGACGTAGCCTTTGATTAGTGCGACGGGTGTTTTAAGCTCGTGACTGATGATTGAGATAAATGTCGATTTTAGTTCTTCAGCCTGGCGAAAGCGGGTGATATCGCGCACGGTGGCGATCACATTCAGCAACTGGTTTTCCTGGGTCAGCAATGGGGCATAGGTGATGCCCACGGGCAGGGCGGGGGTGGCTGCGCTGCGCTGCAGATCGCCTTCTACATATAATTGTGCGTGGGGGGTCAGCGGCCAACCCCCGGCCTCGGCCGCCTCGAGGGTCAGGCCGAGTGGCGGCCTGGCCCAACGAATGACCTCGTCATGCAGTTTTCCGGCCACCTGGTCGGGCGTCAGGTTGAGCATGCGCGCCATGGCCGGGTTGCAGCGTTCGATTTTGTGCGCGGAATCGAAAATCAGCATGCCGTCGGCTGCCGAATCGAGCAGCGCGTCCATGCGGCGCTTGGCCTGGCTGACCTGGGTGTATAACTGGGCGTTCTGGACGGCAATGGCAGCCTGATCGGCAAAGGAACGCAGCAACGAGCGGTCGTTGGCCGAAAACACAGCGGCATAACTGCGGAAGATAAAGATCACGCCCACCACCTTCTGGCGGGCGATCAGCGGCAGGCCTACGCTGGAGATCAGCCCCATGCTGA
>Ga0335397_10004374_pt1 | contig 18679 bp, 15 predicted proteins | sample MAT04_FD_205740 | JGI IMG/M metagenome (GOLD analysis project Ga0335397, IMG submission 205740) | Freshwater microbial communities from Lake Fryxell liftoff mats and glacier meltwater in Antarctica - MAT-04 (spades assembly) (version 2) ... | reverse complement strand
CATGTTCTCGACGATGCTGAGCTGGGCGTCCGGAAAGAAGCGTGTTGCTCGCATCGTGGCGCCCCGCTCGATGGTCCGCTCCCCCGGGTCACCGATCAATGCGCACTGTTCCCAGACCGCTCGCCAGAACGCCTCGGGCTCGTTCACCGACCACCGGTGCAACGCCGGATGGTCACCCACCCCGGCGTGCTGGAACATCCGCTTCATCGCCGAGCGGTCGACTCGTTCGGCCGTGGGTGTCCAGAGCGGAGCCGCTGCGTCGGTCATCACCCCCAGTCTTGCCGAGTCGTCGTGTTCGACGTACTCCGCATTACCCGCTGCCGGACACATGCCGACACCGAGTCGACGCGAACGCCGACGCAGTGCCGCCACTACTGTTCGTCCATGAACGCAACGACGACGCTGAGCGACGATCAGATCCGCCGACTCCCGAAGGCAGAGCTGCACGTCCACGTCGAAGGCGCCGTCGTACCGGCGACGATCGCTGACATCGCCAGACGCAACGGTGTCGATCTCGGGCTGCCCCCGGGTGTCGATGATCCGGCAGCGCTGTATCGCTACGACGGGCTCGACGACTTCCTGCGGGTGTTCGACGTGATCTGCCGAAGTCTGCAGACCACCGACGACCTGCACCGAGTCACCTACGAGGCGCTCGGAATAGCGGCGGCGGCCGGTGTGCGGTACCGGGAGATGTTCTTCTCGCCGACGTTCCTGATGCGTCACGGTGTCGCCTTCTCCACGATCTGGAACGGCATCGCGACCGGAATCGGCGACGCCCGAACCGACCACGGCATCGACTGCAAGATGATCCTCGATGTCCACAAACCCGCCGGGCCCACAGCGGCGGGTGAACTCGTGGAGTTGGCGACGTCATGCGACCGCGAGTTACTCATCGGTATCGGAGGTGACGGCGGCGAGCACGGTGTGGATCTGCCTGCGTTGGCCGGCCCGTTCGCCGAGGCGCGCCGACGAGGGTTCCACACGACGATCCATGTCGGCGAGGAGGGTCCCGTCGACGATCTGCGCACTGCGGTCCGGGAACTGGGTGTACGACGCATCGACCACGGTTTCCCGCTACTCGACGACCCCGACCTCACATCCGAGGTGATCGACCGCCGGATCGCGCTCACCTGTTGCCCGACATCGAACATGGAAATCGGGCTGATCGATCACATCGCCGATCATCCGATCATCGCACTGAGGGACGCAGGCGTGCTGGTGACGGTCAACTCCGACAACGCCGAGATGTTCGGCGTCGACGTCGCCGACGAACTCTGCTCGCTGCGAGACGCCTTCGATCTCGACGCAGAAGCGATCGTCGATCTCTGCCTCGCAGGGCTCGACGCAGCATGGCTCGACGACACCGAACGCCGGGGCTGGCGCGCCGAGTTCGAACGCAACGGCCTGCGAGATCACGCGTCGACGGTGACGACGCCCGATGGGGAGTAGAGCACACAGGGGCCGATCGCGGCTCGGGCGAGCCACCACCACTCGCCTGGCACAGCGACACGGCCGACCTTGACGGCGAACTCGATCTCGGTGATGTCATGCGGTGCCAAGGACACGACACGCCGGTGCTCGAACCAGTCCCACGTCCCCCATGGCGACAGCACCTCGACGTCGGCGACCAGTTCGACATCGGTGTCGTTGCGCAACGACCAACTCGCCGTTGCCTGCTCGCCAGGCGCCATCGAGAGCCTGTCTGGCGCAGAGACGAACGACACGTGCTGCGCCCCGGCACCGACCGACACCACACGCTCGTCGTAGACCGCCATCGACGGCCCATCGTCGACCGAGCAGCGGGCAGTGGCCCGCACGACGTGGTGCCCGCTCGGCGGTTCATCGGGCACGCAGATGTCGAGGACGACGATTTCGTACCCGCCCGGCCCGATGCGACGGTGATGGGTCGAGGGACCACTGAGCCATCCCTCCGGGGCATCCACGACCAGTTCGACATCGACATCCGATTCGTCATCGACCCGATCGACGTGGCGTGGCACGTGAGCGAGCGACACCGCCCACTGATCGAACGGCACCCCGGCGCTGCGGTGCAAGCTGACGGCCACCGTCCCCGTCGACGTGAGCCGCGGCCCCAGGCTCTGCGTCCACCAGGGCGAGAACACCGCCAGACCGCGGCGTTCGCCCAGCACCTGCGATGGAGACGGATCGACGCCCAATTCGACGGACACACACTGGTACGGGCCGAGGCGGATCGGCGCTCTCGGCTGGGCGTCGACTCCCTGGGCCTCCGACGGCACGCCGAGGAGGTCGACGATCCGTTGCCAACTCGTCGCGAAGCCGGTGGACAATTCGACCTGGGCCCGCCGGCCCGTTGTCTCCGAACAGCGAATGGTCACCGCTGGTCGGCTCGCAGATCGCTCGGTGGGCAGGACCGCTCGAATCTCGACCGCTGGGTCGTCGACGGCGACGAGCACCGCACTCGGTGCGAGCGGGCCGCTGTGGCGGGTTTCGACTCGCACCACGAGCGGTCGCTGGAACTCCACCGCCGAGCGGACGATCCCGCCCGATCGCCAGTCGCCGGGCCGGGCGACGAGCGCGTAGTCGTACTCGTGGGTCCAGTGTTGGAGCTGGAACGAACTCCCGTCGGGCACCGTCACACGCGGCGGATCGATCCACTGCCCCGACGGCCAAGCCGTCGACGCGCGTTGCAGCGAGAGGTGCAACGTCCCGTCGAGGGTCACGGCACCACCTGGCACGCCCCGATTGACGATCGCCACCGTGCGATCATCGGTCGCCTGGTCACGCACCCAGACCGGCAGCGTCGTCGGCGGCACCGCCACCACGTGGTCGGCCAGATCGGTGACCACTCCGGCCACCGCCGACGCGAGCGCCGTCTGGTCACGACCCGTCACGAGGACCACCGGAAGATCGTCGACGCCGCGAACGTCGAGGCCGGGAACCCATCGCTCGTTGCGATCCTGCTGGCCGCACCACAACCACGTCGCCCCACCATCGAGCGCGAGCAGTGATGCGAGCGCTGCGGCGTCGCCGGGATCGAGACGTCCGATGATCTCGTCGACGAGCGGCGACGAACCGGCGATTCCGACCACCACTCGCACATCCGGGGCGTTGGAGTCGACGTCGAGTGATCCGTAGCGGTCGAGTTCGGACAACGTGCACGTCGCCGTCACGCCGCTCGCCGCCAACGCCACCACGAGCGATCGGGCGAGGCCGTGATCGTCGCTGCTGTCGATGACCACCTCCGCGACACCGAAGGCCAACGATGCCAACGGCGACGCCAACGACGCCGACGACGCCCCTCCCACGACGACCCGAGCGCAGACGCTGTTGGCGAACCAGTTCGAGGCGGGCGTGTCCAGCGTCCAGGGATGTTCCGCCGCGTCGACGTCGACATGCGCGAATCCGCGTCCGATCACCGCTTCACCGGTCTCGAAGACCGGTCTCGACCCCCGCACGGCGACCGGCCAACGGAGCCGGACCAAGTGGTCGGAACCGTCCATCGACGCCAGCACGACGCGCCCATCGACACGATCGACGCCACGCCAGAGCGTGAGCGTGCTCGTGTGCGCCGATCGGCCAGAGCACGAGATCACCAAGCGTTCGCCGATCGGCGACGTCGACCTGACGACGTGGGCCTCCGCTTCGGAACTCAGCTCGGGCGGGCCCGACGGTGAGAGATGCCACGGCCCTTCACCGTTCACAGGGTGTGTCGCATACTCCGGGTACACAGCAAGCTCGTTGGCGAGCCGACCGTCGGTGACGAGCTCCCGACCTTCTCGATCGGTCCACGACACGACGCAGCCGCCCCGCTTCGGATCGGCGGTCAGGCGCCGCTCTCCGTCGACGATGGTGACCAGGTCGCCATCCGGCTCGGCATCCTCCCACGTCGGCATCTCGTCACTCGGCTCGACATGGAACGTCCTGGTCCCGATTCCCTCGATGTCGACGAGCACCGACAGGGTGACGAGCTCCAGGTATCCGTCGTCTGACCACGTGACAGTCTCCGCGACGAATGTCACGTCGTTGCCGGACTCGTCGGCGATCCGAAGTCCCCGCCAGTGCAACGGCTCGAGCACCGCCGGTCCGAGCACCACGGTTGCCACGTCACGCCGCACCCCGACGGTGCTGCTGAAGACCACGAACGCGGGCCCATCGCCACCGGGTCGACTCGTGTCGGTGGCTCCGGCGAGACGCTCGATGGCACGATCACGAGCACCGAGTGCGAGATGATGCGCCCTGCGCCAACCGGTGAGGAGGTCGACGTACACCTGGTCCGACTCTGTGCCCGTCAGGGCGTCGTGATGTGATGCGTACACGAGCAGTCGCCAGGCATCGTCGATAGCGGACGCCGGATACGGCGAACCGGCGAGCACCATCGCCATCGTCGACCACACCTCGGCGTCGAACAGCAGGTGCTCGCACGCCCGGTGCGCCTGTTTGGTATCGATGTACGACACGTCCTTGCCGGTGTACACCGGGTTCATGTCGCGACTCTGCGGTGACGGCCCAGCGCGCTGGCCGAGCGCCTCGACGATCGCTGCGATCGCCCCACTCGGCGTCGAGACCACCACCTGGGCGCCATCGAGCGTGATGGGAACGTCGACGACCTCGGTGACCCACCGGGACGGCGGGCCCAGGTCGGTACCGATCGGAATGATCACGTGATTCGTCGCAGCGAGCGGCCCGATCGCGTCGACGAGCGACTCGACGAACGATGCCGCGGCTGCCACGTCGTCACACCGATCGAGCTGGTATCCGGCGGAGTAGTGGCCGGCCAGGTACACGCCCAGCACCGAGGTTCCGTCTGGTGCGATCCACTCGAACTCGCTCGGGAAAAGTCGCCTCGCGGTCGGCGTGGGCGTGTCGAAACCACCGTCGAGCAGTGGGCCCCAGGGCCGGAACGGTCCACGCGCGAACACTGCAGCGCCAATGCCTGCCGAGGCGAGCACGGAGGGAAATGACGGGTCATGGCCGAACACGTCGATCTGCCAGGCAACCTCGACCGACGCGCCGAGCACACCGCGCTGGAACCGCAGCCCGTGCAGGAGGTTGCGACGCACGAGCTCGACCGCCACGAGGTTCGTATTCGGCTCGTTGTAGGTCGCTCCGACCACTTCCACTCGTCCGGCTGCGATCAGCCGGGCGAGTCGGACTCGCTGGTGAGGGCGATGGAACCAGAACGGCTCGAGGTAGTCGACCTCGGCGACGCAGAATCGGTAGCCGGGGTCACGCTCCGCACGCACGAGATGGGCATCCATCACGTCGAGCGCTGAGCGTTGGAATCCCATTCGTGGTGAGCCCGACCAGTCCGAGGTGTCGAGCTGGTCGATGGACGCGCTCTGGGTGTTCCACCACACCGGGTCCATGTGGAAGTGCGGCACGAGGTGGACCACCGTCCCTGATGTTGTTTTGATCACATCAAAATTCCGTGGGAGAATGGGTCGACCCTCGAACCGTGGAGACCTCGTTGAACAGCACCAATGCACGCCCCGATGAACTCGTCGATGCCTACACCCGAGACGGCTACGTGGTCGTGCGAGACGTCCTCGACGAGGAACTGGTCACTGCGGCAGGACTCCACGTCGACTGGATGCAGCAACGCCACCCGGACCGACTCGGCGAGGACCTCGGCCATGACCTGATCACCGACGATCCGTTCTGGCTCTCGCTCGTGGCCGATGATCGACTCCTCGATCTCGCAGCCAGGTTCATCGGAGACGACATCGCCCTGTTCGCATCGCATTACATCTGTAAACCTGCGGGCTCCGGGCGCCCTGTGCTCTGGCACCAGGACGCCGGCTACTGGCCGCTCGAGCCGATGGTGGCGGTCACGTTGTGGCTCGCAATCGACGCATCCACCACCGAGAACGGTTGTCTGCGGGTCGTGCCCGGCTCGCACCTCGGCGGTGTCCACGAACGCCGCTCCCGCGACGACGTGGTCAGCGTGTTCGGCGACGAATCGGCCGTCGACGTCGACGAGTCCAGTGCCATCGATCTCGTCCTGGCGTCCGGCGACGTGGAGATCCATCATCCGTCGCTGCTGCATTCGAGCGGTCCCAATACCTCGGCCGATCGGCGTTGCGGGCTCACGATCCGGTACATCCCGACCACGACACGCATCCTCAGCGACGAACAGCCGTACGCCAGCGCGTTCCTGCTGCGCGGCGACCCGGGCGTGAACGTGTACCAGGTGCCTCCCACACACGACCCCGAACGGCATTTCAACGCGCAGCTCGCCTGAGCCGTCGGCGAGTCACCAGGACAGCTGCTCGGGGGCAACCCGAGCGAGCACCCACTGCTCGACGATCGCGACCACGCCGTAGGCGGCCGCGACGATCACCGTCACGACGAAGATGCATGCCCACAGCGTCTCGTAGCGGCTGTTGACCGCCGTGAGCGCCATCAGGTTGCCCATTCCGGTTCCCGTGGCGAGCCACTCGGCGACCGTGGCAGCCAGCACGGTGGTGGGAACGGCGATGCGCGCCGCAGCGAAGAACGCCGGCACCATCGCCGGCACCTGGCCCGACAGGAGCGTGCGCACCCGACCGGTGTCGTACACCGAATAGAACTCCAGTACCTGGCCCGGGGTCTGGCGAAGGCCGTGTGAGCAGGCCACCAGTGTCGGAAAGAACGTCATGATCGCCACGGTCGTCGTGGTGCCGGTCATCCCACGTCCGAACGCCTGCACCAACAGCGGCGCAATCACCACGATCGGCACGCATCGCAGCGCCACGGCGAACGGCGTGAGTGTGCGCCGGACCGTGTCGTAGAGGTCGAACAGGGCAGCGAACACGGCACCGAGCACCAACCCGACGATGTATCCGGGGATCGCGATGCGCGCAGTACCGCTCAGCGCGTCGAGGATCTCGGTGCGATTGGCCTGCGATGCCGGCCGTCCGAACAGGTAGTCCCACACATCGGCTGGACGCTTGGCGAAGTAGTTGTCGAGATCCAAGACGGCCATCAATCCGATCCACAGCACCAACACGATCGAAACGCTGATCGCGGCCTCGGTGAGCGCTCTGATCACCCGACGTCGTGTGGTGATCGCCGGACCGCCCGACGGCGGCGTCATCAACAGTGCCGGCTGGCCGATGGCGAGGCGTCGACCGACCATGCCGACGATCACGTACGCAGCCATCGACACCAAGGCGGAGATCGTCGCCACTGCCCACAGGTCGTTCGTGCGAAGCGCTCGCATCGAGTTGATCGTCAACAGGCCCATACCTCGCTGCGCACCGGTGAACTCGCCGACGAGCGCCCCGAGGAATGCTGCAGGAGCTGCGACCTGCAGTCCTGCGAACAGGTAGGGAACGGAGGCGCGGATCCGCACGGTGGTCAGCACCCGGAAGCGGCCGCGGCCGTAACTGTGCACGAGGTCGGTCCACGACTGCGGCACCGCTCGAAAGCCGACGAGCAACGGGACGAGCGTGGTGTAGAAGACGGCAAGTGCGGCGAGGGTGACCTGCGGACCGTCGCCCGTGCCCCACACGACGCGCAGGATCGGACCCATCGCCACGAGCGGCAAACAGAAGATGACGAGCGACAGCCGCAGCACGACGCGTTCGGTCGCCGGTGCGAGAACGACGAACCCGGCGAGAGTGACCGCAGCAAGGTTCCCCCAGAAGAAACCGCGGGCCGCCGACCACAACGTGGCACTCATGGCTCGTTGGTACAGATCCCAGTTGTCGATCCAGGACGAGACGATGCCGCTCGGGGGAGCGATCAGATTCGTGCCGCCGAGCACCAACCGGGCGATGACCTCCCACGCGATGATGACGATCCCGAACCCGGCAGCGGTTCGGGCGATTCCGCCGATGTCGACCCGGGTGCGCGACGCCGATGGAGTCTGCTGGTTCGCTGGTGCGGCGATCGTCGCGGTCATGAATCGACGGCGAGTTCGCCACCGGGATCGACGTCGACGCCCAGCAGGACGCCGACCTCGTCGACGAGATCGTGGAACTCGGGCAGGTGGAGGTGGCGAGCGCGCCGTGGCCGTTCGATGGGGACCGTGATCTTGGCGGCGATACGGCCCGGGCGCGCCGACATCACGATGACCTCGTCGGCGAGCAGTACGGCCTCGGGGATGGAGTGGGTGACGAGCAGCGTCGTACTCCCCCGGTCCTGCCAGATCGGTGGGAGTTCGAGGTTGAGGCGTCGGCGGGTCAGTTCGTCGACAGCGCCGAAGGGTTCGTCGAGCAGCAGCAGCCGGGGAGCGGTGACGAGACAGCGGGCGATCGCCGCTCGCTGTCGCATCCCGCCCGAGAGCTGCGCCGGCTTGGCCTTCTCGAAGCCGGCCAAGCCCACCAGGTCGATCAGTTCCTTCACGCGGCCCTTCGACATCGGCCGGCGAGCGAGCTTGAGCGCAAGCGCGATGTTGGACTCCACAGTTCGCCAGGGCAACAGTGACGCGTCCTGGAACGCCACGGCGATCTCGCCATCGCGTCTCAGCTGGTCGGGATCCTCACCGTCGATGCTGATCGCTCCACTCGACGCCGACTCGAGACCCGCGATGATACGCAGCAGCGTCGACTTGCCGCAGCCCGAGGGGCCGACGAGCGCGGTCACGGTCCCAGGTCGCAGCGTGACCGTGACCTCGTCGAGGGCGTGAACATGTGACCCGCCGCCGCCACGGAAGACCTTGGAGACCTGCGTGCACTCGACCAGGGGGGCGATCGACGGTCCACGCAACGACTCGATCGTCGGATCATTCATCATGGCCACCATCATCCATCTCCTCGTCTCGTTCGATGCCGCCCGGACCGCCCACCCGACTCAGATCGTCGGGCCGTCGGCGAAGATCTCCTCGAGCAGCGAGCGGTCGAACAGCTCTGGCGTCACCCCAGCGATGTCGAGGTCGGCGAAGAGCACCATGTTCGAGTCGATCGTCTCGTCGGTGAACCAGGCGAACCCGTTCTCCTTGGTGACGTCGCTGTACATGATGTCGAGCTGCACCTTGGACTGGGCGAGCTGCGTCTCGAGGTCGAGGCCCTCGTCGGGGAACATGTCGACGGTGACCTGCGCCGATTCCTCGTAGTCGGTCTCGTAGTCCTGCCAGCCACGGATCTCGGCACGCAGCAGGCTCTTGATCTGCTCGCGGGTATCGCCCGTGAGGTTCTCCGTGAGCACCGTGTACACCTGCGACGCCGGGTTGAAGCCGAAGTCGGCGAGCAACATTGCGTAGTAGTCGATGCCCTGCACCGCCAAGGCGACCGGCAGGTCGTTGTAGAAGCAGAAGATCGAGTCGGCCTGGTCAGCGGTGAGCACCGCCGGGTCGTACTGACTCGGGAGGAACTCGATCTCCGATCGGTCGATGTTGTTGTACCCCAGGAACGCATCGAGAGCCGGCGTGCTCGCGCCGGGCACGGCGATCCGGGTGCCGATCAGGTCCTCGGGTTTCGTGATGTTCTTCTCGGTGAGCGACAGAAGCGTGCCGGGGCTCTTCTGGTACTGCATGCCGACGATCGTCAGCGCAGCACCTTCGGCGTTGGAGCGGGCGACACCGTCGCCGCCGGAGATGTTCATCAATGCAGCGCCCGACACCGTCTGGGTATCGCCGGCGACGTTCGGTCCGCCCGACCCGAGTGTGATGCTCAAGCCCTCCTGCTCGTAGTACTTGCGATCGACTGCCAGATAGGTACCGCCGAACTGCACGCTGTTCGTCCACGAGAGCTGCAACGTCGTCGGCGTGAGCGACCCGCCGCCTGCGGAACCCGACGGGGCTGCGGAACCCGATGGCGACGATGACTCTCCGTCGCTACCACACGCCGCCAGGAACGACGGACCCACCGCAAGCGCACCGGCGCCGATGACGGCGTTGCGGAGCAGACGGCGACGACTCATGTCCGGGACGATCAAGTTCTGCTTCGACATTGTTTCCTCCAATTGGTCATTCAGCGGAGCATCGCCGTGCAATGTTCGAATGAACTCCGAACGGCGATGACTTTGATGTGATCAACATTGCGTACTCTCGTGACCAACGGACGACGGCGGTGTTTCCACTTCGTGAACTTCGCTCCAGTGCACCAACGGTCGAGTCGATCATGCCCGCCACCGGCCGACCAGGTCGGCGAGGATTCGGCGGAACTCGACGGTGATTCGATCGGAGCGGGTGTGGACCTCGGCGGTGAGGTCCAGCGGCGTCCACTTCTCGTCCATGCGTTCGAGCATCTCCTTGTCCTCCATCGCCACGGCCACCTGGAACGCGACGGTCTCCTCCACCGTCGTGCGGCCGTCGGCGATGTCGTCACGCAGATCGAAGCAGTAGAGCTTCGTGGTGGTCGCATCGACCGGTTGGTGGAAGAACAAGACGGTGAGCACGACGTCCTCGGCGAGATACTCGATGCGTAGACGGATCGAGAAGGGCGCTTCGAAGTACCAGATCGAGCGCCGCTCGGCGGTGGCGAACTCGTCGGCACCCATCGAGTCGGCGAGCACCTTGGTGGAGTGGAGGTAGTCGCACACGAAGCCCCACCCATCACGCTCGACGTCGTAGGTCGGGACCTCGACATCGTCGGGATCGCCGAACGTACCCAGGTGGGTGAACGGGAAGTGGGCGAGGTCGAGGAAGTTGTCGACCATCTGAGCGGCTCCGGCCGACCACACCTGGTCGGCGAGCGGTGCCACCACGAAGGCCGGATCGGTCCATTCGGGCACGTCGATCACGCCGAGCGCTGGCTCGTCGATCGCCACCCACACCAACCCATAGCGCTCGATCACCGAATGAGCGACCTCGACACGAGCCTTGGGCGGGAGTTTCGCACCGACGCCGAGAGCGGGAATACCAACGCACGTACCGGACGAGTCGAAGCGGTAGCCGTGATAGCCGCACTGCACCACGTCATCGATGATGCAACCCGCGCTGAGCGGCGCCCAACGATGTGGGCACCGGTCGAGCATCGCGACGAGTTCGCCCCCGACCCGCCCGACCGCCCAGTTCTCACCGAGGAGCCGCACCGGCGTGAGGGTGCCGCTGGCGAGGTCACTCAGCCGGCAGACCGGATGAAACCAGGCACGCAGCGCTGGGTGCTCGTTGTCGAAGCGCTCGGCGAGACGCTGCGCGATCACGTGGCCGTCGTCGATCACAGGTCGATCCGTCCCGTCTCGTGGTCGGTGAACACCTCTGCGTAGGTTCCGCCGCGCTCGTACGGGAAGTCGTCCAGCATCGCCTCGTCGAAGGTGATGCCGAGGCCGGGCGCATCGGGGATGATCATCGCTCCGTTGACCACACGACTCAGTGCGAGCTCGGGGGCGAGGGTGTCGACGAGCGGCTGGTGGGGGTCGATGTCGGCCTCGATCATCGAGACGCCGGCAGCAGCGGCCCACTGCAGGTTCGCCGCCAGGCCGATCGCAGTCGGACCACCGACGTGCGGGATCACCTCCAGGCTGTGGAGTCGCGCAATCGCTGCAATGTCCATGCAGGCGAGGATTCCGCCGCACAACGTGGCGTCGGGCTGGAACACATGGATCGCTCCTCGCTCGGCGAGCATGCGGTACTGCATCGGTGAGTAGATGCGCTCGCCGCCCGCGATCCGCACGGGCAGCGATCGTGCTGCGAGGCGAGCAAGACCATCGACGTCGTACTGCGGACACGGCTCCTCGAAGAAGTAGACCCCGAAGGGTTTCAGCCGTTCGGTGAGCGCTATCGCTTCTTTCGGCGAGTAGCCCCAGTACGCGTCAGCCATCACCCGCTTGCCGGGCCCGATGTATTCCGACACGGTGCGAACGAGATCGACGTCACTGTCAGGGTTCTTGCCGAGACGTACCTTGACGTTGCGGAACCCGAGCGCCAGCGCCTGGTCGAAATAGTGGGCGTGCCACTCCGCTGTCTCCTCGAACATCGTGGTTCCCGTGCCGTACAGCGCGATCGGTTCGAGGCTGCCGCCGAGCAACTTCGAGATCGGCACGCCGTGCACCTTGCCGGCGATGTCCCAGAGCGCGATCTCCACGGCGCCGATCACCTGGCTCGTCAGGCCCTCCCACCCGAGGTAGCCGTCGAGCAGGACGTGCATCTGGCCGAGACGATCTCTCAGCGCGAGTGCGTCGGAACCCTCGAGGTTGGGAGAAATGACGTCGTCGATCACCGTCTTGACCACCGTCGGATAGCTGTGGCCCCAGTTCGACGATGCCTCACCCCAACCGACGACGCCGTCGTCGGTGTCGACCTTCACCACCACGAACGCACGTGACATCGGCGGATCGGTCTTCTGGTAGCTCAGCACTCGGGCGGTGATCGACGTGATTCGCATGCCCGCGACTTTGATAGAAACAAACATGCAAGTCAAATGAATCGGCCAGCCGTAACACGGCGTTGACAGGAGATCCCATGCCCCCGACACCGCGTCAGCTCAACTTGCCCGGTATCGAACTGGCGATCACCGAGCTTGCGCTCGGAACTGCGCCGTTGGCGACCGGCTTCTGGGGGAACACCGCTGAACGGGCCGTCGACACCGTGCTCGCAGCAATCGATGCGGGAGTCGGCCTGTTCGACACCGCCCCGCTGTACGGCAGCGGTGAAGCCGAGCAACGTCTCGGTGCGGCGCTGGCGTTGCGCTCGAGTGCACCGCGGGTACTCACGACCAAGGTGGGCAACACCGTCGTCGGAACGGGCGACGACCGAACCACCGGACGCGACCTCTCTGCCGACGGGGTGCGTCGGCAACTCGCAGCGAGCCTCGAGCGGCTCGGCGTCGAGCGCGTCGACATCGTCCACGTCCACGACCCGGAAGATGGCATCGACCAAGCGATCGACGAGACGATCCCAGTGCTCGTCGAACTCCGCCGGGCCGGAGTGATCGGAGCGGTTTCGGTCGGCACCAACGTGGTCGCCACGGCGCTCACGTTCGTCGATCGGTGCGATGTCGACATCGTCATGGTGGCGGGACGTCTCACCCTGCTCGATCGATCCGCGACCGTCGAGCTACTGCCTGCTCTCGCCACTCGGGGTATCTCGATGCTGGCAGCGGGCGTGTTCAACAGTGGCGTGCTGGCCCGCCCGGTCGAGGGGGCATGGTTCGACTACTCGCCCGCAGCACCAGAGGTCGTGCAGCGCGCGCAACTGATGGAGGCGATCTGTCGCGACGCCGGGGTGGCGCTCCAGGCTGCGGCGTTGCAGTACCCGTTGCGCTTCGGCCCGGTCGGCGCTGTCGTGGTCGGCATGGCGTCACCCCAGGAGGTCGCCGACAACGTCGCTCACCTCGCCGCCGAGATCTCTGACGAGGTGTGGGACGCGCTCGACGACGCCTGAAGTGGCGCTCGCTCGCCCCGGTCCGGTTTCGAGGAGCACGATCGCAACCCCGTAACGGAGCGTTCACGATGGCGTCGAGCGCTGTCGTGCGAAATCACGTACTTTGACAGCATCAAACATTTCGTCTTGAATGCAACCATGATGAACACGCAGACCGACATGTGTGTGGGCGCGCGTTACGACGAGTTGACCTCGCTCGTGGCGTCGATCGCGGGGCGGCCGACCGGCGAGCCCGCTGCAACGTCGAACGCCAACGCATTCGTCCTTGCCGAAGCCCGTCTGCTCGATCTCGGCCGCTACGACGACTGGCTCGCCGGCTTCACACACGACGGCGTGCTCTGGGTTCCACTCACCCCCACGAGTCATCCGGGCGTCGACCAGGCGTTGTACCTCGACGATCGACGACGGCTCGGCGAACGCGCTGCGTGGCGCACCGATCCGAGTGCCTGGGGCCAACAACCGGCGTCGGTGTGTGTGCGCACCGTCGGCACCGTCGAGGCCTGGACCGACGGGGCCACCACCGTGGTGAGCAGCGCGATCATCATCGACGAACACCGAGCCGGACGATCGCAACATCTCGCCGGGCACCAGATTCACGAACTCGTCGACCACGCGAGCTCCTGCCGCACCAAGATCCTGTTGTTCCCTGCACTCGCGAGCGGGCTGCGCAACCCGAGTTTCCTACTGTGACCACGACGAGCGATCTCTCGGGACTGTTCGGCCCCGACCGTGTCCATCGGCGTCTCTACACCGACCCGGCGATCTTCGACATCGAGATGACCCGCGTGTTCGCGGCGTCGTGGTGTTTCGTCGCCCATGAGAGCCAGGTCCCCGAAGTCGGTGACTACGTGACCACCGAGGTGGGTCGGCGCCCGGTGATCGTCACTCGCAGCACCGACGGCTCGGTCAACGCTCTCCTCAACCGCTGCACTCACCGAGGGGCGCTCCTCGTCCACGATGGTGCTGGCTGCGCCAAGCGGTTCAGTTGCCCGTACCACGGCTGGACGTTCGCGAACGACGGCCGAATCGTCGGGCTGCCATTTCCCGCTGATCATCCTGCGAGCGCCGCCGGGAAACGTGATCATCTCGATCTCGGTCGCCTGACCACCGCCACCTACCGGGGTTTCGTGTTCGGCACCCTGCATCCCGATCCACAGCCGCTCGCCGAATGGTTGGGGGCAGCGAGCGAATGGTTCGACCTGCTCGTCGACCGGCACCCAGGCGGCGAGCTCAGGCTGGCACCTGGTGTGCAGGCGATCGAATTCGCCGGCAACTGGAAGCTGTCATGGGACAACGCTGCCGACGGCATCCACGCCACGTTCGCCCACCACTCGTACAACGTGCTCGGCCGATCGAATTCCACCGACACGGTGCTGGACCGGGATGCTGCGGTGTCGCCGATGCTGGCCCGTGCCCTCGGCAACGGACACATGGTCGTCGACCAGCGCCCCGGCATCCCCCATGGTCCGTGGGCGACCATGCGTCCCACCCCGTTCTCCGAGCAACTCACGACAGCATTCCTCGAACGTGGTGAAGCGGCATCGGACCTCGATCTCGCAACGGGGAGCATGGTCAACCTCTCGCTGTTCCCCAACTTGTTGTTCGTGGGCAACCAGTTGCTCGTCGTCGAACCGGTCGCCGTCGACCGCACGCGTCTCCGCCTGTTCCTCGTCACGGCTCCAGGCGCCGCACCGGAGATCGACCAGTTGCGCCTTCGGGTCGATGAGGATTTCGTGTCGTTCGGGACGCCCGACGACCTCGACATGTTCGAGCGGGTCCAGGCGGGACTGTCGATCCCGGAGATGGAGTGGATCGACGTGAGCCGCGGGCTGCTCGACGGTCGAGACATTGCCGACGACGACGGCGTGGTCACCGGCCCGATCACTTCGGAGGCACCCCAGCGCGGCTACCTCGCGAAATACGCCTCGCTCCTCACGACGGAAGTGACCACGCGTGTTCGATGATCGGGCCGTCTCTGCGGCTGCCGACGCTGTGGAACGCGACGGAGTGGCGATGATCCCCTCAGTGCTGTCCGAGGCGTGGTGCGACCGGTTGCGCACAGCGATCGATCGGTGCCGCGCTGATCCCGGACCGCACTACGGAGTGTTGTCGCCGAGCGGGGCGCCACGCGTCGACAGCGACCTGTTCCGATGGGGTGACGACCCCGACATCGGTGAACTGACGCACGTCTCGCCACTCGTGGAACTGGCCGCCAGCTTGTTGCGCTCATCGAGTGTCGTCCTGATCGAGGACCAGTGGTTCGCCTCGGTCGCCCGAGCCCGGACTCCGAGCCCGTGGCACCACGATGAACCCTATTATCGACTCGACCGGCCGTTCCTGACCATCTGGATCACCCTCGATCCGGTCAGCGCCGATGGGGCTCTGCGGGTCGTGCCCGGTTCGCACCTGACCGGGGAGTTGTACTCACCCGTGGAGTTCGCCGCCGAAGGCACCACGATCGATGCTGGTGCCGACCAGCTCACTCCCGTCCCCGATGTCGACGCCGATCCTGATCGGTTCACAGTGTGGTCATGGGACATGGAGCCAGGTGATGCGATTGCGCTCGACTCGCGTGCCCTCCACGCAACCGGACGGACCGAACTCGACTCGGAGTTCCGCCGCCTGTCGACCAGGTGGGCACATCCTGACACCCGTTATCGCACACGAGTGACGAGCACGGCCACGTTCTGGGACACGATCGACCACGATCTACGCAATGGTGACCCGATCGCCGGCGAGGTGTTCCCGCTGGTCGGCGTTCGCTGACGACTACTCGGCGGCGTCGACGATGAGCATGAAATGAGTGGTGCCGCGCCCGGTGTGTCGCCAGCGGTGTTGCACCGAGGTCGGATACACCAGTGAGTCGCCGGCGGCCAGCTCGTGGGACGAATCGTTTCCGTTCGAGTCGACGATGTCGATGATCAATCGGCCGGCCATCACGTAGAGCATCTCGCGCCCGCGTGAGGCGAAGAAGCCGCCGAGCCCGGTCCCGGGCTCGACAACGTATTGCGACACGCTGAACGGCTCACCGAGCCCCGTGATCTGCCGACGCTCCGCAGAGCGCACCGCATCGGTGACGGCGTACCTCGGACCCTCATCGGCGCGAGTGAGCACCACCTCGGCAGGGGCCGGTCCGGCGAGCAGGAACTCGGGTGTCGTGTCGAGCTCCTTGGCGATTGCGAAGAGCGAAGTGAGGCTCGGCATGGCAAAGCTGGTCTCGATCTGACTGAGGAACGGAACTGACAGCCCAGTGCGGTCGGCCACCGACTGGAGTGTGAGTCCCAACGCGTTGCGGCGAGCCCGTACGGCGCTTCCCAAGTCGCCCAGCCCGTCGGTCTGGGCAACAGTGGCGGCGCTCACGGTTTTGGTCGACGTCGATGCCATCACCTCCGATGGTACCCCTCCCGACGAGTGGCCGTGGTGCTCCCAGACCTCTGCGTGCAGGTTCGCCAGTGCGGGGCTCATCGCGGCCGGAAGCCGAGCGCCCGCGGCCACCGCGCGCATGACACCCAGCCTGCGTCTACGCGCCGATGCCTTCACGGCGATGGTGGGACCCGATACAGAATTCCCGGACATCGAGGTCGAGGAGATCGAGGTCGGTGCACCGCGACCATCGCTTCTGACCTGTTCCCACGACTGCTCGCTGGCGGAACGCCGGCGGTGGCGGCGACCTTCTGGATGGACAGCCCGTTGCTGACCCAACAGAACGTCCGAGCCTCCGGCTTCGTCGCCGGTTCGGGTTCGTTCCAGCTCTACCAGCCCTAGTCTGAGCGCCTTGTCGGCATCATCGTCCAACGCCACGCCGTCCGAAACGATGCCGGATCACGACGACATCGCCCGCGGGGCCTTCGGGCTTCGCGGGCGGGTCGCCATGGTGACCGGCGCATCGTCGGGACTCGGCGCCTATTTCGCATCCGTACTCACCCGCGCAGGCGCGTCGGTCGTGCTCACCGCCCGACGCGAGGACCGTCTCCGCGAGCTCGCTGAAGGGCTCCCCGGATCGTTGGTGATCGCTGCCGACATGTCATCGGAGTCCGATCGCGAACGCATCGTCCGCGAAACGATCGAGCACCACGGACGCGTCGACGTCCTCGTCAACAACGCCGGCATCGGCGAGGGAGTTGCAGTCGAGGACGAGACCACCGACCAGTTCCGTCTCGCGATGGAGGTCAACGTCACCGCCGTGTGGCACATGGCCAAGCTGTGTGCGCCGAGCATGATCAGCTCGGGACGAGGATCGATCGTCAACATCGCCTCGATCCTCGGCTTCGTGGGGTCGACACCGATCAAACAGTCCCACTACTGCGCGAGCAAAGGTGCCGTCGTCAACTTGACCCGCGAGTTGGCGTTGCAATGGGCTCGCAAGGGTGTGCGGGTGAACGCCCTGTGCCCCGGGTGGTTCCCGTCGGAGATGACCGACGGGATGGACACCGACCCGGCCAGCCAACGCTTCATCACCACGAACTCGCCGATCCCGCGAATGGGTGAACTCGACGAACTCGACGGCCCGTTGCTGCTGCTCGCGAGCGATGCCGGGTCGTTCATGACCGGCCAGAGCCTGATCGTCGACGGCGGCTGGACGGCTCGTTAGGCCGAGGTCATCGGGCCGGGACGCGGGAAACCCGTCCTTGACACTCCCCTCGCGGGAGATTCCACACTGGTGACATGTCCGACGACCCGATGATGCCGATCGATGTGTTCTCCACCGCATCGCTGGTTTTCGTCAAGGCGCTGCGCCGCTACCACGAGGACGGGCTGCTCGTGCCTGCGGCGATCGATACCTCGACCGGCTACCGCAGCTATCGGGTGTCTCATCTCGTCGACGCACAGGTGATCAAGCGGCTGCGCGATCTGGATGTGCCACTACGTGCCGTCGCCGAGATCGTTCGGGCGCGAGACCCCGAGGTCACCGGGAGCGTGATTGCCGGTCACGAGCAGGTGATGCGCGAGCGCCTCGTCGATCTGGCCCGACTTGTCGACGAGCTGCAAGCAGCGCTCACCCGACCGGCCGAACGGCTCGACGATGTCGACGATGACCGGTTCCGCGACCTACTCGATCTACATCTGCTCGCCGACCTCGTGGACGATCTCGACGTTCGCTGACCTACGCCAACGTCCACCCTGTCGACAGATGCGGTATTCGACGTCCGCCGACGTTCGCCTTCGGGGACTCGACATGGCCTCGCACCACCGCCCTATCCCGCCGTCGGCTCGCAGCCCTCGCTTGGCGATCGGTACCATCGTTCCGTGAGCGACAATCGCAAGATCTGGTGTGACGCGTTCGATGATTCGACGGTTCGTGCTGGTCGGTTCGAGACGATGTCGGGGGTTCCGCTGCAGCCGGTGTACGGCCCCGACGACGGCGAGTTCCCCGGGGTGTATCCGTACACCCGGGGCCCGTACGCGTCGATGTACCGCTCACGGCTGTGGACGATGCGCATGTTCGCCGGG
>Ga0335397_10004370_pt1 | contig 18682 bp, 15 predicted proteins | sample MAT04_FD_205740 | JGI IMG/M metagenome (GOLD analysis project Ga0335397, IMG submission 205740) | Freshwater microbial communities from Lake Fryxell liftoff mats and glacier meltwater in Antarctica - MAT-04 (spades assembly) (version 2) ... | reverse complement strand
GCCAGATGCCCGCGGTGCCGTTGAAGTTGAAGAAGCGGCCCGAGCGGTTGCGCGCGATGTGCTCGATCACGAAGTGACCGTCGAGCATCATCGACTGCACCCGCGTGAGCATCGAGTAGTCGCGGTTCAGGTGGCCCCAGCGCGCCTGCACCATGCCGACCTTCGGGTTGGTGAAGTAGTGGATGAGCTCCTTCACGATGCCCTTGGTCGGGACGAAGTCAGCGTCGAACACCAGCACGAAGTCGCCCTTGGCGATCTTCTGTCCTGCCTCGAGCGCGCCGGCCTTGTAGCCGGTGCGATCGGTGCGGTGGATGTAGGTCGCGTCATAGCCGCGCGAGACGAGATCGGCGACCTTCGCCGCGGCGATCTGCTGCGTCTCGTCGGTCGAGTCGTCGAGCACCTGAATTTCGAGCTTGTCCTTCGGATAGTCGATGTCCGTGCAGCCCTCGATCAGGCGCTCGGCCACGTACATCTCGTTGAACATCGGCAGCTGCACGGTGACGCGCGGCAGGTCTTCGAACGTCGACATCGGCTTCGGCGCGGACTTGCGGTGCCTCCAGTAGAGGAACAGAAGGTGCGCGCGGTGGAAGCCGTATACGGCGAGGATCGAGAGCACGACCAGGTACAGAGCGATGACGAGGACGTCCATGGATGGGCACCCTACGCGCCCGTTGCGGGGTCAATTGTCCGAAACTTGTACTTCGTTGTCCTACCTCGTCATACGAAGTCGATCGCTGACGCGGCGTGTCAGGGTGTGACGCCGGCAGCGATCGTTTTTGGTCGCCAGTGAAGCGCTGCGCGCCGGTGGTAGATGCTGGTAGAGATCGCGCGAGCCCGTGTTAGTGTCCACACGCGCCTCATCTTGCGTCGGGAGAGCCACATGTCGTCGTGTTCACTTCGTCTGCTCGCTGCGGTTGCCGCAGTCACCTCGCTCGCGGTCTTCGTCCTCGGTTGCGGCGATGACCGCCGCAAACCGATTCGCGACAGCGATGCTGGGCCACGTGATGGCGCACCGCCGCCGCCGCCTGACGCGAGCTTCGTGTGCTCGCCCGGAGCCGGTGGGTGCTTCGGCAACGCGCACTACGTGTGCAGCGCGGACGGACGCACGCGTACGAACGAAGTCGCGTGTGACAGCGCGTGCGATCCGGGCGCCGGCTGCGTGTTCTGCCGCCCCGGCACCCGCTCTTGCGAGGGTACCGTCTCGCGCCAGTGCACTGCCGACGGCACCGCGTGGCAGTTCGGCCGCGACTGCTCCGAGTGGAGCTCCGTGTGCGGCGGCGACGGCTACTGCGACGACGCCTGTGGCCGCGCCGAGGCCGCCAAGTCCAACACCGGCTGCGAATATTGGCCGACGCCGCTCGCCAACAGCGCAGAGCTCGACGGGGCGCGCTTCGACTACCGCGTCGTCGTAGTCAACCCCGGCACCGAGCCGTCCACCGTGCGCATCACCCGCGGCGGCGCGATGGTCGAGATGCGCACCATCGCGCCCGGTGACCTCGCCGAGATCTCGCTGCCGTGGATCGATGGCCAGTCATTCAACATCCCAGTCAACACCTGGTCGAGCTTCGCTGTCGCGAACGGCGCCTATCGCCTGACTTCGACGACGCCCGTCGCAGTGACCCAGTTCAACCCGTTCGAGTACGAGAGCGGCGGCGTCAACTCATTCACCAACGACGCCACGCTGCTCCTCCCGCAGCACGTCCTCACCGGCGACTACGTGGGCGCGAGCTACGTGCCACTGTCACGCACGACCAACGAGCCGTTCGTCGGCGCCCGGTCGTTGAAAACCCCGGGATACCTCGCCATCGTCGGCGTCACTCCCACTCCCACCAACATCCAGATCGTGCTGAGCGGCAGCGTCGCCGCTGACTCCGGCGGGCGTTGGCCCGCGACCCCGCGCCTCGGGACCCTCTCGTTCAGCCTCTCGCGCGGCGAGGTCGCGCACGTCGTCGCCGCCAGCCCGCCCAACTGCGACTCCAGCCGCCCCAACTTCATCCGAGTCGGAAGCGGGTCTAACACCTTCGACACCTGTGAAGAGGTCGGCTTCGACCTCACCGGCTCCCGCATCGCCGCCAGCCAGCCGGTCGTCGTGTTTGGCGGCCACGTCTGCGCTTACGTCCCGTACAACAGCGAAGCCTGCGACCACCTCGAGACCCAGCTCGCGCCAATTCAGACGTGGGGCCGCAACTTCGCTAGCACCCCGATGATCGACCCCGGCACCAGCAGCGCCAACCTGGTTCGCGTCATCGCGGCCTTCGACGGGACGACCATCAACGTCAATCCGCCGCAGAGTGGCATTTCGACGGTGGGCCTTGCTGCAGGGGATTGGACGCAGTTCATCGCGACGGGCCCCTTCGAGATCACCAGCGATCAATCCATCCAAGTCGCGCAGTTCCTCCTCGGCCAGAATTACTCCTCTCCCGCAGCGGCTCGCGGCGACCCCGGCATGACGGTCCTGGTCCCGCGCGAGCAATACCGCACCGACTACACCTTCATCACTCCGAGCTCCTACAACACCACGACCAACGGCCAGTCGTACGTCCTCGTCTCTCGCCTCCCGGGAGTCGAGGTCATCCTCGACGGCTCCCCGGTCACCACCACTTGGAGCACCGCCGGCGGCCGCGAGCTCGGCATCGTCCCCGTTGCTGGCGGCATCCACACCATGCGCGGCCTCGAGCCCTTCGGAATCATCGTGTACGGAATGGGCCAATACACTTCGTACGCGTACCCGGGTGGGCTCAACCTCGAACAGATCACGGTGATCCTGTTCTGACGTCAGAGATCGTTCTCGTCGCCGGTAGGTAGGCGGCCGAGGAAGTCTTCGTCCAGGCGCACTAGGATCTCGGTCTCGAACGTCTCCGGATAGTGGATCCCGAGGCGCCGCCAGAAGTCCGCGTGGACCCAGGTCTCGTCGCGATCGAACTCGTCGTCGGCGAACGCCTTGCCGATCGGCGAATGCTCATGGCTGACGTCGAGGTGCACGAAGTATGGCGCGAGCAGCTCGGGCGCGACTTCGAACGCGTGTGCGAGCTTGGTCGCATCGCCGCGCCAGCGCGCGCGCTGCGCGCCGCGATCATCGGGCTCGAAGTAGTCCGGCATCGACGCGAAGCGGTCGACGAGCACGCCATGATCCCACGCGGCGTGCGCCCAGTAGTCGCCGTCGTAGACGTGGATCGATGACACCAGCGCGCCGAGCGACGCGCTGAGCGAGGCCGCGAGCGCGAAGTCGTGCGCATTGAAATACGGCGGCAGCAGCACGCGCGTGAAACGTCCATCGGGCGCACACACCAGCGCGTCGCAGCGGAAGTCCGGCTCGTCCGGCGGCAGCAGCGCCGCGCCGACGCCGCTCGCCGCGCAATAGTCGCGGATCGCAGCGGCCACGACATCGGGCGCTACATCTCGGAAGGCGACAGCGGCGAGGAATTCTCCCAAGGTCTGCTGGAGACTACACGGAGCGGGATCCCCGAGGCCAGCGCTGCGCGTTGCGTCGATTTGTCCGCGTCAGCGGACGTCGATGCTGTGCAAACAGAGCTCGCCGCTGACCGCAACGACGCGGAACTCGAGCCGGTGGCACAGTCCGGGTGCGGTGAACGGCAGCGCGACCGTCATGTCCCCGCCCGCAACGACTATGCGCGTCGCGCTCGCGACCACGCCGGCGCCATCGACGGCATCGTTCACGTCGAGCAGCACGGTGGCTCCCGCGCTTCCCGGCGCGGACACGACGAAGCGCGCGACGTAGTCGCCCGCAGCGAGGCTGCGCACGTACTGTCCGTAGGCGACGTAGCAGCTGTCCGGCGCAGCGACGCAGCGCGCGCCATCGGGCCGCGTCGTCCCACACAGCGCGGGCAGGTCGCCCGGAACATACGTCAGCGACGTTGGCGGTGCGCAGCTGCTGGCGCAGCTCGCGCTGCACGTCGTGGTGCTCGGCTCGCCGCACGAGGTCGTGCACGGCAGCGTCGCGCCAGCCGCGCACTCGAAGCCGTCGTCGATCGCGCGATCGCAGTCATCGTCGTTGCCATTGCACGTCTCGGTCGCACCTGGGTAGGTCGACCCGTCGAAGTTGTTGCAGTCATCGCCGCCGCAGGTGTGACGCGCGTGTCCGTCAGCGTCGCCGTCGGGGATCAGACACGGATCGACATCCGGTCCGGCCCGCATCCACGCGAATGCGACCCCTCCGTCGCGCCCGTCGCACTCATCGGAGACCACCGTGAACGTCGCCGTGTTGCAGTCGGCCGACAGCGTGTAGTCGTAGACGCCGGTCAGCAGGTCGCACTCGTCCGCGGTGCCACCCGGATCTGTCCCACTCAACGTGAGCTGCGCGTCCGTCGCGGACCACGACGTCCGCACGATCAGCCGCAGCTCGGGAAATGCCGGATCGTTGGTGAAATAGAAAGTCGAGTCCGCGCCGAAGTGCATGTAGAAAGTCTGCGGCGAGCCAGTTGGACGTCGCCATTGCCCCGCAATCGAGCACGCCATCGGGCCCGCATCGCGCGCAGCGTCAATGCCGCCGTCCTCGCCGAATCCCGCGTCTGACTCGGTGCCTGAGTCGCCATCGACCGCCCCGTCGGCACCGAGGTCGGCCGCCGCGTCGAACACATCCGCATCAGCGCGCACGTTCGCGTCGACCATTGCGTCGAGACCGAGGCTTGCATCGACCCGAGCATCGACGCGCACGGCGGCGTCGATCCCAGCGTCGGCGCTCGGACTCAGTGCGTCATCACCGCAGGCCGTCACGGAAGTGAGCGCGAGCAGATAACTCACCACCGAGATCTGGATTCGCATAGGCCCCCACCGTGGGGCGTCGCGCTGCGCTGGCCATGGTCATTTCGTCCGCGCCAGGCCGTGCGAACTCACCGCGGCGGCGAGCTCGGCCCGCGAGCGTACCCCGAGCTTTTGGTAGACCGAGGCGAGCTGGTTCGCGATCGTTCGCAGCGCCACGCCGCGCTCGGCCGCGATGTCCCCGTTGCTGCGCCCCGCGAGGCAGAGCCGCATGACTTCACACTCGGCGCGACTGAGGGTCGATGTGAGCATCACGTCCGCTTCGAGCTCGAGGACGATCACATCGAGGCCGCGCGCGCTCAGCCGCGCGATTCGAACACCTCCAGTCACTGCGCTTGCGCCGTACCGCGTGTCAGCGCGGAAGTGAACGCCACCAGCTCGGTGCGCGTACGAAATCCCAGCTTGCGCTGCGCCTCGAGCAGGGCACGCGCGACACCCGCGCTCGACAGGCCCAGATCATACGCGATGAGCTTGTTCGTGTGGCCGATGGACACCAACGCCAGCACCGCACGCTCGCGCGGACTCAGACGCGCATCCGGACGCGCATTGACGCCATTCTCTACGGCGACGAAGAAGCGCTTTCCATCGACATCGCCGCTCGACACCACCGACCAGCGCCCCTCGACGAGTGCGCGCCAAGCCTCGACGACCTCCGCTTCGCTCGCGCGCTGCGTCCCGCCAGCCGCCACGATGACGCGGGCCGCGTTCTCGAGTGCTACCCGCTGCGCGCGTCCGCTCGCCGCACCGGTCGCATGAATCAGCTTGCCGCGACGGTCGAAGACTGCCTCGCCGTGCTCGGGGCGCAGCGCCGCTGCGGGCCGCGACGTGCCGCGCCTGAGCCGAAATGCCGCCGAGAGATGCGACGCCACGCGCAGCAGGAGCGCGCGCTTCGCCCCCGGGACCCGCTGGGCGACGCCAAGTGACGCCACGAGCGCGACGCCGCGGTGGTCGGGATCAGGCGCATTGATCCCGAGAGTGTCGCGAATGCCAAACGGGCCAGCGATATCGTTGAGTCGCAGCTTGTCGTCGTAGCTGCTGCCAAGCAGCTCACTCGCCGTCTCGGCACGCGTTACCCAAAACCCGCGCGCGACCTCCTCGGGCGGCAACGCCTGCTGCGAGGCGCGCGCGCCAGCGTCGAACATCGCGTGGTCGACGCCCGGCGGCAGCTGCACGGCGACCAGCGACTCGACCCTCATCTGCGCGGGCACGGACGCGTCGTAGGTCATGCCGTGCAGCATCACTGATTCAGGAAACAGCGGGCGCGCGGCCCGCAGGATCTGAGCGAGCCATTCGGGTTCTGGCGTGTCGAGCTCATAACACGCCTCGATCACGTCGACCCAGGAGGCAGCGTGCGAGTGTCTGACCATCGCGTGAGAGTAATGCGAATCGACGCAATAGTCATTCAGCCCAGTACAGGCCTGAGCACAATGACCATGGAACGAAGACGGCGCAGCTGGCAGCGTGGGCCCGACTCGCACTGGAGAACGAATGATGACGAACCGCCTCGCCGCGCTGCCTCGCACGATCTGCCTCCTCCTCGGTGCCGTCGCCGTCCTCGCCGCGTGCACCAAGTCCAATGAGCTGCCCGAGACGTATCGTGGCGCGTTTCCGATGACGCGGTTGCTCGGCAGTGACAACGTGACCATCACGGTCGCCAATAACTCGCTCTCCATGGCAGGCTGCGACGTGAACTGCCCCGATCCCGTACTTCCATTCACGACCATCAGCTGTCCATCGCACGACGAGTGCAACGTCGCGGGCCCGGACTGCACGGGCACCATCGAGCTGTGGAACACCAGCGGGCGCGCCCTCGAGATCCACCTCGAGGCGGTGCCGGGCGCCACCGGCCCAGCCGCCGAAAAACGTCAGGTGAACTGCTTTCAATACAGCGGGACCACGGAGGCGGCGCCGTGATGCGTGCAGCACCGTCGATCGGCATCGCCGCGCTGCTACTCTGCGCGTTCTCGGGCTGTAGCGGTGGCGCGGAGCCCGCGACCTCGACGGGCACAGCGACGCCCGCCGCGCCGGTCGCGGTCGCAGTGACGCGTCATCCAGGACTCGCAGCGCGCACGCTTGGAGCAGAGGTCACGCTCTCGCCCGCGGACCAGACCGCAGCGAACGCACTGGTCGCCACCGGAATGAGGCTCTCGGGTGCGCAGGAATACGGTGCGTCGCTGGCCTATTTCGTCGGCGGCGGAGCGACGGAGGCGCCTGCCCTGCAGCTACAGCAGCAGATGCTCTGGCTGGCGCGCTCGAGCACCGACACCAAAGTCGTCGTCGCCGCGGTCACGCGTCTCGGCGCCCTCGGCAGCAGCGGGACCGACTGGCCGGTGCCCCAAAAGGAGCTGCTAATGGGGCTGATCGCGCACGCGGACCCGCACGTAGCTTCCGCCGCAACCTGCGCGACTGAGCGCAACCTGCGCGGCGACGCCGACGTAAGCGCGCTGATCCGCGAGGCAGCGCTGAAACACGCGCATCCTGTCGTGCGCGCACAGGCTTGCCGCGCTCTCGAGCGACGCGCGACCTCGCTGACCGACGACGGACCGAGTCTCGCGGCACTCGTCAGCGCAGTCGACGACGAGGCGCCCATCGTGGCGCTCGCCGCGCTCTCCGCCCTTGGCGCTGCGCTCTGGTCGTCGCACCTGCCAGCGGATACGTATGCAAAGCTCCTCGGCGCCGCGCGATCGCCCGTCGCGCTGGTGCGTGCCGCAGGAATCGCAGATCTGGCCTCGTTCGTCTCTGGACAGCAGACGGCGACGGCGCAGCAGCGCGCCGAGACCACCGCGTTGATGGTCGCCGCGTTCGACGATCCTGACCCCTGGGTTCGTGCGCAGATGTTCGAACTCATCGATCTGGTCCGCGGACGGGCCGCACACTTCGACGCCATCGTGGCGAAGCTCGACGACGGCGCGTTGCTGGCGCCATCGATGCCATACGAGAAACTCGCATTGGAGCCCAGCACCGCACCGGAGGCGTTCGCGATGGCCGTGTCCTCGGGATATGAGCCCAACACCGTTGGCAACTACGCGCTTCGCGCTATGTTCAACTACGCACGTCAGGGCGACAGCGGCAGAATCCCCGCCGAGAGCCGCTTGACCACCCCGGGCGACGTCCCGCCGGTCGAGGCGCGTGCTGCGCTCCTCGCGTGGTGGGCTGCGAACCGCGAAGCGGCAATCGCAGCGGGCCAGCGACCTTAGCGCCTCGCGTGCTGGCGCACCTTCTCTTGACCACCGCTTACATGGAGCACCCTCAATGACGCAAAATTCGCTCGCTTGGCTCTCTCTCTTCGCGGCGCTCGCGCTGCTCACTGCATGTGGCGACGACGACGTCGTGCTCGCCGTAGACGGCGGTTCTGCCGACGCGGGCGTCGCTCGCGATCTCGGCGATGTCGACTCTCCACCAGCGCCGACCTGTGGCGCTGCGGCCGACGGCGCGGCGTGCGAACTGTCCTCTGGCGCAGCGGCAATCTGTGTCGGCGGGGCGTGCGTCTCGAGTCGCTGCGGCGACGCAGTCGTCGACCCCCGCAGCGAGGACTGCGACGACGCAAACCTCGAAGCGAACGACGGCTGCGAGCCAGAGAGCTGCGCGTTCACCTGCGCGACGGAAGCGGACTGCACCGATGGCAACGAATGCAACGGCATCGAGAGCTGCGCCGCGGCGCTCCACCGGTGTCAGCTCGGCACACCGGCTTCGGTGGGCGACGACTGCACGACGGCCGCCGGCGCGCCCGGCATTTGCAATGCATCAGTCGCGTGCGGTCCTGTCGGCTGCGGCAACGGTGTTCCGTCCCCGGGTGAAGCCTGCGACGACGGCAATGCGGTGGATGGCGATGGCTGCGACAACGACTGCACCTTCAGCTGCGCGATGGACGAAGACTGCGACGATGGAAGCGTGTGCAGCGGCTCGGAGACCTGCAATACGACAACCCACACTTGCGTCGCGGGCACCCCACTCGTGTGCACTCCCGCCGCGTGTACCACCGCGTGCGGCACCACCGGCGTCAGCGAATGTCTGCCACTGACTTGCGCGCTCGATCTCTGCCGCGCGCCGACCGAGTCCTGCAACTTCTGCGACGACAACGCGAACGGCATCGGCGATGACGTCGAGGCCCCAGTCATCAGCGCGACCACCTCAGCGACGTCATGCGCGCTCTACGAGCGCTCGGGTGATGCGAGCGGCTGCGTCATGGTGAACGTGGATCCGGATACCGCCGGCTCACTACAGCTGCCTGGCTCGGTCAAGGTCGGATATGGCGCCGTCACCTTTCGAGCGGAGCTCACCATGACCGACCTCAACGCGGACGGATTGCCACCCACAACGCACCTCGACATGCGCATCGGAAACGGCACGATGTGTATCGGCACCAGGTGCCGATTCTACGGCTATCGTGCTCGGTGGATATTTTCCTCGTCAGGAGAGACTGACGCATTCGAACTCTACGAGGTGCCGTTAACAGGTTTCACGATGGAGCGACTGCTCGCCTCGACGCGTGCAACGGCAGCTTTCAATGGCTTCGATAGCGACGACCTGTTCGTCGGAACGACTGCCCGTCGCATGGAGCTCGTCTACACACCGCCCCTCGGCGCGACCCCCGGCTCGCTCGTGTTCCGAGACGCCCAGAGTGGGCTCTTGCTGCTCGAAACGTCGCTGCCGACATCGCCGTTCGGGCCCGGTGCCACCGTTCGGGCCTCCGCCGTCGCAGTCACCGAGGCGGGGCCCGTCGGCGTCACGCTCGCGACCGGACCGGCCACGTATTTGACCGCGGCGCGCACCTGCCCGTAGCAGCGCGAACCGGCGTGTAGCGGCAACTGAACAGCGCCGAGCGAAGGGGTCGTCGACGCGCGAGTAGTCAATCGGTTGTAGACGTCGTGAGAAAGGTTCGTGGCCATGGTGTACATTCTTCGCGCGCGACGCGGCATCGTCCTTCTCGCGGGGCTCGCGCTCTGGGCGGGCTCCTCGCTCCGCCCTGATCACGTGCTCGCGGGGACGTTCCTTTTCGTATCGGACTTCGATAACGACCGCGAGATCGCCGCCGCGCTTGCGGCGGACGGCCACGTCGTGACGGTCGTCACGAACGACTACGTCGCCGCGACGCGCAGCAATCCGGCGCTCGTCGGACCATTGTCGGGCTACGACGCGGTCTTCTGGAGCGCGGCCTGGCACAGCGACACCGGACTGCATGCACCCGCGACGTTCGCAGCGCTCGAGACCTACGTCATACTCGGCGGAAACGTGTTCGTGACCGGCTTCGAGGCCCCGAACGACCCGGGTATGACTACGTTTCTGGGCGCGGGCGGATTCTCGAATGCCGGAGGTCCTGGTCCGATCAGCGCAAGTGCGAGCGCTCTGAGCACGGGCGCTGTCGATGTTCGCGGTGTTACTCCTACGTCGGGTGGCGCCATAGGGAGGTTCGGCGTCGTCACCGCGGTGGGGCCGTCGGTCACCGTCGTGGCGACGACGGCCAGCGTTCCCTCGCAGGCGCAGTGGCTCGTGCGCCAACTCGGGCCCGGCCGCATCGCGTACGTCGCCGCAGGGAATTTTGGTTCACTGCCGGCGTGGACGAACACCGCGGCGGGCGGCGCCGGCGCCTATAACGCTGCGCTTCGAAACTTCGCCTTCGCGACGGCACGCACGCGTGTGCTGTTTGTGAGTGACGCTGCCACCGACACGAACATCCCAGTCGCATTGACGGACGACGAAGGAATCCGCGTCATCACCGTCGTCGACGACTACCTACCCGCCATGCAGGCGAATCCTACCCTCGAAGGCGCACTCGGAAGCTACGAAGCGGTCGTCTGGAGCGCGTCGGGAAACACCGGTCGAGGTGCGAGTCACCGCGCGGCGACGACGGCTGCGCTCACCGACTACGCGACGGCCGGAGGTTATGTGTTCGTCACGGGAACGAACGCCCTCACGAGCCCCTTCAACATGGCCCTCGTCACCTTCGTCGGTGGCACGGGTGCCGTGGACCGTATCGGATTGCCAAACGGACCGAACGTTATCACTGGCTTTGGCCTCGCCGGGTGGGAGCTCAAAGTGGGCCGCGTCGACATTCGCGGCGTCACTCCCACGAATGGAGGCCCGGATTTCGACGCGCTCACAGGGTTTGGCGCCGGTGTGACTGTCGTGTCCGCGAATGTGGTGATGTCGTCTGAAGCGCTCTGGACGATCCGATCGGTCGGCAGCGGCCGGGTTGCATTCGTCTCGAACGGCGAGGTCGCCGGTGCCGTCACGGCGCACCCCAGTTGGACGCAAACCTTTCCCGGCGTGGGAGGTGATCACGCGTACAATGCGGTGCTGCGCAACTTCGTTCTCTCGGCGCAAACGGCGGTCGGACCGACGCGGGTGCTCCCCGGCGGCGCATGCACGACAGCGACCCTCTGCACCCGAGGATTCTGCGTAGACGGAGTGTGTTGTGACACTGCATGCGGAGGAGGTGTCACCAGCGACTGCCAGGCATGCTCCACCGCAACCGGCACCGCGGTTAATGGCACCTGTGGCCCTGTCCGTGCATTCACGACCTGCCGCGACCAGGCGGGGCCGTGTGATGCCGCGGAGGCGTGCAATGGCACGCTTCTCACCTGCCCCACCGATACGTTCGCGCCGGCCGGTTCTCTCTGCCGTTCGGCTGCGGGCACCTGTGATCGCCCAGAGAACTGCACTGGCACCTCGGCGGTGTGTCCGATGGACGCCCATCTTCCCGTCGGTGCGACGTGTCGCGTGGCGGCGGACCAGTGCGACGTCCCGGAGCTGTGCGTCGGCGCGGCGACGTGTCCAGCGGACGCGCTCTATCCCTCCACCACCCTCTGCCGCGGTAGCGCAGACCGCTGTGACGTCCCTGAGTCGTGCTCCGGAACGAGTGTTGCGTGCCCTGCAGACTCGTTCGCGGCAGCAGGAGCGATATGCCGGATGGCGAACAGCGGAGGCTGCGACGTTCCCGAGCAATGCACGGGCGTTGGCATCGCGTGCCCAGTGGATGTACCGGCCGCCGATGGATCGGAGTGCGGAGTGAGCACTCTCTGCGGCGGTGGCTCGCAATGCCTTGTGGGAGTGTGCGCCATGTCCACGCCTCCACTTGACTGTGACGATGCAAGCGATTGCACGGTCGACAGTTGCATGGAGGGAGCAGGCTGCGCGCATGAGGTCGATCTCCGACCGGCGGGCTGCTGCGACACCGACGCCCGCTGCAATGACTTCGACGAATGCACAGCCGATGTGTGCCGAGTCGATCGAGGTCTGTGCGTCTTCGAGCCCATCGGCGGCTGTGGCGAGGATGCGGGAATCGCCGACCTCGACGCAGGTGCGGTCGATCGCGACGGCGGCGCATTCGAGATTGATGGCGGAGAACTCGCGCTCGACGGGGGACTGTTCATCGATGCGGGACCGTCCGACGTCGATGCCGGGCTAGCCGCGATCGACGCGGGACGTCGCGATGCTGCCGAGGCCGGCAGCCCGGACGGCGCGCTCGACGCGGGTCCCGCCACACCGCCGGACACAGGTGGCTGCAGCTGCGCGGCCCCCGGCACCCACCGGTCGCCGCGGGGCATCGCCGCCGCCTTCGCGCTCAGCGTGGCAGCGTTCGCGAGCGCGCGTCGTCGTCGGATGTCGCAGCGCGCCGGCCGATCGACAGCGCGGTGAACATACGCACTAGTTCCGCGCGGGAGTCGAGTCCGAGCTTCTGCTGTGCGCTGCTGAGCAGCCGCGCCACGCTGCTGACAGGAACGCCCAGCTCGTAGCCGATCAGCTTGTTGCCGTGGCCGAGCGCTGCGGCGCTGACTACGAATCGCTCGAGCTCGGTTAGTGCGTGGGCGGCGATCGCGCCTGGCGGATTGCGACGACCGACGAAGAAGCACTTGCCGTCCGTGTCGATGACCTCTTGGACTGACCAGCGCCCCGCGAAAAGCGCGCGCCAGAGTTCGAGCGCGTCATCGGGTGACGCGCTTCGTAGCTTGCCGTGCGCGGCGCGCACCGCCTCGGCGGCGCTGGTCAGTCCTGGCACCGCGGCGTCGGAGCCCGCGCCGACGCGGACGACCTTCAGCCTTGCGTCGAACAGCACGTCGGCGTCGTCGATCGCGGGCCTCGCGTCGCGGCGCCGTCGCAGGCGAAACGCCGCGGAGACGTGCGCACCGACGCGCTGCCATCGGCGTAGCTCGGCGGGCGTGACCTGGCGCCGCTCGTTGCTCAGCACGACGAACGCGATGCCGTGGTGGGTGGTGTCGAACGTCGTGAAGCCAGCGCCCTCCGAGAGCCCCGGCGGGGGCGTGTAGCCGTACTCGTCCCCGCCAAAGAGCTCGCGCACGCCGATCGCGCGTGTGCCGGTGAAGGCGCGCTGCACGAGGTCCGCCTCGAACCTCCCGAGTGACTCCTCGAGCCGTGCCCGAAAGCCAGTGACGTCGCTCATACCGTCGACGACGTACTCGCGCGCAGAGCAGCGACCGTCGTCGACGCGATAGGAGAAGGCCTGCAGCATCACGCCGGGACCCATCAGCGGCCGCATCTGCGTGAGCACGTTCGAGAGCCAGGTGCGCTCGTCCGTCGCTGCGGCGTAGGCGGCATCGACGACGTCGAGCGGTCGAAACTTGTCGTCCGAGCGCACCGAGGATCCTCCGCTTGTTCTATCCCCGGACTTGAGTGGGCTGCACCCAAGTCGAGGAACCGAGCTTCGCATCGATCCAGTCGACGCCGATGACGCCGTTCTGGATCGCCACGACTTGGGCAGGGTACCAGTTGCCGTCGTGATACTGCGCGTAGACTTTTGCGCCGATCAGCGGTGGCGGCGGCATCATCATCATTGGCGCGCCCGCCATGGGAACCCCGTACCCGAGCTGCTGGGCAGCCGCGCCGCCCGCCAGCACGGTGATCTCTTGCGCGTCACCCGGATCGATCTCGCCGGCGATGTCCGCAGCCACGAGCAGCTTATAGACGGCGTGACCCTTGTGCGAGGCGGGAACAGTCGACGGAAGCTGGAAGTGGAAGGGAAAGTCTCGCGTTTGACCAGGTTGGACTTGAAACGCCTGGGCAACCTGCACCGCGGGGCAAACATCCTTGGCGTGAGTCTGCGCCTGCACACCCTGCGGACCTTTGACTTGCTCCGTGAGCTCTACCGTCAGTCGCAGCATGATGTTCGTGACGTCTTGTGCGCGTGACCCGCCGATGAACTGCACGCTTCCGCTCAGTTGCTGCCCAGCGTGCACCTCCAGCGAGTTTGGCTTGATGTCGAGCTTGCCGCCGCCCGCGCCGAAACGATCGAAAAATCCCATGTTCGTAGCTCCTCTTCGTGATGTTGCCGTGTCGCCGCCCAGGATAGAAACGCATCGACGGGCACGTCTATAGTCACTTGGTACGCCGCGACGAACTCGCGCGAAACATTGGCTTCACGCGCGTCGGCCAGTCAAATTGACTACGCCGAAGTGACGCGCGAGAGTCGCTGGCAAAATGGTTACGCGACGCATGGCGACCGACAAGCGCCCCGGAGTCGTCCTCCTGGCGGATGGCACGACACAATGGGTGGTGATCGGCGTCGCCGCGCACGATCTGTCGCCGCTGTCGCGCGCGGAGCGCGACGTCGTCGCGCGTGTGCTCCGCGGCGAGAGCAACGCTGCTGTTGCCAAGGCGCGCTCGGTTTCCACGAGGACCATCGCCAATCAGCTTGCTTCGGCCTACCGCAAGCTGGGCGTCTCGAGCCGCGCCGAACTCGCGCACCATGTCGGTCGGCCGCGCCTCTGAGTGCAGTCCATGTCGCTCTCCTGCGCGCGAGCCCGCGGGTCGACGCGCATGCGCCATAGTCATTTCGTCCGCGATCGTGCCTGGCTGCCCTGGACGTGTAAGCTCCATGACGCATGCCACCGGACAATACGGCAACGCTCTCGAGCGACGCAAGTGTCCGCGTCGCAGCCTTCGAGCACGCGGGCGCCCGCTACTTCGTCATCAGCACGCCGGCTGCGCGACCCGCTAGTTTCGCCGTGCTGGCTCCAGCCGAGCGCGCGGTCGTCGAGTGCGTGCTCGCAGGGCTCAGCCAGCGACAAGTCGCGAACGTGCGGAGGAGCACGCCGCGTACCATCGCCAACCAGTTGGCGAGCGCGTACCGCAAGCTCGGCGTTGGATCGCGCGTCGAGCTCGTGCGGCTGGCGAGCGCACGATGATCCGACGAGCGCCGCATCCATCGGGTGCCAGGCGGCGACACTGGGCCTTGTCGAGTTCAACGGAGGCAGCATGCGGATGACGCTTCGGCAACGCGAGGTCGAGCTTCTCGATGCTGCGTATTCGACCGGAACCGACGATCAGAGTTGGCTCGCGGGGATTCACGAGTGCGGCGCGGCACTGTTCGACGGGCACATCGGCGCGTTCACCTACACAGCGACACTCGCGCCCGATCTCACGACGCACTTTCACGACATCGTTGGCGCGCCTGGCTTTTCCGACGCCCTCGTGCGCAGTCACTCGGCCTCTGAGCGAACCTGCCAGCGGGCGTCGTACCTCTCCGGACCGGTGGTCTCGCTCCGCGCCTCACTCGGCGCTCTGCCCCTTTCGCCCGCTTGGGAGCCGGTACACGCCCTGGGTGTGCAAGATGCGGTTGCGGCGATCGCTTGCGATCCAGACGGGGCGCTCGTGGTGCTCGGCTTCTGCATCGAGGGTCAGCTCGCGCTCGACCCGCGCGCGCGCCGCGCACTCGCGCGCATCGCGGCCCACCTCGGCAGTGGTCACCGCCTGCGCCGACGGCCAAAGCGCAATGGCGACACCGAAGCGCCGATGGCGGTCATCGATGGCGAAGGCCGCGTCCTGCACGCGCGTGGCGACGCCATCGACGCCCGTGAATCCTTGCGTCGCGCCGCCCGCAGCGTCGACACGGCACGATCACGCGGAGCCGGCGAGTCCCAACTCGATCTGTGGACCGCGCTCACGGACGGCCGCTGGACGCTCGCAGAGCAGTTCGACCACGACGGACGACGGATGTTCATCGTCCGCGAGAACGAGCCAGCCACACGAGCGAGTCACGCGCTTCGCGCACGCGAGCGGAAGGTCGCCGCGCTGGTGGCAGCAGGGCATCCGCTCAAGTTCGTTGCCTACGAGCTCGGCTACTCGCGTGGTGTCGTGTGCCGTGATTTGCGCAGCGCCATGCAGAAGCTCGGCGTCGCGACACGCGCCGAGCTGATCGCACTGCACGGCTCCATCGTCGCAGCGAGCGATAGCGTCGCCCGCTGAGCTCAATGCGCAGTCGCTGCGCGAACGGAAACTCTGCACACTGGCGTGATCGTCCGCGGCCGCGAGATGGCCTACGGGCACGTCCGCAGCGCCGTCAGAAAAGTCGAAGCTGCGCCGGTGCCGAGAAAAGTACTTACAGCGCCGGCCTCGGTATCCGTTGCTACAAAGGCTTGCACCGCGGTTCCAGGTCCGATCACGGCAGTCGGGAGCGAAGCCTCGACTAGCGTCAGTCCGGCGCGCGCGTCGCGGAAAACGAGCGAGCCAGGCGCAGCGCCGACCGGCGGAGTGAACACCAGCTCCATTCGGCGCGCTGTGCCGCCGGCGAAATAGGTATCCGAGTCGAAGCGGTCGAACGGCGGTGCGACCGGGCTACTGCTGGCGAGAACCCGTTCGAACGGCGCCGCGAAGCTGTTCAGCTCCAACAGCTCGAAGCGGTCGATCTCGCCGCTCCACGAGAAGGTCCAGCGCGCGCGATACCCGCGGAAGCGACAGACACCCACACACGATCGGTTCTGAATCGTCAGATCGATGAAGCTCGACGGCAACACGCCATCGACCACGTCGACCAGGGTGAGTTCCGCGCGGAACGTCACCGAGCCATAGCCCACATTGACAGTTCCCGGAAGCGTGAGGGAGCCGTAATCGTAGGTGTCGCCATTGACCATGTAGCAGCCAGTCGCGCTGCCACCCCGCGTGTAGCCACTGCAGAGTGTGGTCGAGATGCTGGAGGTGGTGACCGGACCTTCGACGTCGTCGCCGAGACCGTCCGCGTCGTCGTCGCAGAAGTTGCACGACTCCGCGGCCGCACGGCATACATCGCGCGAGCAACTGCCGAGACACGCGGACGCGCCGACCGTGCCGCAGCCCGTGGTACAGGGCGTCGCAGCGCTCCCCTGAATGCACGCGAACGTCTCGTCGATGCTGGCGTCGCAGTCGTCGTCGAGGGCGTTGCATGTCTCGTCGCTCGGAGCGCGCGTGCAGATTCCCCACACCGAACCTCCCGGTGTGCTGGTGCAAGTCTGCGTGCCGGTGCCGCACACTCCGGGCTGCGGACATGGGCGGGACTCCGGCGGTACACACGCGCAGCCCTCGTTGGCCATTCCGCTGCAGTTCTCGTCGCGCGCTGGCATCGCCGCGTCGCAGATCTCGGCAGCGATCGGGTTCACCGTGATGCGTGAGTCGTCGCAGTCAGTCGTGCTCGTAGTCAGCGGTGCGCGCGTCGTGGTGCGCGGCGGGCACACGCACGCCATCGTCGCGCCTGTCGTGCTCGCGGCGTAGTCATCACCATCGGCGTCGACGTAGCAGGCGCGCTTGCGACCAGAGCCGTCGTCGATCATGCCGTTGCAGTCGTCGTCGAGATCATTGCAGACCTCGACGCCACGGGGGTTGATGTTGATGGCGTTCGTGCCGGTGTCGGCGCAGTCGAAGACGGTCGCAGTGGGCACCCGCGAGGTGCTGCCGAACGGGCAGAATCCGAAGGGCTCACGCGCCGGGTCTGCGCTCGGACAGGCACGCACGATCGCGGCGGCGCGCGGCGCGTAGGAGTCGTTGTCGGCATCCGAATAGCAGCCGACGTCGGCGCCTTCATCGGTCGTGCCGTCGCAGTCGTCGTCGAGCATGTTGCAGATCTCAGTCTCGGGCTCTCGCGCGCCGACGCAGAGATCGTAGCGACCACCACTGCAGCTCTGCAGGCCAGTGCGGCACTCACCTGCCGTGATGAAGGCGCCAGCTGCGTCGGTCGCGCCGCAGGTTCGGGGCGGGCCAGTGTCGAGACACAGACAGCCCTCGTTGGCGCCGTCACGGCAGTTGTCGTCGTAGACTGTCGCGCACGACTCCGTCGCGGGTGGGTTCACACTGCCGCGGGTGTCGTCGCAGTCGCCGGGCTGTAGCGCGTAGCCAGTCGGCACCGAGCAACCCATCGTCGAGTCCGTCGTGATGCCGTATCCGTCGCTGTCGACGTCGCGATAAAAAGTGAGCAACACGCCGTCGTCGATGGCACCGTTGCAGTCGTCGTCGAAGCCATTGCACGACTCGGGTTGACCGGGCGCGATACCCGCCATCGCGTCGTCGCAGTCGAAGCCGCACTGGAGTACGCCCTCGCTGTCGGGATTGCAGCAGTCGCTGTCGACGAAGCCGTCGCCATCGCGATCATTGCCGAGCGTCGTTGGGTTGCAGTCTTCGTCGCGATTGTTGCAGTCCTCGGCGTTACCGGGATAGCGGTTCGCGTCGGTGTCGTCGCAGTCCTCGCCACCACAGGCCACATCAGCGACGCCGTCGCCGTCTGCGTCTACGCACGAGATCGGGCCCTGATCAGGGCCGCCGAGATCGAGCCCACCGAGGTCGGCAGTGCCGAGGTCGGACGTGCCGAGATCGCTACGACCACCGTCGATACCTGGGGGTGTGCTGCCGTCGCCGCAGGCCGCGACGCCAACGCTAGAGAGCGCGAGGAGCGTAAGGCCCAGCAGCGCGGTACGTGACCGAAGTTCCACCGGAGCCTCCTCGCCTTTTGGGCTGCCGGAGTCTGCGATCGGTGGCTGCTCGGTCCATGGTCATTTTGTCCGCGATGCGCGAGCAGCTCACTCCGGCCAGAGCACCTTGGGTAGCCCCGTCGTCTGCAGCAGCGCCGCGACGTCCATGCTCACGGCGATGCCGACGTGGATCATGATGCCGCCCCAGATCGAGCGGGTGCGCATCGCCAGCG
>Ga0335397_10004368_pt1 | contig 18694 bp, 15 predicted proteins | sample MAT04_FD_205740 | JGI IMG/M metagenome (GOLD analysis project Ga0335397, IMG submission 205740) | Freshwater microbial communities from Lake Fryxell liftoff mats and glacier meltwater in Antarctica - MAT-04 (spades assembly) (version 2) ... | reverse complement strand
CCGACCGCATCGGTGTGGTGCTCCACGGCTACCCGGACGCGGACGGCATCGCGATCCACTGGCTGGAGCTGCGCGACCGAAGCTGAGGCGGGTGCCCCTCAGGTCAACGGCGCGGTGCAGTCCACCTCGCGGTCAGCGGCGGTGTACGGGCGCAGGTACACGTCCACCTCGGTGGGTGCGTGGCGCTCCCCGGCCACGAACACCAGCTCGGGCTGCCAGACCGATGCCACCGTCTCGCGCCGCCCGGTCGAATCCACCAGCTCCGCGGATGGACCCTCGCGCAGAATGGTGACATCCGCCGGCCCGCCCACGCGCAGGGCGCCCAGCTCCGGGTGCCCGATGGCCGCGGCAGGCCGCGCCGTGACGGAAGCAAGGACCTCGTCCCGCGACATGCCCAGGTGTGACAGCTTGGCCATGGTCGTGGGCAGGTCGATGACCGGTCCGCCGATGGAGTAGCGGTGGAGATCCGTGCTGATCGTGTCCGGCGCGAACCCATCTTCGAGCGCTCGGCGGGCGACGTCCCAGGAGAACGACCCACAGCCGTGGCCCACGTCGAACAGGACGCCACGGGCGCGCGCGGCCCGCACCTCGGGCCGGACGCGCCCACCGTCCAGGATGCCCATCCCGTTCGCCGTCAGGGCATGCGTCACGATGTCCCCGGGCCGCAGCCGCGAGACCACCCAGGGCACGTCCGCGCCATCCGCGATATGGACCATGAGGGGAACCCCGGCGAGCTCGCCCGCCTCCAGCGCCAGCTCCAGTGCGGCGCGCACGTTGCCCCCGGCCGCCTGCGTGCCGAGGCGCACCTTGACGCCCACCGCCACGTCCCGATGGGCGCGGATGACCTCCGCGGTCTCCACCGGTCGCGCGTAGCGGATCTCCTCCAGCTCCCCGACCATGCTCGCCGCAAGGCCCGCCGCGGCGATATGCACGAACGCGAAGATGCGCACCGGCGCCGGGTCGATGGCGAACCGCCGGAACGCCCCGAAGGACTCGAACCCCGCCGTGCCCGCATCCACGGCGCAGGTCACGCCACCGCGCAGGTTCGCACGGGGTTCCACGCCATACGGGCTGCCCTCGTACCAATGCGCGTGGAGATCGATGAGCCCCGGTACGACGAGCGCCCCGGCCACATCGAGGACGGTGTCGCCGGGACCTGCCGGCAGTGCGCCCGGGGCGCAAAGCGCCGCCAGCGTGCCCCCCTCGATGACCACATCCAGCTCCGCGTCGACACCCGTCCCGGGATCCACCACGCGCCCGCCGCGCAGCACCGTCCGCATCCGTCGATCCCTTTCCGTGTCGCCACGGTTACATCGTGGCTGCAATCCACGCTCGGAGGTGCAGCATGGACTTCCGGGCGGTTGCCGTCCATGCTAGCCTCCGGACTCGCGGGCCAGAGGGTATTGGACCCTCGCCCGTGTCTTGAGGAGGTGGGTCTTGCGAATCGGGAGTCGAATCCGTCGTGCAACGGCGGTGACACTGTCCGCAGCCCTGATGCTGCCGGTGGCCCTGGCCAGCACGGGCGCGGTCTCGGCACAGGATGACTCGGGTGGCACGTTCGTGGCCGCCTGGATCGGCCCGTGCTGCCTGGACGTGGACACGAACAACGCACTTGCCGCCGGTGGTGATTACCACTGGTGGAACAAGATCTACGGTCGCCTGTTCACCTACGCGGTGGACGTCGATCGCTACGGCGCACTGACCGGCGACCTCGCCACCGAATGGAACGTCTCGGAGGACGGCCTCACCTGGACGATCAAGCTCCGCGAGGGCGTCACGTGGCATGACGGCACGCCGTTCACGGCGAACGATGTCAAGTTCACGCTGGAGCTGTGCTCCAACCCGACGGCCGGTGGCTGCGTCTGGTCGTTCACGCCCATCGTGGGCATCCCCGAGATCCAGGCCGGCACCGCGACCGAGGCCTCCGGCGTCGTGGTCGTGGACGACCTGACGCTCGAGATCACGACGGCGGCGCCGAACTCGCTGCTGCCCGATCTCCTCTCGGAGATCTTCATCCTGCCCAAGCACTCCCTGGGCGAGATCCCGGTCGACCAGATCGGTGCCAGTGACTGGTGGACCACCCAGGCCATCGGCACCGGCCCCTTCAAGTGGTCGGTCTACACGCCGGGACAGTCCATCGAGCTCGTCCGCTTCGACGACTACTGGCGTGGAGCGCCCAAGCTGGACGGCATCATCCGTCGCCAGTTCCAGGACATCTCGGCCGCCATCATCGCCTTCGAGGCGGGCGAGATCGACATGACCTACGTCACCGCGGATGAGGTCGGGCGGCTCACGGACAGCGGAGCCGGCACCATCTTCGCCGGCCCGTCGGGCGTGAACAACTTCATCTCCGTCAACCCCATCCTGAACCCCGAGCTCGCCGACCCGATCGTCAAGCAGGCCCTGCTCCAGGCGATCGATCGCCAGGCCATCGTGGACAACATCTACGGCGGCGCCGCGGAGCTCGTGCCTTGCCTGTACGGACGCAAGAACCTCCAGGGCGATACTCCCATGTGGGACTACGACCCGGACGCGGCGAAGGCCAAGCTGGCCGAGGCCGGTGTGGACCTGTCCGCCATGGGTGAGATCACCTGGGACACCTACTACAACGACGCGCTGTCGGCCAACGTCATGACCGCCATCCAGGCGAACTGGGCGGAGATCGGCCTCACTGTGAAGCTGAACCCCATGGAGCCCTCCGCGTGGACCCAGAAGTGGTACGACGACGGCGGGTCGAGCATGTCGCTCGCGGGTGGTGCCAACGGCCCCACCGGCAACCGCGCATACCAGTACTTCCACAGCAGCGCGGCCTGGCCGACCGGCAACAACGGCTTCAACGGGTATGCGTACAGCAACCCGGAGCTCGACGCACTCCTGGATGCCGCCACGGCCGAGTTCGACCCGGCAGCCCAGGACCTCGTCTACCAGCAGGCCTGCGCCATCCTGGCCAACGACCTGCCCTGGATCAACCTCTGGCAGTCGGTGCGGTATCACATCGTCAGCAATGACATGCAGAACGTGATCCTCATCCCGGCGGCCGGCGGCGGCACGTACTACGACGCCGTCGAGACCTGGACCAAGACCAGCAGCTGATCCGGACCCTCGGGTTCGAAACGCTCGGGGCGGGGCCATTCCGGCTCCGCCCCGAGCGTGCTTCCAGCCTTCCCAGACCCTCTTCCGCGGAGTCGCAGCATGGGCGCCTACATCGCACGCCGCCTGCTGATCAGCATCCCGGTGCTGCTCGGGATCACGATCATCGTGTTCACGTTCACGGCGCTCGCGCCCGGTGATCCCGTCGACGCCCTCATCCGGCCGGAGTTCGGCAACAACGAAGCGATGCGGAACGCGATCATCGCGCACTACGGACTCGACCAGCCGCTGCCGGTGCGTTACCTACGCTGGCTCGGCGGCGTGCTCCAAGGGGACTTCGGGTTCCGGATCCTGAGTGGCCAGGCCATCCTGGGCGAGATCGGCCGCGCCTTCACGGCCAGCTTCGCGCTCATGGGCACGGCCCTCATCCTGGGCATGGCGACCGGCATCCCGCTGGGTGTCCTGTCCGCCGTCCGCCAGTACTCCAAGCTCGACTTCATGCTCACCGGCGTCACGTTCCTGGGCATCTCGGTGCCCTCGTTCCTGCTCGGCCTTGGCGGCCTCTACCTGGTGGGCCTCCAGTGGGACCTGGTGCCCATCGGTGGCATGACCACGATCGGCCAGCCCTTCGACTTCATCGACTTCCTGCACCACCTGGCACTCCCGGCGGTGATCCTCGCGTTCGGCTACGCGGCGATCTTCCTGCGCTACACGCGCGCCTCCATGCTCGAGGTCATCAACGCCGAGTACGTCACGACCGCGCGCTCCAAGGGCCTGCCGCGGCGGACCGTCATCGGTCGTCACACGTTCCGGAACGCGCTCATCCCGATCATCACCATCGTGGGCCTGTCGCTGCCGGCGATGATCGGCGGCGCGGTGGTCACCGAGCAGGTGTTCAGCTGGCCGGGACTCGGACAGCTGCTGGTGGACGGCGTGAACGAGCGTGATTACTACCTGATCATGGGCATCACCCTGCTCCTCGCCGTGGTGGTCCTGATCGCCAACCTGTTGACGGACATCGCGTACGGCTACGCCGACCCGCGCATCCGGTACTCGTGAGGCGCCGACGATGAGCCAGGCCGCGAGCTCCGTGGTCGTGGTGCCCACGACGCACCACAAGACCGAGTCCCCCACCCGCCGCACGATCCGTCGCTTCGTGCGCCACCGCCTGGCGATGGCGGGGCTGACGATCCTGGTGCTCATCACGGTCGCGTGCATGCTGGGCAACGACCAGCTGGCCTACAAGGTCAACATCAAGATGGGCTACGCCAACCAGCCCCCAGGGGCCGTGCTGCCGGTCATCGACAATCGCGGCAAGCCGGTGCTCGACGCGAACGGCAACGAGACGATGCAGACCTACCTGCTGGGCTCCGACGGCACGGGTCGCGACGTCCTGTCACGGGTGCTCGTGGGCGGGCGCGTGTCGCTCATCGTGGCGCTGGTGTCGGTCGCCATCGCCACGCTCATCGGCACGTTCGTGGGCGTCCTGGCGGGATATAGCGGCGGACGCATCGATAACGCCCTGATGCGCCTCGTGGACGTGGTGCTGAGCTTCCCCACCATCCTGCTGCTGCTGGTGGTGGCGGCGATCGTGGGGCCGGGATTGGTGACGCTGGTGATCATGATCGGCGCAGTCACGTGGGCGAGCGGTGCGCGCATCGTGCGCGGGCAGGTGCTGGCGTTGCGCGAGGCGACGTTCATGGAGGCGGCGCGCGTGGTCGGGCTCGATGCTCCCCAGATGATCCGCTGGCATGTGCTGCCCAACATCGTGGCGCCGTTGGTCGTGTTCGCCACGTTCGGGGTCGCATCCGTGATCATCTTCGAGGCCAGCCTGAGCTACCTGGGGCTGGGCATCCAGCCGCCGACGCCATCCTGGGGCAACATGCTCAACTCGGCGCGCTCCCTGACCGTCCTGGAGCGCTACTGGTGGCAGTGGGTGCCGGCCGCCGTGATGATCGTGCTCACGGTGCTCGCAGTGAACTTCGTGGGTGACGGGCTGCGCGACGCGCTCGACCAACGGGCGACGAACGACCGCTGAGGTCCCGCGACGTCTCCACCGCACGCGCCGGGTCTCCGCGCGTGGTGGAGGGTCTCCACGCGTGGGTCGGGCGGACGCGCGTCAGGCGTCCAACCGCACCGCTCGCCCGGATGACGCGGACGCGTACGCAGCGTCACGGAGCACCAGCGCCCGCACGAGGTCGTCGCCCGTGACGATCGGGTCGCGACCCTCCTCGATGGCCGCCAGCAGGTCCGCCACCGCGTCCCGACCGCCCGCGCCGTAGCCGGGCACCACATCCTCGACGAACGTCTCGCGTGTCTCGCGCACGAACGGACCCCCGTCCGGATCCCGCGTCAGACGCGTCAGCGACCCGTCGGGCGGCAGCTCCAGGGAGGCGTCCGTGCCGCGTAGCGCGATGCCCCCTCGATAGCCGCGCGCGGGCAGCGCGTAGGCCTCCGTCAGCGTCGCGATGCCGCCGCCCTCGAATCGCAACAGCACCGCACCGACGTTCTCCACGGCCAGACCCGGCTGGCCGACGCGTGCCGTCATGGCCATCACCTCCACGACCGGCTCGCCGATGAGCCAGGGCAGCGAGTCCAGCTCGTGGATGCCCAGCCAGGTGAGGATGCCGCCGCCCGCGCCATCCGGATCGAAGATCGGGTTGGCGGGTCCGCGCACAGCCACGGTGGAGGCCGCGAACGTGGCCTCCGCGGTGATGAACGTGCCCAGCTCCCCGGCCGCGACCGCCGCGTGCACGGCGCGCCACGCGGGTGCGTACCGGCGGGTGAGACCCACGACGACGCGTGCGCCGCCAGCGCGTGCCGTGGCATACGCCGACCGCGCTGCGGGCGCGCTGAGCGCCGCGGGCTTGTCCACGAGCAGGTGGATGCCGGAGCCGCCCAGTCGAGCGATGGCCGCCGGGGCATCGCGGTTGGGCAGCATCACGATGGCCACGTCCGGACGATGACGCTCCACGAGCACGTCCAGGTCCGTCTCGTACGGCAGCGACCGGTGGCGAGGGTCAAGTGCCTGGGCGAGCGCTGGGTCGGAATAGCCCGGCCGGAGGTCCGCGGAGCGCGCGGGGTCCGGGTCGTACAGGGCCACGATCTCGAGCCGCTCGGGGAACAGCTCCAGCGTCTCCACCCAGCCCGCGACGTGGTAATGCTCCAGGCCCACGACAGCGACCCGGAGGCGGCGCTCCCCACTCACGTCCCGGCCCGGGTCAGGCGGGCAGGACGTTGGGGACGCCCGCATCAAGCAGCATCCGGCGCGTGGCCTCCCGGAACTGCGGGCGGACGTCACGCGTGGGCGGTCGCGAGCGGCTGGAGCCGAGGCCGACGAGTTCGACGCACTGCTTGTCAAGGTAACCGTCGCCGGACGTGTACTTCTCCTCCGTGGGGCTGAAGTAGAACGGCGGCGATACCTGGACGAAGTCCGCCCCGATGTGCTCGGCGGCCTTGACCAGCCGCTCCAGCTCCCGGGTGCTCGTGGTCTGGCCGCCCATGGCGTCCGGGATGCGGCCGGCCGCCTCACCCACGACGCGCTCCACCACCGCGCAGCGCTCCTCGAAGGTCATCGTGGAGAAGTCACCCGCCGCGCCGCCCGCGAGCAGCACGCCGGTCCCCTCGCGCAAGCCGCCGTCGATCAGGAAGCGGACATGCCGGCCGACCGCATCGAGGTCCAGGGAGAGGTCCGCGTCATCGCGGAACATCGTGGGGATCGTGACATAGCAGCCCGTCATCTTCTGGCGGCCGAGGGTCTCATCCATGCGCCCGATGATACGGTCGCGTCGACGCCCGGCGTGGCACGATACGGCGATGCCCAGCCCCCCCATGGTGGATGACCAGCCGCTCGCCGACCTCGTCGCGTCGCCTGCCTTCGCGACCGACCCGTACCCCATCCTGGCCCGGATGCGCACGGACGCGCCGGTGGCGTGGATCCCGGCCTGGGGCTGCTGGCTGATCAGCCGCGGGGAGGACATCGAGGCGACCATCAAGGACACGCGCCACTTCACCAGCGCCGACCGCGTGACGAGCGTCATCGAGCGGATGCCCGACTGGCAGGAGCGGCTGCCCGCGCTGCACGAGAACTTCGCCGTGGGCATGGCCCAGCGCGACCCTCCGGCACACACCCGGGTCCGGGGTCTCGTGAGCGCCGCATTCACGCCCCGGCGCATCGAGTCCCTCCGACAACGCATCGCCGAGCTCGTGGACCAGCACCTCGACCGGGTCATCGGGACGGGCCGCATCGAGCTCATCGGGGACCTCGCCCATCCCCTGCCGGCCATCGTCATCGCGGAGCTTGCCGGCTTCCCCGTGGACGATCGCGAGCGATTCCGTGACTGGACCAACCGCATCAACGCGTTCTTCTTCGCCTCCGGCGTCGCGTTGCCCGAGGCGGGCGCCAGCGCGAATGCCGCCATCGTGGAGGCCCGGGCCTGGATCCGGCCGCTGCTTGACGAGCGTCGGGCCCGACCGCGCGACGATCTTCTCACCGCGTCGGGCGCCGTGGAGATCGACGGCGAACGGCTGACGGAGGCGGAAGTCCTGTCCACCGCCATCACGCTGTTCCTGGGCGGCCATGACACGACCACCGGCCTGCTCGCCCTGGGCATGAGCGCCCTCGTGCGCCATCCCGACCAGCTCGCGCTCCTTCGGGCGCGACCCGACCTGGTACCCGCCGCCGTGGAGGAGATGCTGCGCTACGACGCGCCCTTCCAGCTCAACCTGCGCTACGTGACCGAGGACATCGAGCTGCGCGGCCAGGTCCTGCGTCGGGGCGATCTCGTGCGCCAGGCGCTCGGCTCGGCGAACCGCGACCCGGAGCGCTGGGCGGACGCCGACCGGTTCTGGATCGAACGCCCGGCAGGGCGCCACCTCGCCTTCGGGCTGGGTCCTCACTTCTGCCTCGGTTCCGCGCTGGCCCGTCTCCAGGCCCAGGTGGCCGTCGAGGCGACGGTCCGGCGGCTGCAAGGCTTGCGCCTGGACCCCGACGCCGACCCGACGCCCGACCACCGCGGCGACATCACCAACCGGATGCTGCGCAGCCTGCGGCTGGCGTTCGACCCGCCCGGCTGACACGGACGACGCCGCGACGATGCGCCCCCTGCCCCACCCGTACGCCGATATGGTCGCCGGCCGCACCACGACGATCCGACTGTCGGGTTCCGCGCTGCTCGGCGCGCGCCTGCTGACCAAGGGCCTCGCCTTCACGCACGAGGAACGCGAAGCCTTCCACCTTCGCGGCCTGCTGCCCGACCGGGTGCTGTCGATCGAGGAGCAGGTGGCACTGGAGCTCGAGCAGCTGCGCCGCAAGCCGGACGACCTGGAGCGCTACATCGGCCTGGCCGCCCTCCAGGACCGCAACGCGACGCTCTTCTACCGGCTGCTCGCGGAGCACATCGAGGAGTTCCTGCCGGTGGTGTACACGCCCACGGTAGGCCGCGCCGTCCAGGAGTTCAGCCACATCCTGCGCCGGACGCGCGGCATCTGGATCACCCCCGACGACATCGACCGGATCCCGGCCGTGCTCCGCAACGTGCCCTACGAGGACGTGCGGCTGATCGTGGTCACGGACAACGAGCGCATCCTGGGGCTGGGCGACCAGGGAGCCGGCGGCATGGCCATCAGCATCGGCAAGCTCGCCCTGTACACCGCGGCGTGCGGCATCCACCCAGCGCTGACGCTGCCGGTGTCGCTGGACGTGGGGACGGACAACGTGGGTCTGCGCGACGACCCGATGTACGTGGGCTACCGCGCACCACGCCTGCGTGGCGAGGCATACGACCGGCTCGTGGAGGCGTTCGTGGCAGGGGTGCACGACGTGTGGCCGGGCTGCCTCATCCAGTGGGAAGACTTCAAGCAGGGGAACGCGCTGCGCATCCTCGACCGCTACCGCCACCGCGTGCCGTCGTTCAACGACGACATCCAGGGTACGTCCGCGGTGGTCGTCGCGGGGATGCTCGCGGCGGCCCGCGCCTTGGGCCGGCCCATCACCGACTGGCGCTTCGTGCTCGCGGGCGCCGGCGCCGCGGGCGTGGGTATCGCACGCCTCCTGGGCCGGATGCTGCGGGAGGCAGGCGTGGATGCGGAGACGGTGGCGCGGGCGATCGTGCTCGTGGACTCGCGCGGCCTGGTGCACGCGGGACGCACGGACCTCGACGACACCAAGCGACCGCTGGCGCTGCCCGTCGAGGTGGCGCTCGCGGACGGACTCTTGCTCGCCGGCGTCACGCCACCGGGCCTCGAGGAGACCGTGCGCCGCGTCCGTCCCCAAGCGCTCATCGGCACCACCGGGGTGGCGGGCACGTTCACGCGCCAGGTGATCGGCGCGCTCGTCGCGGGCGCGGTCCGGCCGGTCGTGCTGCCGCTGTCCAACCCCACGGCCCACGCCGAGGCGACACCGGAGCAGGTGCTCGCCTGGAGCGACGGCCGGGCCCTGGTCGCGACGGGCAGCCCGTTCCCGCCCGTGATCATGGCGGACGGGTCGGTGCGGCCGGTGGGCCAGGCGAACAACGTGTTCGTGTTCCCAGGGCTCGGCCTGGGTGCCATCGCCGCGGAGGTGCGCGCCGTGACCGACGGCATGGTCCTCGCGGCCGCCCGGGCGCTCGCCGACCAGGTGACCGACGACCGGCTGGCGGACGGCGCCCTCTTCCCGGCGGTGACGATGCTGGGCCGCGTGTCGCGCACCATCGCCATCGCCGTGGCGCGCGAGGCCGTCGTGGCAGGGGTCGCGGGAATCGCCGACGACACGGACCTCGACGCCATCGTGGACGGGGCCACGTGGTGGCCGGCGTACGTGCCCTACCGCGCGGGTGGCCCGGTCCAGGGCTGACGCAGCCGGGCCGCGCGGGTTCAGCGGATCGCCGGTCGGCGCTCGCTGAACCGGTTTACATAGCCCGGAGGGGCGCCTACAATCGCGGCCATGACCGCCCGAATCTCGCTCGCCCTGGTCCTCCACAACCATCAGCCGGTCGGCAACTTCGGGCATGTCATCGCCCACAACCACGACACGGCGTACCGACCGCTGGTGGATGCGCTGGAGCGGCACCCCGGCGTGCGCCTGGGCCTCCACTACACAGGTCCGCTGATGGAGTGGCTGCGGGCGGAGCGTCCGGAGCTGCTGGAGCGCATCGCGGGCCTCGTCCAGCGGGGCCAGATAGAGATCGTGGGTGGCGGCTACTACGAGCCCGTGCTCGCGTCACTGCCCGAGCGCGACCGCGTCGGTCAGCTGCGCCGGATGGCGGACGAGCTGGAGCGCCTGTTCGGGCGTCGGCCGCGGGGCGCCTGGCTGGCCGAGCGCGTCTGGGAGCCGGATCTGCCCACCGCGCTCGTGGACGGGGGGTACGAGTGGACCATCCTGGATGACGCGCACTTCCGCGCCGCATCCGTCCCGGAGGATCGGCTGTGGGCACCATTCTCCACGGATGACCAAGGCAAGCGCCTGACGGTGTTCGGCACGGAGATGGGTCTGCGCTATCGGATCCCGTTCGGCAGTGTGGAGGATGTCATCGGCCACCTCCGGGACCACGCCACGGAGGCCGGCGACCGCGTGGGCATGATGGGCGACGACGGCGAGAAATTCGGCGCCTGGCCCACCACGTGGGAGCACTGTTGGGGCGAGACGCGCTGGGTGGACCGGTTCTTCGAGGCACTGGAGGCGAACACCGACTGGCTGACCACGACCACGCCCTCGGACTGGCTGGACCGCCATCCGCCGGTCGGCCGGGTGTACCTGCCCACGGGCTCCTATGCCGAGATGGGCGAGTGGTCGCTCCCCGCGGACGAGGGTCACGCCTACGCCGCGGCGCTCCACCAGGCGCAGGACGAGGGACGGCCGGAGGCGCGCTGGATGCGCGGCGGGTTCTGGCGCAACTTCCAGGTCAAGTACCGCGAGATCAACGACCTCCACAAGCAGATGCTGCGGGTCTCCGCGAAGGTGGACGCGATGCCCGGAGGCGCAGCCCGCGAGCGCGCCCTTGACCACCTCTACCAGGGCCAGTCGAACGACTGCTACTGGCACGGCCTGTTCGGCGGCATCTACATCGCGCACATGCGCCTCGCGACGGCGGAGCACCTCATCGCCGCGGAGGACGCCGCGGACCGTGAGCCGCGGACCTGGGGCGCGCACGTGGACGGCATCATCGCCCGGGACCTGGACCTCGACGGCACCGATGAGCTGCTCGTCGCCCAGCCGGGCCAGATGGTGGCCATCAAGCCCTCGGAAGGGGCGGGCATCGGTGCCTGGGACATCCGACCCGTGCGCCACGCGCTCACCTCCGTGATGCGCCGCCGCCGGGAGGCGTACCACCAGAAGCTCGTCGACTTCGAGGCCGGGGGCGGGGGCGGGGGCGGGGGCGGGGGCGGGGAGGATGCCATCGGCGGTGCCGCGTCGATCCACGACATCGTCAAGGTGCGAGAGGAGGGGCTGTCGCGTCGGCTGTTCGTGGACGGGTACGAGCGGCGCTCGGGGCTGGTCCACTTCCTGGCTCCGGATACCACGCCGGAGGCGTTCGCCTCCGCGACGTTCGTGGAGCTGGGTGACTTCGTCGACGGTGCGTTCGAGGTGCAGCACGTCGGCGACGACGCGCTGGAGGTCGTGCGCGAGAGCGAGGTCGGCGGGCAGCCGGCCCGGGTGCGCAAGCGGTTCCTGTTCGACGGGTCACGGTCGACGCCGGGCATCGCGCTCGAGGTGAGCGTCACCAACCTGGCCGCCTCGCCCATCAGCGCACGCCTGGGCGTGGAGTGGGCGCTCAACGTCCTGGGCGGCGGCGCCAACCCATCAGCATGGACCGAACCTCGCCCCGGCGAGCGGATGCGCTTCGACGGCGAGGGCCAGGCCCAGGGCGTCGCATCGTTCGCGATCGGCAACGACTGGATCGGGCTCACGGTCACGGCCGCCATCGCACCCGCTGCGGACGCCTGGTGGTCGTCGATCGACACCGTGTCCATCTCCGAGGACGGCTTCGAGCGCACCCACCAGGGCTCCGCGATCCTGTTCTCGTGGCCGGTCCACCTGGAGCCGGGCGAGGAGATCACCGTCCGCACCGGCCAGTCCGTGGCGACCCTGAAGGATCGCGCGGAGGAAGAGGGCCTCTAGCGGCCCGGCCCGTTCGGCGTCCACGCCGTCGCCGCGGGTCATCGCATCGTCCAGGGTGCTGACGAGCTCACCGAGCGGGTCGCACTGATGATGCTTGAAGGTCAGGGCTACCTGGTCGGGTTCACGCTGTTGCGGTACGGCGACGGCTGGAAGGTCTCCTCGCAGTCATCGCCGCTCGCCGGCACACCCTCCACGGGCGTCGCCACCCCCGTCGACGCGCCGTAGGTCGGTCGGGCGGGGCGGACGGGCCTTGCCGGCGCGGCTATCATCAGGCGCAACCTGATCGGATGTCGCGTACGGGGCCCGTCGAGCTCCTCCTCCCGGAGGGCAGATGCAAGGGCCCGCGCTCTGCCGGTCTGGAGGAGGTAGGAATGGCGACGGTCACCTTCGACCACGTCTGGAAGAAGTACGGCGAGGTCGTCGCCGTCAACGATCTCAATCTCGAGATCGAGGACGGTGAGTTCATGGTCCTGGTGGGACCGTCCGGCTGCGGCAAGACCACGTCGCTGCGCATGATCGCGGGCCTCGAGGAGATCTCCGACGGCACATTGCGCATCGGCGAGAAGGTCGTCAACAACGTGCCGCCCAAGGACCGCGACATCGCGATGGTGTTCCAGTCCTACGCGCTGTATCCGCACATGACCGTCCGCGACAACCTCGCGTTCGGTCTCAAGCTGCGCAAGACGCCCAAGGACCAGATCGAGAAGCGGGTCAACGAGGCCGCTGCGATGCTGTCGCTCGACAACCTCCTGAACCGCAAGCCACGCGAGCTCTCCGGCGGACAGCGGCAACGCGTGGCGCTCGGTCGCGCCATCGTGCGTGAGCCCGCCGTGTTCCTCATGGACGAGCCGCTCTCCAACCTTGACGCGAAGCTGCGCGTGCAGACGCGCGCCGAGATCGCCCGTCTTCACCAGCGGCTCAAGGTCACCACGGTCTACGTCACCCACGACCAGGTCGAGGCCATGACCATGGGCCAGCGGATCGCGGTCATGTCGGATGCACGCCTCCAGCAGGTGGGCACCCCGCAGTCGCTGTACGACCATCCCGCCAACCGGTTCGTGGCGGGCTTCATCGGCTCCCCGTCGATGAACTTCGCGACCCTCGACGTGACGGGCACGGACGGCCAGGTCATGCTCGGCAACGGGGCGTTCACGCTCGCGCTCCCGGAGCCCTTCAAGGGTCGCCTGGGCACCAGCGGCAAGGTCGCCATGGGCATCCGCCCGGAGCACCTGACCCTCGCGGCACCCGGTCCCGCGGGCACCCTCAGTGGCATGGCGGACGTCGTGGAGTACCTCGGCAACGAGGAGCTCATCCACGTCAATGCGAACGGCCAGGACATCGTGGCCGTGATCGGCAGCGAGCATCGCGTGCGGCCCGGCGACGCGATGGCGCTCCAGGTCCCGTTGGACAAGGTCCACCTGTTCGACCCCGAGACGGGCGCGTCCCTCTCGCCCACAGCCGGCATCTCCGCCCAGGCCGCCTGATCCCGGGTCCCGCCCGGACCCGAACACGCAGCATCGACACCGGCGTCCTCGCGGCGCCGGTGTCCCGATTCCCGAACGCCTCAGCGCGCCTCGTGCTCTACGATCACCGGGTCGAGCGGCACGGGCTCGCCTGCCGGTCCCACCCGGGACGGCTCCTCTGCGATGGCGGTCGCTGCGGCAGAATCGACGGGCACCGTCTGTGACGCGAGGTGCTCCGCGGCAACCCGGTCCCCGATGTCGTGTCCGGCCTGCTCGGACAGCAGCCACTTGACCTCCAGCAGGTCGCAGTAGGCCTGGATGGGGTCGAGGTCCGGCCCCAGCACCTCCCGCAGCCGCTCCACCCCGGGCTCGAAGACCTGGTGCATCCAGCGCCGCGCGACCTGGTGCATGGGGCTGAAGGCGCCCGCGCTGAGCGGCTCATCGCCCAGCGGTCCGGGGTCCTCCGGACGTGACAGGCCGGCCCAGGCCGCGAGGTCGTTGAGCAGCACGGTCGCCTGCCCCTCCCCCGCCACGAGTCCCGTGAGGCGCAGCAGCCGCTCGGCGTGGAAGCGACGGTCTCCCACGGCCACACGCAGGCGTGCCACGGGCTGGTCAGCATCACCCGCCGGTTCGAGCCGGACCTCCTCCACGACGAAGCCCAGCGCGTTCAGGCGGCGCAGCCGCGCCTCCACCCGGTAGCGCTCGTCCGGACGGACCGGCTCCGCCCGATGCAGCTCCGCCCACAGGTTCTCATACCGGTCGCGCAGGCTCTCGGCTGCGGCCAGATCGTCATCCGCCTCATCGAGCGTGCGGCCCTCGGCGATGGCGATGTCCAGCAGGTCGCCCGCCACGTTCTCCACGGCGAGATCGACGTCCAGCGACCGCTGCCCATCGGAAAGCGTCGCGTGGACCTCGCTCGTCTCGGCATCGACAAGGTGCGCCTGGAGCGCTTGGCCGTCACGCAGCAGCAGCGTGTTGGCGAGCGAGCAGTCGCCCCAGTAGACGCCGTTGCGATGCAGCTCCACCAGCAGCGTCGCCATCGCGTCCAGCAGCCGCTCTCGGTGGCGACGCGCCGCTTCCGGCAGTCGACGGAACAGCCGCCGCAGCTGGAGCGAACGCGCCAGATAGGCCGTCACGACGACCGCGACGTCCTCGTCCGGTCGCTCCACGAGGCCCACCACGCGGACCGCGGGGGCACCCTTCTGCTCCAGGGCGCGCATCACCTCGTACTCCTTCTGCCCGGGGCGCAGCGGCAGCTCCTTGCACGCGAGCACCTCGCCGTCCACGGAGACGAAGCGCACGACATGTCGGCTCTCGCCCACGGGCAGCTGGAGGAAGGTCACGCCCGCGTCAGGCCACACCTCGAGGGGCAGCGCCCAGGGCAGCCCCAGCAGGGCGGGCGCACCGCCGCGGAAGCGCATCGAGACACGCGGGCCGAACGTCGCCTCGGCCGGAGACCTCGTCTCCATCCCTTCAGGCGGCCCGGTCCCGGGTCCGATGGGGTGCGTCACGACGGCCAGTCTAGGGGAGCCGCGATGGGCCACCCGTGACGGACGTGATGCAGCCGCGTCACGTCCGGGTGGAGACGCCGGTGCCGCGGACGAGCGAGCCGAGATCGGCCGGCTCCAGACGCTCCGTCACGGCCCGGATCCCGGCCGCCCTGGCGGCGCCGGCGAGCAGGACCGCGCGGTCGGCGCCCCCGTCCAGCAGGGCCCGCACCGCCGTCGCACCGCCCGCTTTGGACAGCTTGGCGCCGTCCGGCCGCCGCACCAGCGGGTGATGGAGGAACCGCGCAGGGTGGGCTGTCCCCGTCAGCAGTCGGGCGAGGCGCAGCTGCGCGGGCGTCGCGTCAAGGAGGTCCTCGCCCCGGATCACGAGATCGATGCGGTGCGCCAGGTCGTCCACCACCACGCAGAACGCATAGCTCCAGTTCCCCGCCCGGTCGCGCACCAGGAGATCCCCGTCGGCCGCCGGGTCGCCCGCGCACGAACCCGCGAGCACGTCCGTCCAGGCCTCCTCACGATCGCCGAGCGCGATGCGCAGCCCCACGTCAGACGCCTCCGCCAGCCGGCGCCCAGCGCACCCGCCGGGGCAGCCGGGGCCTGACCACGATCGGCCGTGGCGCTCGGCCCAGGCGCTGAACGTGGACCGCGCACAGTCGCAAGCGTAGACCAGCCCGCGGTCGCGGAGCCCGGCCAGCGCGTCCGCGTAGCGCTCCGGAACGTCCGACTGGCGATGGAGGCTGGGCCCGGTACGGAATGACGACAGCGCCGGTTCATCCGGCAGCAGGCCCAGGCGCTCCAGGTCATCCAGCAGCGCCACCTCCCACGACCGCCGCGACCGCTGGCGGTCGTGGTCCTCGATGCGCAGCACGACGGTACCCCCCGCGGCCCGTGCCATCCCCCAGACCAGCACGGCGTTGACCAGGTGGCCCAGGTGGAGATACCCGGTCGGGGCGGGCGCGAACCGCGTCCGCTGACCCGCCGGGACGGCGGCGAGGGCGTCGAGCAGGGTCGGTGGCGTACCGGTCATCGTCGCAGCGTACCGCCGCGGCGCCGCGGTTGACGTGACCCTCGGGTTGACGCGACCCTCGGTTGACGTGCTGCGCGGGCACCCGCCACACTCGGCGGGCGCGCCTCTCGCGCATGGAGGAGGGAGACCCAGGGTGAGCATCGAACTGGCGGCCGCCGTGGCCGAGCTGCGGCGGGTGGGCTACAGCGCGGTCGTCTCCGATTGCTGCGACGCCCTGGGCCTGCGCGGGCAGACGCTCGCGGCGGGCATCCTGCCGGTGTCCCTGACGCAGGGCGTGCTGGTGGGGCTGGCGCGACCCGCCCGGAGCGTGGCCGTGGATGTGATGCCTGAGCGGCCGTATGAGACGGAGATCGCCTTCATCGACTCGCTGGAGCCCGACGACGTGGTCATGGCGAGCGTCCAGGCGCAGGCAGCGTTCTGGGGCGAGCTGTTCTCCACGGCTGCCCGGGCGCGGGGCGCGGCGGGCGTGGTCGTTGACGGGTCGATCCGCGACCAGCGTCGGATCGCGGCCATGGGCTTCCCGACGCTCGCGCGCGGCGGCCACCCGACGGACAGCCTGGGTCGCGTCCGGATGGTGGAGCACGACGTGCCCGTGGTCGTGGCCGGCGTCCGCATCGCACGCGGAGACCTCGTCGTGGCGGACATCGACGGTATCGTGGTCGTGCCGGCGGAGGCTGCGCCGGAGGTGGCGCGACGGGCCCTGGAGAAGGCGGCAACGGAGAACCATGCCCGAGAGCTGATCGAGGGCGGTGCCCTCCTGCGTGATGCCTTCGACCGCTTCAAGGTGCTGTGATGACGACCGACCCGACCGTCGACCTCGCCGCCTGGGCGGCGCCGGGCGGGCCGCTCTCCGGGGTCCTGCTCGGCCGCATCCACCTCCCGCCCGACCGCGATCGGGCCGGCGTGGGCGGCCCCACCCCCGTCACCATCCGGCCGGAGGGCGCCTTCGACCTGCTGTCCTTCGGCCCGACCGTCTCGGACCTGCTGGACCGGGACGACCTGCCCGACCTGCTCCGCCGCGGGGATCTGGTCCGCGTGGCCGGCCTCGACGAGCTGCTCGCGGGCTCCCCGGCGGACGCCCGCGACCCGGGCAGGCCGGCGCTGCTGGCGCCGTTCGACCTCCAGGTCATCCGCGCCTGCGGCGTGACGTTCGCGGAGAGCCTCATCGAGCGCGTGATCGAGGAGGGCGCCCGGGGCGACGCGACCCGTGCCCGCGAGCTGCGGGGCCGGATCACGGAAGCCATCGGCGCGGACCTGGGCGCGATCGTGCCCGGTTCGGAGGGCGCCGCAGCGCTCAAGCGGGAGCTGATCACGTCAGGCCTCTGGTCGCAGTACCTCGAAGTGGGTATCGGGCCGGACGCCGAGATCTTCACCAAGACGCCCGTGCTGGGCTCCGTGGGCCACGGCGAGCGCGTGGGCATCCGGCGCGACTCGTCCTGGAACAACCCGGAACCGGAGGTCGTGCTCGCGGTGGACGCGGTGGGCACCATCCGGGGCGCCTCGCTGGGCAACGACGTCAACCTGCGCGACTTCGAGGGCCGCTCGGCGCTGCTCCTGCCGGAGGCCAAGGACAACAACGCGAGCTGCGCCATCGGGCCCTTCATCCGGCTGTTCGAGCCGCGCTTCACGCTCGACGACCTGATGGCGACCGATGTGGCCGTGGAGGTCCGCGGCCGGGACGGTTTCACCACCGGCGGTGCCAACCGGCTGTCGCGCATCAGCCGCGATCCGCGCGCGCTCGTGGCGCAGGCGCTGGGTCGCACCCACCAGTACCCCGATGGCCTGGCCCTTTTCTTGGGCACCATGTTCGTGCCCACGGCGGACCGCGACGCGCCCGGCCGCGGCTTCACCCACCACGAGGGCGACACGGTGCGCATCTCCAACCCCCTCCTGGGCGCGCTCCAGAACGAGGTCGGCTGGTGCGATGTCGTGCCACCCTGGACGATGGGGATCCGCGCCTTCTGGCGGAACGTCGATGCACGCACCCCTCGCGGCTCCGGCGAGTAGCATCGTCACATGACTGCACCGCTGCTCGCCCACCGCATCGGCGACGAATGGATCGCCGAGACCCCCGGCGCCGAGGATCGCAACCCCGCCAACCCCGACGAGGTCATCGCGCTCGTCTCCGCGGGCACACCCGGCCACCTCCAGGCCGCCGCTCGCGCCGCCCGCGACGCGCTGCCGGCCTGGGCGGGGATGCCCGCGCCGGCCCGCGGCGAGATCCTGTTCAGGGCATCGGCGCTCCTCGCCGAGCGTGCCGAGAGCGTGGGTCGCGACCTCGCGCGGGAGGAAGGCAAGACCCTCGCGGAAGGCATCGGGGAGACCCGCCGCGCGGCGGCCATCCTGCGCTACTTCGCGGGCCAGACGAGCGAGCCCATCGGCGAGGTGTACGCGTCCGCGACGCCCGGCACGCGCCTCTACACGCAGCGCGGCCCGGTGGGCGTGGTGGCCACCATCACCCCCTGGAACTTCCCCATCGCGATCCCCGCCTGGAAGATCGCGCCCGCACTCG
>Ga0335397_10004367_pt1 | contig 18694 bp, 21 predicted proteins | sample MAT04_FD_205740 | JGI IMG/M metagenome (GOLD analysis project Ga0335397, IMG submission 205740) | Freshwater microbial communities from Lake Fryxell liftoff mats and glacier meltwater in Antarctica - MAT-04 (spades assembly) (version 2) ... | reverse complement strand
AACTGCATGAGCAAACTGAGCCCATAAATTGCTCCGTTAAAAAATGCGAGGAAGTTTGTTAAGTCTCGTTGATTAGGATACTGCTTATTTAACAGTGTTTGAAAAGTAAACTGATTAAAACTGAAGGTGATCATTGAGATAATAAGGAATACACTTAGCAGCACGATATACTTATCCTTAAAGATGTTTGAGAACCTCGTCTCTTTTCTTATTGCAGGGTCAGCACTTAGGCGTGCCAGATCAAATTTTAATGCTATTATTATCAAACAAATAAGTGAACCAACAATACTCAAATTACATACAATCAAATAATTAGAGGTGTCAGGAAACAAGGAAGACGAAAAAGGAATGAGAAAGTTCGCCAAAATGATAGCAATCAATTGCCCGGTATCAATCCAGCCAATGATTCGTTTTGACTGCTTAAAATTGAAAAGCCTGCCGAAGATACCCCAGTAGCAAAGCAATAGGATGGCCGTCATTGGGCCAATCAGACAGTACATAATAAACAATGTTCCGTTCTGAATATTCTCGTTTGAATTATGATATAAATAGTAAAGCAAAAAGGTTGCTATCACAATTAAAAAAATACTGAATATTGTAAGCGTAACAAACTTGATTCGATTTTGAAAAAATGAAAAGATGATGGTTGAAACAATTCCCAAAGCGCCAGAAATCAGAAAGGCCTTATCAAGCTGATTACTAAGTTTATTTAAAAAGAGCGATTCTGCCGTTACCTGGTAGGTGGCGATGAAAATTCCAATAAAGAAACCGGTCGCAAGCATCAGATAAACTTGCGCTTGTTCTTCAGGGCGTACACCTAAAAATGCTAATGCATTCTTTTTCATGATTTGAAATTAATACTTAAAGGCTAAAACAAAAAAGCCACTCAAATTTTTTCTGAGTGGCTTTCAAAGACTTAATTTCTATTTATTTTTTCTTAGCAGCAATCGAATCAGCTTTTGATTTTACCTTAAAGGTTGATTGATCCTGCTTATAAATTTCATTCAGCCCAGTTATCACGTCATTTGTTATATCAATGCTCGCCCCGCCATATAGTAAATCGCTGCCGGGATTATACTTTAACACAACCTGCAATTGCTTTTCATCTGCATATTCCTTTAGGTAGGCAGTAATTTTCTTATAAAGTTCCTCCGTCATAACCGATTGCTCAGTCATAATTTCCTGCTCAAGTCCGCGCTGATATAGCTCAAGGTTCTGACGCTTCTTACCCAAATCTTCTTCTACTGCTTTGGCCTGACCAATGGTCATATTTCCATAATTCTGTTGGTAGGCAGTAATATCATTTTGCAGGGCCTGGGCTCTGTTTTGAAGATCCTGATCTAACTTTTTCCCTTTTGTTTCAAGTTTCCCCATGTTCACTTTTACAAATTCATAATGCTTTAGCACAGAATCTGAGTTGATGTAAGCGATCTGAAAATCAGAAGGCGTAGTGATCGCTGAGGAACCTGAAGAAGAACTCTTTGAAGAAAAATGTAAGAAATAAAGAATCCCTACGGCTACTAATAATATTGCGTTAAGGACAAGCGAAATATTTTTCATGAATATTAATTGATTAGGGGCGCAAATATAGGGTTATTCAGGAATTTTGTGCATTTCTATTTCAAAAATCCCCAAATCAATCGTCTTGATTCATTTGGAAAGAATACAAAGAATCATCGAGGGTTAATGTGTCGGCATTGAAATCTTGAACAAAACGCTCAATAATTGCCTGATTAACAGACTCAATATGCAAGCCAACATCAAGGCCAATTCCAAATTCATGGTCAATATCCAGCTCTACATGTTCACTCACTTTCACTGAGTCGTCCTCTTCCAGTTCGGCTACTACCTCCGCCATGTAAAGTCCAATCTCCTCTTCTTGCTGGTTCAATGTTTCAAGATCTCCGTTTTCATTTTCCTCATACTGTAATTTTTTATAAAGCGGAAACTGTTTTGCCGCCTTATCTTCGGCTATTTCAAATACTTCACTTTCGTGGTGAAGCCGAAGGGTATACAACACGCTATCAAAAATTACCGCCTCGCCTTCGTGTGAGCCAACAAAATAGAAATGCGCATATTCATCCGAGTTCTCATCTTCTTCATCTAACATATAGCTTTTACCTGAAGCCTCAATCTTGACTTTATACGCTTCGATGACAGCAGGATCATAGCCTTTGTTTTTACTTGACTTTTTCATCATTCAATTATTTAAACCATTCCGCATACATCGGGTAATTCTTTGCTGTTCGCGCTATTACCTCTCGCATTTCATTACCCACATCTTTGACTTTTTTAGCTGGTACCCCTGCATAAACACTCCCAGGCTCTACGATTGTTTTAGGAAGTAGGATGGCTCCTGCCCCGATAACAGATCCTGCCCCAATAACTGCATGATCCATAATAATTGCTCCCATGCCAATTAATACATTGTCTTCCACAGTGCATCCATGAACAATTGCATTGTGAGCTATAGAAACATTGTTTCCTATAACAGTCTTGGCTAGCTGATAGGTGCCATGGATAATTGCACCATCTTGAATATTGGTATTGTTACCAATATTTATTGAGTTAACATCGCCCCTAACCACTGCATTAAACCACACCGTGCAATTGTCGCCCATTATTACTTCGCCTACCACCACGGCATTATCTGCCAAGAAGTAGTTAACCCCAAAACGTGGTGTAAACCCGCGTACCGTTTTAATTATTGCCATTTACTACCCGAATAGGGGCTAAAACTACTCTAAAATCATCTTAAAACTATCTTGATAAAGAAATCTTAAAACCGACTGACAAGATGTCACAAAGAGCTTAAAAAGTATTAATTTTGCATTTCCAACAGTACTTAATGATGAATTTAATAGAAGATATTGGAGTTTTAAATGCAGATGTCACTTCAAATATCGAACAAACCAGGGTATTAAAAAGTAGTAACACTGATAAACCCCGAAAGCTTTACATTGAGAGTTACGGATGCCAAATGAATTTCTCAGATAGCGAAATTGTGGCCTCCATACTCCAAAATGAAGGGTTCGATACAACATCCGATATTGCTCAAGCAGATATTGTTTTTTTAAACACTTGTTCAATTCGCGAGAAAGCTGAACAGACTGTACGGAATCGCCTGAATCAAATCCAAAGCTTTAAAAAGAAGAAACCCGAAATGATTGTTGGGGTTTTGGGCTGCATGGCTGAGCGGCTAAAAACCCAATTGCTAGAAGAAGAAAAAATTGTTGACCTAGTGGCGGGTCCAGATGCCTATCGCGATTTGCCCGCTCTCATTAATAAGGTGGATGATGGCGACAAAGCGGTTAACACATTTCTTTCCAGGGAAGAAACCTATGGCGATGTTAGCCCGGTTCGCTTAGGCACCAATGGTGTAACCGCATTCATTTCGATAATGCGAGGCTGCGACAACATGTGTTCATTTTGTGTAGTCCCATTCACACGTGGCCGCGAGCGCAGCCGCGACCCGCATTCCATCATAGCAGAAGCGCAGGATCTTTTTGATAAGGGTTATCGTGAAGTAACATTGCTTGGCCAAAATGTTGATTCATATAAATGGAGTGAAGAAGAAAATAATAAAGCCTGGCTGGAGAAGAATGGAATTAAGGAAGTAATTACCTTCGCAAATTTATTGGAGTTGGTAGCTAAGGTTAATTCTGATTTACGGATTCGTTTTTCAACATCGCATCCCAAAGACATTACGGATGAAGTTTTGCATGTGATGGCCAAACATGAAAACATTTGCAAATACATTCACCTTCCCGCACAAAGCGGTAACAGTAGAATCTTAGAATTAATGAATCGCGGTTATACACGCGAATGGTATTTGGATAAGGTTAAAAGCATTCGCGCCATTTTAGGGGAAGATTGTGGAATCTCTTCCGATATGATTTCAGGTTTTTGTAGCGAAACCGAAGAAGAACATCAAGAAACACTTTCGCTGATGGACTTAGTAAAGTATGACTACGCTTATATGTTTGCGTACTCCGAAAGGCCGGGCACAGTGGCAGCAAAGAAACTTACTGATGGTATTCCTTTGGATATAAAAAACAGAAGGTTGGATGAAATTATTACCAGACAGCGGACTCACTCACACTGGCACCATCAAAAAGATGTTGGCACTACTCAACGAGTTTTGATAGAGGGTGTATCGAAAAAAAGTGAGGATCACTGGCAAGGCAGAACATCCTCTAACCATGTTGCTGTTTTTCCAAAACTAAATATACAGAAGGGTGAGTACGTCAATGTATTAATAGAGCGTTGCACCAGTGGAACGCTGATTGGATCTATTGTTGAATAACTATGGCAATTACAGATTTAGAAATACAAAGCGTAAAACAACGATTCGGTATTATAGGCAATTCGCCTTTGCTGATCAATTCAGTTCGTGTTGCTGTGCAAGTAGCTCCCACTGACATGTCAGTACTTTTAAGTGGTGAAAGTGGCAGTGGAAAAGAATCATTTTCTAAAATAATTCACAACCTAAGTGCTAGAAAACACGGGCAGTTTATTGCTATCAACTGCGGGTCTATTCCGGAAGGCACGATTGACTCGGAATTATTTGGTCATGAGAAGGGATCGTTTACCGGAGCGCATGAGGGGCGTAAAGGATACTTTGAAGTAACGAATGGCGGTACAATTTTTCTGGACGAAATCGGTGAAATGCCGCTCAGTACCCAGGCAAGGTTATTGCGCGTTTTAGAAAATGGCGAATTTATTAAAGTGGGCTCCTCCAAAGTTCAGAAGACTGACGTACGTGTGGTAGCGGCAACAAATGTTAATCTGCTTTCAAAAGTGGAGCAAGGGAAGTTTCGTGAGGATTTATATTACCGCCTAAGCACCGTGCCTATTTATGTACCCCCTCTGCGCGAGCGCGGAAAAGACGTTGAGTTATTATTTAGAAAGTTTGCGTCTGATTTTGCCGAAAAGTATAAAGTGAAGCCGATCTCTTTGACGGAGGAGGCAAAAAACTTGTTATTGAAGTATAGGTTCCCGGGTAACATCCGGCAATTGAAAAATCTTGTTGAACAGATTTCTGTACTCTCATCTGATCAAAAAGAAATAACAGCTGAAGTTTTCAATCACTACATTCCAAAAGAAACGAGCTTACCTGCTTTATATAAAGAGCAACAAGGAAAAGATATTTCGGAGCGCGAAATTCTTTACAAGATTTTGTTCGATATGCGCAAGGACATGAATGATTTGAAAAAACTTGTTCTTGAGGCTACTGTTAATCCTGCACAAGCTGCGCAGTTGGTTAAAGAAAATGCTGAATTGTTTGAAGGTATTCATGACGAAACCGGTGCAATTCACGAACCCGTTACATTAAACATTAAATCCGGGGGATTGCCCAGTGCGACTGAAGAAGAGGAAGAAGTTCAGGACATTACGCATGAAGCAGAAGATGATTCATTATTGATCGTTAAGAAAGAAAAAGAATTGATTGAGCGTGCGTTGAGAAAAAATAATAATAAGCGTAAATATGCGGCACGCGATTTGGGTATTTCAGAAAGAACACTTTATCGCAAGATTAAAGAATACGAACTTGAAGAGTAAAATAATCGTGCTCATTGCCGTTGCTTTTGCGATGGCCATACCAACACTTCAAAGTTGCATTACTTATTCCTTTACCGGAGCTGCAACAACTGCAAAGACCATTCAGGTTGAAGACTTTTTTAACAACACTGATCTAGGTCCGGCCAACCTAGGCCAAACGTTTACAAACAAACTCAAAGAATACTATCAGCAAAATTCAAGCTTGCGCGTAGTAACAGAAAATGGAGAGTTGTTAATTGAAGGTACGATTACACAATATAGCATCACTCCAATTGCTCCAGTATCTGGTGCTGCATCGGGTCAGCGCGGAGATCCAGCCGCCTTAACGCGACTTACAATTGGAATCCGAGCCAATTATGTTGACACAATAAAACCTGAAAACAATTTTAAAGATCGCACCTTCAGTTTCTATGCTGACTTTCCTAGTGCACAGGATTTTAACTCTGTTCAAGAAGGTTTAGAGCGCAAAATACTCGATCAGATTTACATTGACATTTTCAATGCAACATTGGCGAACTGGTAAGGTTGCACGAAGATGGAATTTCCACTACATTTATCTTTCACCTCGCAACAAACGTGGAAAAAGAAGAATTCTACACACTCGTATCAAATTACACGTCACTATCAGCGGAAGAAACTGACCAAGTGATTTATTTGCAAGGGCAATTTCCATATAGTCAGGTTATACATGGCATGGCTGCACGGGCAACACAAGACAATCACTTTGCAGACAGGGACCATCAACTTCATACAAGTGCAATTTACAGCACTGATCGCGCAGTGCTGAAATCCATCATGACGTCTTTGAAACAATCGCGGAAGGCACTACAAAAAATAGAACCTGCTAGACCAGAGTCAAAATTAATTATTGCAGAAAAAGTGGCTGAAGTACCCGCTCTAACAAAAGAAAATTCAGCGGTTGCTTCTGCATCAGAATCTACAATAGTTGCTGGTGAGTCCTTCTATTCGGAATTGAAGCATGACCTGGAAATTTTAAAAGAAAAAAGACACCAATTCGAAGACGCAGTAAATAATTTTGAAAACGGAATTCCATTTGTTGAGGAAGCAAAAACTAAGCGTGAAAAGGCATCCGATCCAAATGAAGGTTTATTGAAGGAAATTAAAACCACCAAAAAAAAAATTAAACCCGAAGGGCCAAAACAAAAGGAACAAATAGAAATTATCGATCAGTTTATTAAGGCTCAGCCCACCATCAAAAAATTAATCAAGGAAACCGTTGCCGCGAAAGAAGATCTCATTGAAAATGATCTTACGTATGGTGAAAATATCGTGTCAGAAACTTTGGTTGATATTCTTTTGAAACAAGGAAAAAAGGAAAAGGCTATTGAAGTTTTGAAAAAGCTAATTTGGAAGTTTCCACAAAAAAAGGCTTACTTTGCGGCTCAAATTGAAGATCTTAAAAAGTAGTTATGTATATCTTATTCATCAGTTTAGCGATTTTTAGTTCCGTGTTATTGGTTTTAGTGGTTTTGGCTCAAAACTCAAAAGGCGGTGGTTTGTCTGGTCAGTTTGGAGGTTCAGGTGCCAGCAATATGATTGGTGTGAAAAAGACGGGGGATTTACTTGAGCGTCTTACCTGGGGTTTTGCGGTTGCCATTATGGTTTTCGCTTTAGCTACTAATCTCACAGCTCCCAATACAGCGGGAACTACAGACGCAATTTTAGAGAAAGCTAAGGAACAGCAGCAAGGTTCAGGAATCGACCTTCAAAAGGTTGAGAAGCCTGCCACACCTGTGGAAGGAAACAAATAAGTACCTTACTTATCTTAAAACTATATGAAACCCTCTTACGAGGGTTTTTTTATACCGCTTTTGAAATTTGCTTAACCAGTAAACGCTTGGCTACAGGCATTAACGTTTGATCGAACGGAATGCAAATTTTTGCAAGCACCAGATATACAGAAGGATTTGGCAACTCTGCATACTGCCTGATTAAACTCGATTTCATTTGTTCATAGGTATTGCTGATGCTGCGCTGCGTAGTAAAAACATGGCGGGTATGTATGCCGCGCATGGATTCAGAACTTTGTTCAAACAAGGTAGTTTGGTAACGATACACGTGGGTTTCTTTTTCAGGAGGCTGGGTGATAAACAAGTATCCTTCGTTCGCATAAAGCGAGGTGAGACCTATTGGCGAAATCTCACACTTGGATTCAACATATTCATAAATAAACGATCCTTCATCTAAGGATGATTTGAATTGAGGTAAAGCAAATTCCATAATCGATTCAATCTCCTGCATAATCAAGTCGTCCTCAATGATTCGCTTGTAAGTAACTTCAAGATTTTTAAGGCCTTCCAGTGAGATTTCTTTGGGGAAAGATTCAATGATCATTGCTTGGGCATCCTTCAATGCAATCAAGTTGCGATAGTGAAAAACCAAGTCCGACAAAAAAGGATATAACTCTACTCTTTGATAGGACTCTTTTACAGTTTTAAGATATGCCAGCAACTGGTATTTCTTGTATTCGAAATCGATCAACCCATCCGTAAGCCAGTTCTCTTTAAGCTTTTCCATACGCGATTTTGATTTACGAAGCTAGTATACGAAAAAATCAAGGTCTATGACAAATTGCCAATTTGTTTGACGCTTGTAATGACAGGACTGACAAAAATCTCCATCTTTGCAGCCCGCTGATACCAAATGTGTCAAAAAGTATCAAAAACCTTGAATTGGCACGGAAATCGATCATTGGCGAGCAAATAGTTTTATTTTATCACAACTAAATTTTATTAACTCCATATGGCAAAAGTGAATTTCAAACCAAACGAAGACCGGGTGCTAGTTGAAGCCGCTCCCGCTGAACAAAAAACTGCCTCCGGACTTATCATCCCGGACACGGCTAAAGAAAAACCACAAAAAGGAAAAGTGATTGCTGTCGGTGACGGATTGAAAGATAAGCCTGTTACAGTAAAGGTTGGCGATCAAATCCTTTATGGTAAATATTCTGGAACCGAAATCAATATTGATGGTAAGGAGTATTTAATCATGCGTAACTCCGACATTTTCGGAACTGTTTAATCTTTAACTTAACAAATTAGTACAATATATTATGGCAAAGGAAATTACATTCGATACAAATGCCCGCGATAGAATTAAGAGGGGTGTTGATAAATTAGCAAACGCAGTAAAAGTTACTTTAGGGCCAAAAGGTCGTAACGTAATTCTTGACAAGAAATTTGGCGCTCCCACCGTTACAAAAGACGGTGTATCAGTAGCTAAAGAAATTGAATTGAAAGACCCTATTGAAAATATGGGTGCTCAGTTAGTAAAAGAAGTTGCATCAAAAACTGCTGATGCAGCAGGTGATGGAACTACTACTGCTACTGTATTAGCTCAATCAATCTATGCCCACGGAATTAAAAACGTAGCTGCGGGTGCAAACCCAATGGATTTGAAACGTGGTATTGATAAAGCTGTTGATGCGGTTATTGCAAATCTTAAGAAGCAGTCAAAACCAATCAAAGGTTCAAATGAAATCACTCAGGTAGCTACCATTTCATCTAACAACGATGTAGAAATTGGTAAAATGATTGCCACTGCCATGGACAAAGTTGGCAAGGATGGCGTTATCACAGTAGAAGAAGCTAAAGGAACTGAAACTGAAGTGAAGACTGTAGAAGGTATGCAGTTCGATCGTGGTTATTTGTCTCCTTACTTTGTGACTAACACAGAGAAAATGGAAGTTGACCTTGAAAGTCCTTACGTTTTGATCTATGACAAAAAGATTTCTTCTATGAAGGAATTGCTTCCGGTATTAGAAGCTACAGCTCAAACTGGCAAGCCTTTGTTAATCATCTCTGAAGAAGTTGAAGGCGAAGCCTTGGCGACTCTTGTAGTAAATAAGATTCGCGGTGCACTGCGAGTTGCAGCTGTTAAAGCTCCTGGCTTTGGCGATCGTAGAAAGGCTATGTTGGAAGACATTGCAATTCTAACTGGTGGAAAAGTCATTTCTGAAGAAACTGGTATGAAGTTGGAAGATGCCAAACTTGAATACTTAGGTCGGGCAGAAAAAATCAATATCGATAAGGATAATACTACCATCGTAAACGGTGCTGGTAAAAAGGCTGAGATTGTAGGCCGTGTAAACCAAATCAAAGCTCAAATTGAAACTACTACTTCCGATTACGATAAGGAGAAGTTACAAGAGCGTTTGGCTAAACTTTCCGGTGGTGTTGCTATCCTTTACATTGGTGCAGCTACTGAAGTTGAAATGAAAGAGAAGAAAGACCGTGTTGATGATGCCTTGCATGCTACACGCGCTGCCGTTCAGGAAGGAATCATCGCAGGTGGTGGTGTTGCTTACATCCGTGCTATTGACGCATTGAAAGATTTACCTACCGATAATGAAGACCAGACTACGGGTGTTAATATCGTTCGCCTTGCCCTGGAATCTCCCTTGAGAACCATTGCAGAAAATGCTGGTCAGGAAGGTTCTGTAATTGTGAACAAAGTTCGCGATGGCAAGAAGGATTATGGATACAATGCTCGTGACAACAAATTTGAAGACTTTTTTGCAGCAGGTATTATCGACCCTACGAAAGTAGCTCGTTTAGCCCTTGAAAATGCCGCCTCGATAGCAGGATTGTTATTGACTACGGAAGCCGTGGTTTCTGATATTGCTGAGGAGAAAGAAGCTCCTATGCCGCATGGCGGTGGCGGAATGGGTGGCATGATGTAATAATCAATTTCCCAATAAAAAAAGGCTTCGCATCTCCTGCGAAGCCTTTTTTCTTTACCTTTAAGTCAATCTAGAGCTCGTTCATTATGGTAATACATAAAACTTTCAGCGATTTCGTGTTGTATTTATTTGTGCACATGGCTTATGCCGATGGAGCTTTGCATCCGGATGAAGAGAACGCTATACTCGAAAAAATGAATCGCCACTTCCCTATTGAGGGCGATCACAAAGTAAAATTTGATAAGGCTGTTGTCGATTACCAAAAGATTAACCCCTCTGAAAATCACGTTATCATTAAAGATTCCTTCAAGCACTTCGATCATATTCGTTTCTCGCAACGGTATAAGATTTATACCGATATGCATGACATCATCCTAGCAGATGGAAAAATACAGGAGTCGGAAACCAAAGCGATCAATGAACTAAAAGAGATTATTCACTTAGTAGTTGATAAGGCTTAAATGCTCACCTATGTTTAATAAATCACGCTGTTGGTCAGCGACCGGAATGAAGGGTTGATAAAATTTACTTGTGCTTTAAACAAGCGTGGAGTGCCCATGAAAAGTAAGTTCTTTACGATAACATCTGGTGAATCAATGTCTTCATTTTGTTCATAAAAGACTTTTGCTGTCGCCTTTTGAGCACTATACCCCAAAATGTTCTTTGTCTCATTGGTGATTTTCCATTCAAAAGACTGGAATGGCCAAGAACTCCTAATCAGGTACTTCCTTTTATATAGCCGTGTCCGTACTACCTCCTGCGCACGGGCATCAGTATAGGTATCTATCTCGGCAAAGTAATGGTAAAATTCCATCCCCTCAGCATTTTGCAATTTTTCGTCTTTTCTGCTGTACGCAAAATGTGATTTACCGTCAAGTAATTTCAAAACTTGTTCACTTTCATGTCCACCGTAAGATTTAAGCTGGTAGGTAATGGCTATAACATTTTTTTGAGCCGCTACATTTAAGCAGGTCGACATTAAAAAAATGAATGTTTGGAGTAGACGATTTTTCATTGGGGTATTTATTTCTGTGGGTATTAAAAATACACGTGCCTGCATTGGCACGTGCACGTTACTAACGAAACTTTCTGTATCGCTGTTACTTATCACTACTACGAACCGCTCTTGTTAGTGCAGCACAATTACATGCGAAGCACTTGGCGATAAGTTGACGACTTCCATCTTGGTCGTACGAATAAACTTTGCATGTCGCTAAGTCGTCTTCAGTAATTTTGACGTCTCTCGAACTTGCTGGACTGAATGCAGATAAGGACAAAGCAACCATTAAACCGAACACTAGAAGATTCTTTTTCATAATTTTTTTTCAGATCACATTCGGAATCATTGAGTCAAAAGTGGCGGCCTTGTAAAAGATTCAACTACGAAATTAGAATCATGCTAGGGAAAATAAATAAGTACCTTGCCCATGACCAGTGAAACCGCAGCCTTTTTGCTGACATGCTGTACTTGCTCAAATGTTTGATTGTTTACAGAAACGCTGGTTTCCAATACTACGTTTTTATCACTCATGAGATAAATTATTATTGCTTAGACTTTCAATGATTTTTTGTTCCGCTTCAGTTGCCATCAATCCTTGTTGGCCTTCCCAAAACTTGGTTCTATAATTGTTTCCCCTCTTCACAATGCTCTTTTTGCGCCAAACTTCACTACTATTAAATTCTTTTGGACTTTGATAGTCTATTGCATTTACCAGCATCTCATTTGAAAAAGCATGCGTTATATCCAATCCCTTCTTGTCAAAGACGTGAAGACTCGCGCTTACCTTGGCAAATTTGAGATGATATTTGTCGCCAATTGCCTGGTATTGCACATAGATATTCATTGCGGATTGCTGAACACGAAAACCAAAGGGAAGTTTATAAACTTTAGCATAAACTTTATGAGAATCAGGCAATATATATTGGACAGAGTGGATGACAGAAGATTCTTTATTAATTAAAAAAGAGCCTTCAAATAACAATTTTTCTATTCCTTTTTTTGGGGAAAATACTACTTTGAAAAATTCATCACTATCCTGCGCAACTTCATAAAGATCAAAATCGTAGAAATCCCCATTATCGCCATGTTCAAGTACAAAATTTAATTTTCTTTGGGCATCAAAGAAATAAGGTAGTGATTCTATGTCTAATTGCTGGGGTATATCAAAATTTCCTCCTGACTTAGTTTCTATTTCAACGTCCACACTTTTAGCTCTCGACTCGGCAACACGCACTTGAACCTTTGAGCTTTTAGAGCCGCGATACTCAACATAGTAATCAACCATTGCATCAGCGAATTTTGTGAAAAATCCGTTTTTGCTTATGAACTCTCTGTAGTACGCATTTAATATAGCTGGAGAAACACAACTTTCAGATGTTATCTTTGCTGCTTCCTTTAAAAAAGTCAAAGGTGTTGTTCCTAATACTAAAACGTCATTTAGAACAACTGGCATTTCCGTTAGAAATATGCTAACAGAATCGGAAACATTGTTTTTTAAGATATGTTTTTTTTTCGTTTGGTATCCTACGTAGGATATAATTAGAGTATCTTCCGCAAAATTGTCGGGTAACAACAATTTAAATGAACCTTCTATATTTGAAACGGTTCCTTGTTTTTTTGCTGATTTAAGATAAATATTTGCATACGGAATAAAGGAATTATCTTTTATGTCTTTGACATAACCAGATATGAATAACTTTTTTTGCTGTCCTTCCGAAGTAAAGATAATTACACTGAAAGCGATACAGAACCCTAATTTTAAAAACCTAATCTCATTAGAAATCTGGTTACTTTTGCTTATAAAATATCTTCTTGCAAAAGAAAAATAGCCACATAAAGCCTTCGGCAAATCCCTTCTTAAATTCATTCCAGGCATCTTTCGATTTAGAAACATGTTTTTTCATATTAGATGATAGATTGATCGATTCTTTTTGTGCGATGAAGTACTTAAAATAAAGTCAGACAGATGATGAAAAATCTGGCTGATCTAAATTGGCAGGTAAACTCGTTATTTTTTTTCACCAAACCGAAAACGTCAGAAACAAAAGCTCTCATCCATTCAAATCCTTCCACAAAGCCAGCTCTGAAATCAGACCACCATCCTCCTCCAACAATAGAATTCAATTCGCTATCGCAGCCTTTTTGCTAACATGCTGTACCTGCTCAAATGTTTGATTGTTTACAGAAAGGCTGGTTTTCAATACTAGGTTTTTACCACTCATAATATACTTAGTTAGATGAATTATTACTGCTCAGACTTTCAATAATTTTTTGCTCCTCCTCAGTTGCCAGCAACCCTCTTTTGCCTTCCCAGAACTTTGACTTGTAGTTGTTTCCTCTTTTGTAGATACTCTTCTTACGCCAGAGCTCATTTGACTCAAATTTTTTTATATTTCCTTCTTCAAAATCATTGACGAGCATTTCATTTGAAAAGACATGTGTGACATCAAAGTCCTTTTTGTCAAAAACATGAACACTTACACTCAATTTAACATATTTGAGTTGACACTTTTCTCCTATCATATGATACTGTATATATACAGTTGCCGCAGTTAGCTGGTTACGCATGCCGAAAGGAAGTTTGTGAATCTTAGAATATGGTTTGTGTGAGTCTGGCAAATTGTACTGTACGGAACGGATGACAGAAGAACTCTTGTCAATAAAAAAAATGCCTTCCAGCAACTGCTTTTTGATTTCCTGTTTGGGGGCAAATGATACCTTATAAAATTCATTTCCAACACTATCAGAAACTTCATAAAGATCAAAGTTGTAGTCATCTCCGTTTTCCACAATGTTGTTTAGCCTTCTTTGGGCATCAAGAAAATAAGGAAGCATTTCTATATCGACTTGCTGAGGTATATTAATGTCACCCATTGATTTTGTTTCTATTACAACCGGAACATATTTAGCTCTGGATTCCATAACGCGCACTTGCACATAGGGATTCTTCTCCTCACGTATCTCGACAAAATAATCGACCAAAGCATCAGCAAATTTCGTAAAGCGCCCGTTTTTACTAATAAATTCTCGGTAGTAGCAATTCAAAATAGTTGGGGATATTGATTTTTCTGTTGTTTTTTTAGCAGCAAGTTTCAAGAAAGTAAAAGGTGTTGTGCCCAATACTTGAATGTCTTTTAAAACAACTGGCAACTCTGTTAAAAAAATGCTCATTGACTGAGAAAAAGTACTTTCCTCAATATAAATCTTAGTGGTTTTGTATCCCACGAACGAAATGAGCAGAGAGTCCTTATTTAACGTAGCTGCAACTAATAGTTTAAAACGTCCATCTGTGTTTGAAACCGTACCCGCATACTTATCTGATTTCAAATAAATATTAGCGTACGGAATGGGGGCGTTACTATTTCCATCTCTTATAATACCAACAATAAATCGATTCTTTTCTTGTGATTTACAAGGAATAACAAGTGTGTAAAAAAATATAAATAAAAACGTACTCTTTAAAACACTCATTCACTTGAAATAATTATTCTTTCTTAATAATATTCTGGAAATAAACTTAAACAACCAAATAAAGCCTTCAGAAAACCCAATTTTAAATTCGTTCCATGCATTAGCTTGCTGAGATTCTTTTTCTTTCATAGAGTAAAAGGTAACAAAACAATTTAACAAATTTGTATTGAAATCAGCCAAATGCGAACATCTGGCTGATCTAAATTTACAGGTAAACGCTTTACACTTTCGGTTTCTTCGAACTGAAAACTTCAATAACAAAAGCTTTCATCCATTCAAATCCTTCCACAAAGCCAGTTTTGAAATCCGACCACCATCCTCCTCCAACAATAGAAGTCAATTCGCTATCGTTCAATTCTTGAACGTTGTAATTAGTTAAATCAATTTTTTTCATAATGGTTAAAATAAGGTTAAAATAACTATTGTTAAAGAACGGCCACAACTGCCACAACCACTAAACAGATTAAAGCTAGACAAGCAATAGCTCCACAAATGTGTCCAAGTGTTTTCCAAAAGCCCCCACCGATAATCAGTGCAGATTCATCATAAGTTAATTCCATGACTTAATAGTCATTTAACGCTAATGTTGTCATAAATTTTCGAATTTAAGTTTTATATTATTTGTTTTTCAGATTTCATTTGAAATCCTTGAGTCAAAAGTGGCGGCCTTGCAAAAGTTTCACAATAGAAGGTTTGTATCATTTCAATAGTAGAAATCTACTATTACAGTTGATAGTAATTATGGTTCATAATATCTTGATTTTCTTCAAGAAAACCAAATTCTCAGGTACTATTATGAACACAGCCTCTACTGATTGGTGGTCTGAACAAGGCAAGGGTAACAAAATTATACAGCAGATAACACTACCTATGATAAGAAAGCTAACTTAATAAGGAAAATGTCTTTTCTCCTGCAGAGGAAGCAGGCTATCTTCTGTAGTAACTCAGCACCCGCTTTGGTACGAACACGACCAGTTTGTTAGATCTATATTTTTTACTTTGTAAAGGGTGCATTTCAAATTGTCGCGATAACAAAATATATCGTCCCTAACGGGACTTTAAAAAAAGGGACAATTTGGCAACCGATATTACTTCCCTAACGGGACTTAATAAGTGTGGGCATTCCGTTAGGGGTTATATATCGTTAGTGCAAGGAATGTTTCTTTGATAAAATCCCGCAGGGCTGGCATATAGGCGAGTCGCGACAATTTGAAATGCACCCCTCGCGTGCATACCAGCTAGATTTTACTTTATTTAGAAAAATCTGTATCTGGTTTTGATAAATTCAGTTCTTGAATCCAAATATTCCTGTACAGAACATTGTGGCCTTCTGCTTGCAGTTTAAGTCCACCGGGTTTATTAGTTATTCCTTTGCCACCATCATTGCCACCATCCTGTCCCGAATTTGGACCTCCGAATACCTGACTAATCAACTGATTGGTGTGTGCTTTCCTGCCATTAAAATAGACCGTAACCATCGGTTTTTCCGTCAGCGTTCCATCTTTAAAGCGTGCCGCTCTAAATACAATATCATAGGCATTCCATTTGCCAATACCATTATAGGCAAAGTAAGGCGATTTACTCTCGTTAATTACCGCAGCCAATCCATGCGAAGTTGAATCACCATCTAATACTTGAATTTCGTAACGATTCTGTAAATACACACCACTGTTTCCGCCTGGTTCTGCAATTAAAAATTCAACGTGTGCCCGAAAATCACGAAACTCCTTTTTTGTCATGATATCGGCTGCGCCATACAATCCTCCGGCAGCGGCTGGGTCATTCGAGTTAACAGCCGTTCCCTTGTCATTAGGGTCATCCACAATAAACCACTTAATAGGAAGGGTGGAAGAAAATCGAGGTCCCTTCCAATACGTCCATTTATCGTCAAGCATTTTACGGCTACCATCAAAAAATATTTCTGCGCCATTCACTGGTTTAGCACCAACACCAAGTTGAGCTTTTGATATGCTGGATGCGGCTATCAAGCAAAGCACCATAATGGAAATTCTTTTAATCTTCATAAGTAGAAAGGAATAAGTATTTAAAACTACGACCAGTTAGTTGGTTTAATATTTTTTGCCGCTCGCAGAATATCTATCCGGCTAACCTGGCCTATCAATATGCCATTTTCGACAACCGGCATCCTTCGGATTGGTGAATTAAGAAACTCTGTGGCAGCATCGACAACCGTACTATCCGGAGACATTGTTTTAACCTCACGTGTCATGTAATCAGAAACAATAGGATCGCTGTGTGGTAAATTATGATAGGCTTGATCAACTATAATTCTCAAACAGTCGCGTTCAGAAATAATACCTACCAATTTTTTATTTTGATCTAAGACGGGCGCACCCGAAATTCTTTTTTCAATCATTATATCAATTACCTCATTAATCAATTGATCCGGACGAACCGTTATCAGATTATGCTGTTGAACCATATACTTCACAATGGTTTCGTACTTAGGTTGCCCGGAAGCCAATTCCTTTTCGCTTTTAATGTCAGGTTTAAAGTTCATGATTTTTGGTTTTGGTAGATTTAGGTATAGAAATATAGGCATTCTGATAAAATATCAAAAATCTGAAATACTCAGGTGCAAGTAAATCAATCTCAAATTCGCTTTTCAGCACCAATAAGGACTGAAAACCGCAATACGGACTTACAAAAAAAGCTGGGAATATTTATTACCTTCGGTTGAAACAAATCGTTTTCGAAAATTTATTCTATACAATACCAATCAAATGATAAACTCACCTCTTGTAAAATCCAATCCAAACCTGTTGGTTTTTTTACCAATTCTCAGCACTGTTTGGTCTGATGCTATTCTTACTCCAAGTGAAATCTCTACCCTCGAAGGATTGATTGATAGCCAACATTGGCTTACCGAAGAAGAACGCAAATTTATGCAGACGCAAATTAATCCAATAAATCCACCCAAGGCCGATGAGTTAATTAACTGGCGCAATGCCATTAGTCAGGTTGCCAACAGCAATCAGGATAAAACTAGTGAGTCGTTGGTGAGTTTGGGCATTCGACTTGCTGCTTTATATGGAGACGGAACGATTAGCGATACGCTACTTAAAGCTCAGCCAACCTTAGATAAGATAGAAGCTACCTTAGGTGTAATCAGTCACGAAGCGAGTTACAATTTTCGTCTGGGTCATAAGACACTAACCTCTGAGCAATCCACAAAACAAAATTTTAAGGTTAGTGAGCTTACTACAATTCTGGATGGCGACCACGCAGACATAATCAGAAAAGTAAAAGCGGTAATATCAGATCCCGAGTTTCAATATGTAAGTCCGGGCGATCTTGATTTGTATAGAACCCGTGTCTTGCAGTGGTGTAAGTTTTTAGCAAGTCAGGGCTATGGTGCAATGGCATACCCTAAAGAGTTTGGAGGAAGTGGAGACATGGCGTCTTATTTCGCCATCATGGAAACATTGAGTTACCATGATCTTAGTTTGGTTATAAAATTTGGAGTTCAATTTGGACTGTGGGGAATGAGTGTCTACTTCCTGGGAACAGAAAAGCACCATGCTAAATACATGAAAGATATTGGTACACTTGAATTGCCAGGATGTTTTGCCATGACCGAAACAAATCATGGTTCGAATGTAAAAGGTATTGAAACCACCGCTACGTATGATCATGGCTCAAAGACATTTAAAATTCACACACCAAATGAATATGCCCGCAAGGAATACATTGGCAACGCAGCCCTGCACGGCCAAATGGCCACCGTATTTGCAAAATTAATTATCGATGAAAAAGATTATGGGGTAAGCGCATTTGTTGTTCCGCTTAGAGATAAAAAAGGAAAAGTACTACCGGGTATTAAGATAAAAGACTGTGGGCGAAAGATGGGATTGAATGGGGTTGATAATGGAGTCATCTATTTTAATCATGTAGAGATACCAAAAGAAAATATGCTTGATCGATTTTCATCGGTGAAT
>Ga0335397_10004366_pt1 | contig 18695 bp, 5 predicted proteins | sample MAT04_FD_205740 | JGI IMG/M metagenome (GOLD analysis project Ga0335397, IMG submission 205740) | Freshwater microbial communities from Lake Fryxell liftoff mats and glacier meltwater in Antarctica - MAT-04 (spades assembly) (version 2) ... | reverse complement strand
TCGGGATGGTCCGCGAGCGCCTCGAACGCCGCGCGCGCGCCGACGTCGCCCCGCCGCAGCGCGAGGACCGCCGCGACGCCGGCCTCGCGCGCGGGCGGCACGGGCCCCCACCACCGCGTCCACGCCGCCCGCAGCGTCGTCGCGTCGCGGTCGGCGTGGCAGGCGGTGCACGCGTCCCGCGTCCCCGGCACGCCGGGGACGGGCACGCCGATCCGGTGCTCGCGCTGGTGTCGCAGCAGGCCCGTGAGCAACTGCGGCAGGTGGCACGCGACACAACGTCCGCCCGCGCCGCCGGGTTCGTGATGGCTGTGCGCGGGCCCGACGCGGTCGGCGTGGCACGACGCACACGCCCCGTCCACCTCGCCGTCGGGCCGGAGCCGGTTCCCGTGCGGGTCGTGACACGTCGTGCACGTGAGTCCGCCCGCGAGGAAACACGGACTGCGCACGAACGCGGCCACCTGGTACGCCTGCCCCCCCGCCGCGCCGTCGGGGAACAAGGCATGGTGGTCCCCGACGCGCGCGACGCCCGCCGCCGTCTCGGTCGGGCCCAGGTCGCCGTCGCTCGCGGGGCCTCCGTGGCACCGCCCGCACACCATCACCTGGCCGCGCGGCGAGAGGTCCTGCAGTCGCGTCACCGTCTGCGGCCGGCCGTCGCGGTGGCCGACCGCCGCCCCGTGGCACGCCTCGCAATCGATCGCGAGATCGCGCCATGACGAAACGAGATGCCCCTCCACGGTGTCGAGGCGCACCTGCGCGCCGCTCGCGTGGCAACCGGCGCAGTCGGCGTCGAACGATCGCCCCTCGACCGGCGGCAGCGTCCCCGCGACGAGCCCCGCGTCGCCGCCCGCGATCGCGGCCAGCACGTCGGTCACCGGGCGCCACCGTCGTTCGCGCAGGTCGTAACACGTCGGCGCGATCCGATGGACGCCGTCGGCGTCCTGGCGCAGGTAGGCCTGCATCCAGTGCGACCCGACCGCCGCGTCGGCCCCGCCCTCGGGCGTCGCGACCGCGATCCCGTGGCGGGCGTGCGGCGAGCCCGCCCAGGCCTCGGCCTCGCTCGCGTGGCACCCACCGCACCGCACCCGGGCCGCGTCCGCGGTCGGCGCGCGGGCTCGCGTCGGGCGATCCGCCGACGAAGGCGCCTCGCCGCACGCGGCGTTCGCCGCGAGCGCGCCGAGCGCCACGACCCGCCAGAGACGCGCGAGGCGCGAGAAGAAGGAGAGGGGTCGGCGAGGCCGCACGTGCCGGGGGAACGCACCCGGGCACAGGTTCGTCCCCGAACGGGCGACCTGCAACACGAGCGTTGCAACGGACGTCCCGGCCCCGGGGACGCGAGGCCCGGCGGCTCGCGCCGGGCCTCGCGTCCGGGACGACGGGGTCAGCGTCGCGACGCGCGGAGCCGGGTCGCCTCCGCCTTCACGTCGCCGAACCGGTCCTCCCATGTCCGCGAGAGGACGTGGTCGAGCGTGGCCGTCGCCCCCGCCTTGTCGCCGACGGCGAGTTGCGCGCGCGCGAGGGCGAGCCAACCGGTCGGGTCGTCGGGTCGGACGCGGACGACCTGTCGCCAGCGTTCGACCGCGAGGTCGTGGCGGCCGGTGGCCTGGCGGAGTTCCGCCAACGCCCGGTGCCCGTCGGGCTCGCTCGGCATCGCCTCGACGAGGTTCGTGCGGGCCCGCTCCGCGTCGGCCGCGTTGCCGACGGCCTCGAACCGCTGGGCGAGGTCGGGGTAGGCCGCGAGGTTCTTCGGCGCCAGGCGCACCGACGCGAACAGCGCTTCGAGCGCGCCCTTCGCGTCGCCCGCGCGGTCGAGCGCCGCGACGAAGAGTCCGTGGGTCTCGGCGTCGAGCGGGTCGAGGTCGCGCGCGGCACGCAGTTGCGCGACGGCGAGTTCGGTGCGGCCGCGGTCGGTGTAGACCCGGCCGAGGAGTTTGCGCAGCACAGGCGCGTCGGCGCCGGCCCCGGCGACCTCCGCGTCGTACCGCGCCTGCCACGCCTCGAGGTCCTTCGCGCCCGCGAGGACCGCGCGCAGCGTCTCGAGGGCCTCGCCGCGCTGCCGCGCGTTGTTCCCCCATGCGACCACGGAGGCCGTGGCGGCCTTCACCGCGGCGTCGGTCTCGCCGAGGAGGGACCGGGCGCGCGCGAGCGTGCCGTACCACCGCGCGAGGTCGGGCTGGATCCCGCTCACGCCACCGCCGGCGTCGCGCCGGAGCTGGAGGGCTTCCTCGACCCACGTCGCGGCCCGGTCGGCGAAGCCGAGTTCGAGCGCGGTGGCGCCATAGGCGTGGGCCCCGCCCGCCTGCCAGAGCTTCGCCGCCTTGGCAGCCTCGACGCCGGCCTCGAGGAGCGCGCGGGCCTCGGGGTCCCGCTTCAGCGCGTGGAGCACGGTCGCCGCGAGGAAGCGGTACTCGACGCGGGTCGCGCGCTCGTTCACGAGCCGCTCGGCGTGCGGCCACGCGTCGGCGAACCGCGAGGCCTCCTTCAGCCACGTCGCGAGCTGGTAGCGGACGTCCTCGGGGGCGTTCCCGTGCGCCAGGACCATCTCCAGCGTCGCGATCGCCTCGCCCGGCAGGCCGAGGCCCTCGCGCAGGTACCGCGCGACGTGGAGCGCGACGGCCGGACGGGCCGCGTTCAGCTCCGCCACCTTCGTCGCGACCGCCACGAAGTCGCCGCGCCGAGCGGCCCAGAAGGCGCCGGGGCCCAGGTGCCAGAACGCACCGCCGCGACCGCCGCCGGCCGAGAGCTCCTCTTCGAGGTGCTTCAGGACGATCGGCAGGAGCCGCCGCTCGAGGGGGGCGATGCCGGAGGCGGTGCGCCGCCACTCGGCCATGGAGCCCGCGAAGCGGTCCCAGACGCCCTGGCCGTTGCGGTGACGCCACGGCGCCTCGCGGTCGTACGCGTCGAGGGCGACCTCGAGCGCCGCGCCGCGGCCCTCGAGCGCCTCGAGGTGGGACAACACCGTCTGGAGGAGGTCGAGCGCCTCCTGCGGCGACCGCTCGAGCACCGGCGGCAGTTGCGTCCGGCAAAACGCGTGGTACTGCGCCCCGACGTCGCCGACGGCCGCGGTGGTCTTCGCCGCCCGGAACAGGGCGGCGTGGTGGTTCACCGTCTCGTCGGCCAGGTAGGCGGGACCGTCCACGAGGTAGCGCTCGAGCTCCGGCACCGCCGCGCGGAAGAGCGCCGTGCGCGCGCCGAGCGACAGCGTCCCGCCGCGGGCGAGCGCGACACCGTACAGGCGGAACAGGCGCATGCGCAACTGCTCGCGCCGCATCGAGCGCGTCTCGGCCGCCAGATCGTCGCGCAGCCGGGCCTCGGCCACGCGGAAGCGGCCGAGGTGCTCCCACCATCCGAGCAGCAGCCCATATTCGTCCTGCGCCTCGGGGGGCAGCGTCCCGTCGGTGTCGGCCCGCACGGCGGCGAGGGCCGCCGCGAGCCGGTCCACCGCGTCGTCGTTCCGTCCACGGGCCCAGAGGACCTCCGCGACGGCCCGCTCGAGGCCCAGGCGCTCCGTGCGGCCGCCGTCCGACGCCGCGAGCAGCGCCAGGAGCTGCCGCATCTGTTCCTCGGCCAGCCCGGGCACCGAGGGTTGGAGCGCCACGAGGTGACGCGCGAGCAGGAGGCGCTCGCCGGCGACGAAGCCGCCGTCGAACGCGGCCGTCAGCGCCTCCAGGGCCTTGCGTCCCTGCGCCGGGTCCGCCTTCGGGACCGCCGCGGCGCGTGCGTGTACCGACGCACGGAAGAGACGCAGCGCGCGGCGGTCGACGTCGCGCGGGGCCCGCGCGAGGGCGGCGGTCAGGCGCGCCCCGAGGGCGTCACACGTGGCCTCCTCGTGGACGTCCTCGACGACCGAACGGACGTTCGCCAGGAACCCGTAGACCGCCTCGGGCGAATGCCCGACGACGCCGTCGGCGAGCGCCTCGAGGACGCGGAAGTCCTTCGTCGGACGATAGAGTTGCACCGCGTTGCCGACGTAGTTGCCGGGGTGCTCCGCCTTCGCGAGCAAGAACCGCAGGACGCGCAGCGTCTCCGGGTCGAGTTCCTCGGGCACGCCGCCACCGGACCGCGTGAGCCGGTTCGACGCCTGCCACAGCCGCTGCTGGAGTTGCCACACGGGCTCCGTCGCGAGTTGCTGGTCGAGCGCGGCCTCGCGGCGCGCGTCGTCGTTGAGCACGAGGTACCACGTGGCGAGCCCGCCCCACGTCTCCGCGTCGAGTTCGCCGACGGCCGCGGCGGCCTCGAGCGTGGCCGCGGCGGCCTTGAGGTCGCCGCGCTCCGCCTGCACCCGCGCGAGCGCCGCGCGCAGGCTCACGTTCACGTCGTCAGGCCGGATCCACGAGGCGAGCGTCGCCTCGAGTTCGTCCACCCGGTCAAGGGCGACGAGCAGCGCGAACACCTCGCGGCGATCGTCGAGCAAACGGTCGTTCGCCGCGATCCGCGCGCGGAAGAGCGCGAGCACGCGGTCGGCGAGCCCGACGGGCGCGGTGCGGCGCGTCGCGACGTAGGCGAGGACGCCCGCGGCGCGGTCGGCGAGGTGGGCGTCGAGCGCGTCGAACGAACCCGCGGGCACGGCCTCGAGGACCTCGCGCGCCTCGCCCTCGACCCGGGCGAGGTCGGCGAGCGTCTCGGCGGCGTAGCCGAGGCGTTCCACCTCGAACCACGTGCGCACGGGCGGCTGGGCGGCCGCGACCGCCGTGGCGAGCCGCGCCGCCGTGTCGCGGCGGGCGGCGGCGAGGGCCTCGCGCGCCGCCGCCTGGGCCGCGGCGCGCGTGCGGGCACGCTGCGCCTCGGGCGTCCCGAGCGCGGCGAGGCGGCGGCCTTCGTGGATCCACGCCGAGAGGGTGCGGGCCCCCTGGGCGGCGAGCCCCGCGTTCCGCGCGATCGCTACCGGGGTCGTCGCGTCGGCGGGCAGGCGCGTGGCGACGAGCCCGAAGGCCTCGTCCTCGCGTGCGGCCTCCCACGGGGCCGACGTCAGCGCATCGAACAGGGCGTCGGCGGCAGCCGGGCGGGTCTTGGCGTCGGCGGCGGCCCGTTGCTCGCGGCGGAACGCGATGCGAGCCTCGTCGCGTCCGCCGCTCGGCAGCACGCTCATCAGGAGCCCGGCGAACGCGTCGCGCTCGGTCGGCGTCGTCGCGGCGCGCCAGCGCGCGCGCAGCGCCTCGGCGAGCGCCGCCTTCGCCTCGTCGTCGAGGCCTGCAAGCGTCCACCCGAGCCACGCGGCGAGCCGTTCGCGCGGCATCGCCGCCGCGGCCCCGGCCGCCGTGAGTTCCTTGCGGAGCGTCTCGACGACGACCCGCGCCTCTTCGGTCTGGCGGAAGCGCCAGTCGGAGAGGATCTGCCCCGCCAGCGCGCGCGCCGGGCCGTCCACCCGGGCGGCGCGCGTCGCCAGTTCGGCGAGCGGCGCCCGCATCGCGACCGGCACCTGCTGTGCCCAGAAGTGCCAGCCCTGGCCGAGCGCAAACGACATCGCGGCCGCCCGCGCCGCCTCGGCGGCGAGGTCGGCGGGCGTCGCGAAGGGGGCCGCGAGTTGGGCGAGGATCCAGCGGTCGGCCTCCGCGTCCTGGCCCTTCAGGTAGAGCATCGTGAGGCGGATCTGGTACGCCACGACGGCCCGCGGGTTCGCCGCGAGCCACGCGTCGGCGACCCGCGCGAGCGCGGGCAGGTCACGCAGCTCGTGCAGCCACCCCACCCAGTGCCCGCGGAGCTGGTCGCCCTCGCCGAGCGTCCACGGGCCGCCGTCCGCGACACGCGCGGCGAGCGCGTCGATCGCGCCGGTCAGGTCCTCGCGCTGCCGGAGCAGGTTCGCGTAGGCGAGCACGGCGTCCACCGCGCCGGGTTCGGCGTCGTAGATCGCCTTGCGTTCGCGGCGCTCGCCGGCGACGTCGCCGACCTGCGCAAGCGCGTCGGCGTACCTACGGGCCGCGGCCTTCGCCCGTAGGTCCTGGTCCGGACCCGGCTGGGCGAGCGTCGCGCGCAGCGTCGTCGCGATCGCGAGGCGCTCGTTCGCGCCGAGCGGGCCGGTCGCCTGCAGAAGGAGCACGGCGCGCGCGGGCCCCACCGGGTCGTCCGCGGCTGCGACGGCCTTCGCCATCGCGCCGACGTGGCCGACCAACTCCGCGCCGCGACGGCCGCGCCCGAGCAGCGCGAGCCGCATCCAGTCGGCCCCCGCCTTCCCCGCCACGAGGGGCTCGGCGTCGGCCCACGCCTTCCAGAGGTCGTCGAAGCGACCGTCGTACCCGTGCGCGAGCGCGACGACGATCCGGTCGGCGAGCGCCGCACGACCGTCGCGCACCGCCTGCTGGGCCTCGAGCGTCGTCGGGTCGCCCGCACCGAGGAACACGCCGTCGGCGACCGCGGCGACGGCCGCGTCGAAGGCGACCCCGAACGCCGCGGTGTCGAGCCGCTCGACCGCGAGCGTCTGGCGCTCCGTGAGCTGCCCGTCGGCGTCGCGCTGCTCGACGGTCGTCGCCCACCAGGCGCCGGCGACCTCGATGAAACCCCCGTAGCGCCGCACCGCGAACGGCCCCGTCGCGGGCCCGTAGGCCTCCTCGAGGAGCACGCGGCGCTTCACGTCGATCCCGAACCGGACGACCTGCGGGGCCTCGCCCTCGGTCGCGAACGTGAGGGTCACGACGTCGCCGTCCTGCGCGACGGTCGGCACGTTCTTGAGGTGCGCGAGCGCACGGAACACGCCCCCCAGCGACCGGTCGGCCACCGGCACCCAGCCCCAGCCTCGTTCGGTGTCACTCGCCGCGCGCTTGCGCCCGAGGCGCCGCGCGACGTCCAGGACGCCGCGGTCGGTCTCGGCGAGCCACGACGCCACGGGGACGACCGTCGCTCCGTCGTACGACGCGAACCAACGGCGGGCCGTCCCGAGCGCCGCCACCCGCGCGCGCGCCACGACCCGGCCCTGCTTCGGGTGGAGCGCCTCGGTCGTCCGCGTGACGCGGAGCGCGCCGTCGAGCGCCGCGAGCGCGGCGCGGCGGTCGAGCGCGCGGAGCGCGTCGACGGCGGCGGCGGGCCACGTCGGCGGCAGCACGTCGTCGTCGGGCGCCTTCGGCGGCGCGCCGAGCCCCGGGAAGCCGAGCGCCGACGCATCGAAGCCGGGCGGCGGCGGGGTCGGGTCCGAGGGCTCGCGCAGGCCGGGCGGGACGAAACGATAGCCGCTGCTCCAGTCCGCCGACGTCGCCGACGCCGGGGCCATCTGCCGCCGCTCGGACCGGCGGAGACGCTTGCCGTTCTCGGACAGGCGCCTCTCGCCTTCCTTCTCGAGCAGCTCGAGCTCTGCCGACGGCTCGTTGTCGGTCTGGGGGCCCGACGGGTCCTCCGCGTCGTCCTCGTCGCCCAGGCTCTTCCGACCGGTCGCGAAGTCCGTGGCCTCCGCGCGCATCGGCATCGGGGCCGCCGTGGCCGCCATCGGCGCGCCCCCCAGCCCCCGCGGGCCATCGAAGCCTTTGTCCTCGAAGCGGGCGTCCTCCCGCCCCGACAGGTTCGCGCCCAACCCGTCCTCCCCACTCCACATCTCGCGGCCGTCGGTCGCCCCGGGCCGCGCGCCCGCCTCGCCCCACTTCTCGCCGTGCGCATCGCGCTTCGCCATCTCGAGTTCGTCCACCCACTCACCCACCGCCACCGGGATCTCGCGGTCACGCCGCAGCCCGGCGAGGTCGCGCAGGATCTCGCGGCGCAGGTTCGTGCGCCAGCGCTTTGCGACGGCGGTCTGCTGCCGGGCGATCTCGAGGGCGGCTTGGTCGCGCGCGTCGGCGAAGAACCGCTCGGCGTCGCGCATCTTCACGGTGCGCTCGACGCCGTACGTGGCGCGGTCCTCGTCGTTCTCGAGCACGAGGAACGACGTGTACGGCGTCATGATCTGGTACTCACGGCTGAAGGCGACGACCTCCTCCTGCACCGCGGGCCCGCTCCCCTGCGCCAGCAGCACGTCGAGGTGCTTCCGGGCCCACAGACGCGGCAGGAAGGAGTTGCCCTCGTCGGCCGCCGGGACCGCCAGTGACGACGAGTACCGGACCGGCTGCCCCGCGACCGTCCCCGTCACGACCACCGTGGCCGTGGACGCCGTCGCGCCCGGTAGGAATCGCCCGAGCACCACCTGCTGCGCACCGAGCGCCGTGTTTGGCAGCGTCGCGGGGTAGACCCGCGCCGTGGGCACGCCCTGGATCTCGACCTTCGCGCCGCGCAGCCCGGGCCGCGCGACCTCGCCGAGCAGCGCCTTCGCGGCGCCCGCGGGCGCCGCCTCCGCGCGCCGCACCGACCCGCCGCCGACCGACGCGAGGCCCTCGAGCACGACCTGCTCGTACGACGCCGACGTCGTGACCGCGTGGAACGTCGCGCCCGTGCTCGTGGCCGCCTGCTTCAGCCGGTCCGCGGTCGCCACGGCGTCCGCGTCGCCCGCCGTCGGCACGCCATCGCCCACGTACACGACCTGCGTGCGCGCCCCGACCTGCCCGATCAGCGCCGTCATCGCGCGGTCGAGGTCGGTCCACCCGAGCGAGAATCGCGCGTCAAGGCCCGCCAGCGCGGCCGCGGCGTGCTCCGGCGACGCCGGGGTCGGCGCCTCGACGAGCCAGCGGGGCTCCACGTCGCACGCCATCAGGCGGAACCGGTCCTTCGCCGAGAGCTGCGCCAGCACCGCCGCCAAGAACGCCGACTGGGCCGCGCGAGCCTCCGGGTCCATGGAGCCGGACGTGTCGGCCACGAACACGAGGTCGAGCGGGTCGCCCTCGGGTACGAGGTCGCGTTGCCAGCCCGACGCCGCCGGGTCCGGCGGCGCCACGAGCAACATGAAGAAGCCGTCGTCGCCGCGGCGGTGCGACAGGGCCGCGAGGCCCGGTCCGCGCCCGACGGTCACGGCCAGCTCGAAGTCGCGCTCGGGGACGTACGGCTGCGCGCCGAACTCGGCGACCGCCTCGTGTTCGGTCTTGCGCACCACCACGGGGTGCGTCGCGCTCGTCACGTCGGCGATCGGGGCCGCCGACACCACGTTGACGGCCAGTGACAGCTCGCGCAGAGGGTTCGCGCGCAGGAGCTCGCTGCGGAGCGCGTAGCGGTAGCGGTAGGTCTCGCCCTCGAGCGGCAGCACCTGCGTGTACCGGATGCGGATCCGCTTCTCGCTGTGCGGGAAGATCGGGAACACGCGCGCCTTGAAGAGGTTGCCGCCCTCCCACTCGAGGAGGCCCGGGTCCTTCTTGCGGCGGAGGATGTCCTCGTAGATCGCGCGAGCGCGCTGCTTCTCGACGAGGTCGGCCTCGACGAGCTCGTCGCCGATCCACATGCCGAAGCCGCTGATGGACGCGTCGGCGGGCAACGGGAACGAGAACGTCCCCTCGAGCGTCCCGTCGGTCGCGTTGAGGAACGACTCCTCGACCGTGGTGCGCGCGATCTGGTCCCGGATCTCGACCGTCACCTTGTGGTATCCGACCGACAGCGGCACGTTTTTCCCGTCCACCATCGCGAGCAGCGAGCCCATCCACTCCTCGCTCGTGGAGGCGCGGTAGCCCGTCAGCCACGGCGGCGCCGCCGCGAGCTCCGTCGTCGCGGTGTCGCTCGCGCGCAGCCACGCGGTCGCCGCAATCGCCTTCGCGAAGCCGCCGGGGCCCGTGACCTGCAGCGGCGCCTCGCCCGCCTTCACCTCGAGCTCGCCGCGCATCAGCCGCAGCCCGCCCTCGTTCGGCAGTTCGAGCAGCGCGCCCGGACCCACGACGAGCCGCGCGCCGCCCTTGGTCCGCAGCTCGAGCGCGTTTGCCCCGCGCGCCTCGGTGCGCACCACGTCGCCCGGGAAGACGAGCGCCCGCTCGTCGAGCGGTGTCCACCGCTCTCGCCCGACCGGCCGCACCACCGCAACGCCCTGGACGGCGGTGACGATCCCGGCCCGCCCGTCGTCCTTGAGGGTCCCGGCCACGCCGACGCGGGGCGCGACGAGCCCGACCACCACCGCCAGGAGCACGAACGGGGCGAGACGACGCATACGACCTCCCAGATCCCGGGCACGCGACCCCCGGGCCCCCATTGGACACCTCCGACCGCGCCGCGTTCAGCCCCGCCCGGGCCGCCCCCGGCCCCGGCCTCCGCGGCGGCCGCCGTCCCCTGCAACGAAAGGGCCCTCGACCGGGCCTCGCATGCGAACCGGGGACCGACGTCGCCGCGACTCCCGCTGTATTCTCCCTGCGCGTGCGCCCCTCCCCCGACCGACTCCCCCCCGGCCCTCGGCGGCCTGCACGGCGCGGCGGGCGCGGCGGGCTCATCCTCCCCGGCCCCGGCCCCGTCCTCGTCCTCGTCCTCGTCCTCGGCCTCGGCCTCGCGCTGCTTGCGGGGATCCTCGTGCCGGCGCCCGCAGCGGGCCAGGACCCGCCAACGCGAGGCCCGGGGGCGCCCGGACCCGCGATGCCGAACGCGATGCCGAACGCGGGGTCCGTCGCAGGCGAGGCGACCGAGCTCGTCGTGGACGGCGTCGTCGTCCGCACGACGGTCCGGGCCCTCGGCGACGCCGACGGGCCGGCCGCCGACGACCTCGTCCGCGTGGGCGCGTACTGGGTGCTGCGCGGCCCGGGGACGCGGCTCGAGTTCCGCGCCTCGCCGGGCCGCCTCCTCCGCGTGACGGACGACGGGACGGAGCGCCTCGTGGGCGTCACGGCGGTGGGGCGGCCCGTCGGCGAGGCCATCGCGGGCGGCGTGCGCGTCGGCGACTACGTCCGGTACGGCCTCGCGCCCGAGGCCGACACGTTCGGCGCGGTCCCCGACGCCGACCTCGTGCACCTCGCGTGCGTGCGGGTCGTGCGGCCGACGCCGGCCCAGGTCGCACGCCTCGCGCGCCTCGACCTCGCGCGCGTCGTGGTCGTGGACGCGGGCGGGGCCGACGACCCGCTGCCCGACCTGCCGCCGACGCTGACGCACCTCGTGCTCGGCGACGGCCTCGAGGGGAAGGGCCCGCGCCTCCTCGACGACCTCGACCGCACGCCGGGCCTCGTCTCGCTCGCGCTCGGCGCGCGCACCGACGACGGGACCGACCTCCACCCGCTCGCGGGCCTCGCGTCGCTGCGGGCCCTGGATCTCGGCGGGCGCGACGTGCCGCACCTCAAGCCCCTCGCGAAGCTCCGCGCGTTGCGGACGCTCGACGCCGCGGGGTGCCTGAGCGTCGACGACGCGCGCCCCCTCGCCGACCTCGCGTGGCTCCACACGCTCGACGTGTCGTTCACGGCCGTCACGGACCTCGCGCCGCTCGCCCGGCTGCCGCGGCTGCGCGCGCTGACCGCCGTCTCGTCGCGCGCGACGACGCTGCCGGCCGACCCGTGGCCCGCGCTCCGCACGCTGCGCGCGATCGGGGCCGAGATCGCGGCGGCCGACCTGGCGGCGTTCGCGGCGCGCCATCCCGCGTGCGCGCTGCTCGCCGACGCGCGCTCGACGCTCCTCCCCGCGCTCGCGGGCGTCACGCGCGTCCGCGTGCGGACCGGCGGGACCTGCCATCGCGTGGCGACCCACGAGCGGACGCTGGCGGAGGTACGCGAGGCCCCGGCGATCACGCAGCTGCTCGACGCGCTGCGGTTCGCCGCCCCCGAGTTCGGCGACGACGCCACGGACTGCGGCTCGCCGACGTTCGAGCTGTTCGCGGGCGCGCGGATGGTGGCCTCGCTCGGGCTGCACGGCGGCGTGCGGGTGCGGTGGGCGGGCGGCGGCTGGCCCGGCGACGCACAGCTGTCGGCCACGGCGGCGCAGGCGCTCGCGGCGTGGGCGGCGGAGCGCGGCGTCGGCGGCCCGCAGGCCGAACGGGCCGCCGCGCGACGCAAGGACGCCGCGGAGGCGCACCGCCGGACGCGCTGGGCCGCGCTGCTGCCGGCCGACGTCGAGGCGCGCCTCGCGGCGGCGCCGTCGGCCGGCGAGGACGGCGACGACGAGGCCGCCCTGGCGATCGTCTTCCCGCCGTCCCTCGCGCTCCCCGAACGGCTGGCGCTCGCGCTGCGCCTCCTCGGCGCCGGAACGACGCTCGCGAGCCGCGTCCCCGAACTCGCCTCGACGGCGTTGTACGTCGCGCCGCGCGAGGCGTTGCTCGCCGCGGGGACGGCGGCGCTCGACGACCCGGAGCGACGTCTCGGGTTCGCGCGCTGGCTGCTGGAGGTGCCGCCGGCGCGCGCGACGATCCCGACCGACGTGCTCGACCGCTGGCTGCCGCGGTGGCTCGACGCGATGCTCGGCGACCCGCGGCCCGAGGTGGTGGCCGACGGCGTCGCGCTCGCAGCGGTGCTGCGTCGGCCGGTCGTGACGCCGCGCCTGCGCGCCCACCTCACGGCGCGCGCGCCGGTGCTGGCGGCCGGCGACGCGGCAGACCCCTTCCTCCGCGCCGAGGCCCTGCGTCTCGTGGACGCGCTCGCCGGGACGGGCGACCCGGCCGACGCGGCGTGGCTCCGCACCCTTGCGGCCCGCTGGCCGAGCGACGTCGTCGATCGCCTCGACGCGACGTTGCGCCGCGCGGCCCGCGAGCGCGCGTTGCTGCCCGACGGGCTCGACGAGGCGCTGCGAGCGGAGCACGCGAACGGCGGCGAACCGGGCGCGCTCCTGACGGCGCACGTGCCCGACGAGGCGGCTCGCGCCCGCCTCGCATTCCGCCTGCTCGCGGCGGCAGACGACCTGCGCGAGGGCGGCGCGGCCGCGGTCGCGGCGGCGGAGGTCCTCGCGGGCGACGCGCCGACGGCGGCGGCGGTCGCGAGCGAGGTCGCGCGCCGTCCCACGCCGACGCCCGACGATGTCGAGATGCTCGTCGGCGCGGGCCGATGGCTGCTCGAAGTGCGTGGCGGCCTCGACCTCGACGCCGGGGCGCACGACCTCGTCCTGTCGCAGGCGGTGCCGTACCTGCTCGACACGCCGCGCGACGAGCGGCGCGTCGAGGTGGTGCAGGCGCTCGGCCGGCGCGACGGCGACGGTGCGACGGCGCTCCTGCGCCGCGTGCTGGCGGGCCGACGCCTGACCTCGGGCGGCGGCGGCGACGCGAGGGCGGCGCCGGACGCGCCCGCTGAAAGCGTCGCCGTCGTGTTCGCGGCGGCCTACGCGCTGCTCGACCGGGGCGACGTCGCGAGCCACGCGGCGATCCGCGCGCTCGCGCCGACCTTCGCGCCGCCCGAGCGCGCGTGGATCGAGCGCAAGCTGGCGGAGCCGGCGTCGCGACGCGAGGCCCGGCCGCCCACGCTCGCCCCCGACGCGGCGGGAGCCCCAAGGTGAGCCGCCGCCGCGCGCTCGTCACGTTCGCGCAGGGGGCGTCGATCGGGACGCTGGTGGGCCTCGCGTGCGGCGCCGCGTCGGCCCTGTTCCTCGTGCTCCTCGAACGGGCGACGAGCACCCGCGAGGCGCACGGCGCGCTCGTCTACGCGCTGCCCGTCGCGGGCCTCGCGATGGGCCTCGTGCTCGACCGGTACGGGGCGAAGGTGGCGGCGGGCACCAACCTCGTCATCGACACGATCCACGACGGCGGCCCGCGGATCCCGCTGCGCATGGCGCCAATCGCCTTGCTCGGGACGGTGGCGACGCACCTGTTCGGCGGGAGCGCCGGCCGCGAGGGCACGGCGGTGCAGGTGGGCGCGAGCATCGCCGACGAGATCGCGCACCGCCTGCGGGTGGCGCCGCCGCTCCGCGCGCACCTCCTGGCGGCCGGCGTCGCGGGCGGCTTCGGCGCGGTCTTCGGGACGCCGGTCGCGGGGGCGGTGTTCGGGCTCGAGTTCGTGGTCCTCGGGCGGCTGCAGTACGGGGCGCTCTTTCCCGCGCTCGTCGCATCGTTCGTCGGCGACCTCGTGACGCGGGCGCTCGGCGTCGATCATCTGGCCTACCCCACCGTGGCCGCGCTCCCATTCACGCTCCCGACGGCCGCGCGGTGGTGCGCGTTCGCGGTCGGGATCGCGCTCGCGGCGCGCCTGTTCGTTGACCTCACGCACGCGGTGCGCCGCGGGAGCACGCGGTGGCTGCCGCGTGCGTCGCTCCGGCTCGCCGCGGGCGGCCTGCTGGTCGTGGCGATGACGCTTGCGCTCGGGACGTCGGACTACCTCGGCCTGGGCTTGCCGGGGATCCTCCACGCGTTCACGAGCGCCGACGGCGGATGGACCGCGGCGGCGTGGAAGCTGCTCTTCACGGTGGTGACGGTCGGCGTCGGGTTCATCGGAGGCGAGGTGACGCCGCTCTTCTTCGTGGGCGCGACGCTCGGGAGCGCCCTGGCGTCGGCGCTCGGGCTCCCGATCGCGTTGGGCGCGGCGGTGGGGCTGGCGGCGGCGTTCGGGGGCGCGGCGAACACACCGCTGGCGGTATCGATTCTGGCGGTCGAACTGTTCGGCGGCGCGGTCCTCCCCCACGTAGCGTTCGTGAGCGTGCTGGTCTACCTGCTCACGGGCCACCGCAGCGTCTACGGGGCGCAGCGCGTCGTCCACACGAAGGGCGGGGTGAGGCTCCCGGCGCCGCGCGCGATGCACGACTTCGGGGACCGGCGGGGCCACGCGCGCGCGCCGGACGGGATCAACCGCCCGCCCGCGCCCGGCGACGACGACGCCCCGTCGTCGCGTTGACGGCGCGTTCCCGGGCCTCGCGTACCGGCCGGGCGTCTTGATCGAAGATTGAGCGCCGTCCCGCGTCGCCCGCACGGAGTTCCACCACCCTGGCGCCGGTTCGAACGTCCCCCCCCTGGAGCCTTTCCCATGCGCCATCCCTCCCTGCGCCCCCGCGCGACCGCCCTCGGGGCGGTTGCCGTGCTGGCCGGCGCGGCCTTCGCATACGCCGCCACCGGTCCCTCGAGTTCGCAGTCCCCGTACCTCGTCCCGATCCTCCCGGGCGTGTCCTTCACCTCCCTGCTGACGGTCGGCGACAGCGTGAACGACCGGCCGGACGGCACGCCGTACCGCATGGTCGGCATCCCCGACGGTCTCGGCGCGTTCGAGAACGAATGCGACGGGACGTTCACCGTCCTCATGAACCACGAACTCGGCGACACGGCCGGCATCGTGCGCCGCCATGGCGCGAAGGGCGCGTTCGTCTCGAAGTGGGTCATCGACCAGGACACGCTCGAGGTGCTCCACGGCGAAGACCTGATCCAGCGCGTCGCACGCTGGACGCCCGCCGGTTGGGACACGAGCGCCCCGGTGGCGATCAGCCGCCTGTGCTCGGCGGACCTCCCCGAGGTCTCGGCGTTCTGGAACAAGAAGACGCGCCGCGGCTACGCCGGACGCCTCTTCATGAGCGGCGAGGAGCGTGGCGCCGAGGGCCTCGCGCTGGCGCACGCGATGGACGGGACCTCGTACCAGTTGCCGTGGCTCGGCCGGTTCTCGTGGGAGAACTGCGTCGCGAACCCGGCGACGAGGGACCGCACCGTCGTGGTCGGCACCGACGACGCGGGCGACGGCCAGCTCTACGTCTACGTGGGCACGAAGAACACGACGGGCGCGACGCCGGTGGACCGCGCGGGCCTCACGAACGGCGTCCTGCTCGGCATCCGGGTGGCCGGCTACCCGTTCGAGCTCCCGGTGACCGGCATCCCGTCGGGGACCGCGTTCACGACGTTCGACCTCGGCGACGTCTCGGCGAAGTCCGGCGCGACGCTCCAGACCGAGAGCCGCGCGGCGGGCGTGACGGAGTTCCAGCGGCCCGAGGACGCGTGCTGGGACCCGCGCGACCCCGACGACCTCTACTTCGTGACGACGGCGTCGTTCACCGGCAGCAGCCGCCTCTGGCGCCTCTCGTTCGTGGACGCCGCGCGACCCGACCTCGGCGGCACGCTCGACCTGCTGCTCGACGGCTCCGAGGGGCCGAAGATGCTCGACAACCTGACCATGAACCGCAAGGGCGAGCTCTTCCTCCAGGAGGATCCGGGCGGCCAGGAGCACCTCGCGAAGGTGTGGCGCTACGACGTCGGTGACGACGAACTGACCCTCGTCGCACAGCACGATCCGGCCCGGTTCACGACGGGGGCGGCCGGCTTTCGGACCCTCGATGAGGAGTCGTCGGGGATCATCGACGTCTCGGAGATCCTCGGGAAGGGCACGTACCTGCTCGACGTGCAGGCGCACCTCACGCTGCCCGACACGGAGCTGGTGCAGGACGGCCAACTCCTCGTGATGCGGGTCGAGAAGCCGCGGAAGCCCAAGGACCGCCGCGACGACGACGGTCGCTGCGACGACTGACGTCCACGGGCACGGGCACGGGTACGGGCCCGCACGCGCCGGGCGCCCGCACGGGGGGCGGTCCTTCGGGACCGCCCCCCGCGTTCGTCGGCGCCGCGAGCGAGGCCCTTGGCCCCGGGTGACGCTTGCGTCCGCGCGTCGCCTCGCGCAGGGTAGGTGGATGGCAAGGATGATCCCCAGTCCGATGCGGCCGACGGAGAGCCAGGCCGAGTCGTATCTCTACGTGAAGTTCGAGCGGGAACTGCCCGACGACATCGTGGTGGTGCACGGTGCGCGGTGGGTCGGGGAGCGCGACGGCCGTCGCGGCGAGGACGGCGAGGCCGACTTCGTGATTCTCCACCCGCGCGCGGGAGTCCTCGTCCTCGAGGCGAAGGCCGCCGAGATCCGTCGCGACGGGCCCGCGGGCCGTTGGCTCCAGGGGCAGGGTCACAACGCCCACGAGATCCGCGACCCGATGCAGCAGGCCGAGGACAGCAAACACGCCTTGCGAAGGCTGTTCGGGCAGATGCCCGGGATCGCGGGACGCAACGTGCACGTCGTGCATGGCGTCGCGTTCCCCTTCAGCACCGTGCCGCCCGAGGGGCTGGGCCCCGACGTGCCGCGGGTCCGCGTCCTCGACGCGAACGCGCTCCACGACCTGCCGGGGTTCGTCCGCGGCGCCCTCGCCTCGGCCGACGACCGGACGCCGGAGCGCCCCGACCTCGGCGATGACGGCGTGACGCGCATCGCGGCGGCGCTCGCGCCGCGGCGGGACGTCCGCTTCCAACTCGGCGCCCTCTCGACGGCCATGGCGGAGCAGCTCGTCCGTCTGACGGACGAGCAGTTCCAGGTCCTCGACTGGCTCGGGGCGCATCGCCGCGGCTGGGTGCGGGGCGGTCCCGGCACCGGGAAGACGGTGCTCGCGACCGAGCTGGCGCGCCGCCTTGCCGGCCAGGGGCTCGACGTGCTCCTCGTGTGCTTCAACGGCCCGTTGGCGGGCCACCTCGTCGACGTGACGGCGGACACGCCCGGCATCACGGCGAGCACGTTCCACGACCTGTGTCGCCGGCGCGCCCGGGAGGCTGGGTTCGAGGCCGAGGTCGACGCGGCCCACGCGGCCCCGGACGGGTACGACCGTCGGTTCCCCGAATTGCTCCTCACGGCGGCCGAGCGCACGGCGTTCCGCCACGACGCGATCGTGGTGGACGAGGCGCAGGACTTCCAGGCGCACTGGTGGATCGCGTTGGAGGCGTGGCTGCGCACGGGCCGCGAGGGTCGCCTGTATGCCTTCTGCGACGAGACGCAGGACGTGTACGGCCGCGGCGGCCCACCGCCCGCGGAGGACCTCGGGCTGGTCGGGCCGCTGCCGCTGACCCAGAACTGCCGGAACACGAACGAGGTCTGCGCGGTGCTCGAGGCGCTCACGCCGTCCGGGGGGAGGTCCCGGCCCAGCGGGATCTCGGCGGAGCGGCGCCCTCGTCTCCACTGGGTGGAGGGCCTCGACGGGGTCGCGGAAGCGACGAACCGCGTGGTGGACGGGTTGCTCGCACAGCGCCTTTCTCCCGCGGACATCGTGGTGTTGACGCCGCGGTCGCAGCCGAACAGCGTCTTGGGAGCGACGACGAAGTTCGGGCGGGCGCCGGCGGACTGGCGCAAGCGGGCGACGCCCGCGCACGTCCTGATCGACACGATCCATCGCTTCAAGGGGCTCGAGGCGAAGGCGGTGGTGGTGACCGAGTTGGCGCTCGACGACACGCCGGAGTCGACGCGTCTGCTCCGCGTGGGCTTGTCGCGGGCGCAGACCGTGCTTGAGGTCGTGGCGACGACGACCAGCCGCCCGACGCTCGCGCCGGCGCTGGCGGCGTTCGAGCAGGTCTGACCTCGAGCGCGGGCGGCCGACCGGGCCGGGACGCAAGGCCCGGCGCGAACGGCTCGCGGACCTCCCGCGTGGGTGTTCTGAGCGCCTCGGCCGAGTGACCGTGCTGGAGTCTGGGATCTCACGGTCGTAGGCCCTCGAATTGGAAAGTGTCAGCCTGCGTCGTCGCAACCTCCTCGCACTCCTCCGTGGGCACGAAGCGCGCGAGAGACTCCTCGACGCCCATCCATCCGAGGACGTGGTTGCGGAGGTCGACGCGGCAACCACGCGTCAAGCCACGAACACGTTTCGCATGTGCCCGTCGAGGGCGTCGCGACTCGGCTGGTCGGTGGAGCGCTCCGGGACCGAGATCAGCGCCTGCCCGTCGTAGGGATCGTAGCGTCGGCGTTCTTCCACCGACTTCGGAGCGCCGGGGACACGCGCACGCGGTACTCGGGGGTGATGCCGACCAACCCAAGATCGAGCAGCGCGTGGAACTCCTTGGTGAGGAGCAGGCCATTCTGGAGATGATTGCTCGCCGGGCCGAGGGAGGGCTGGATGTGGGCCGCGTCCAGGACGGGCTCCGTGTGCTCGCCGGTCACGGCGCACCGGCGTCCGTATCCATCGAGCAACCGGGCCCGGAACGTCCCCTGCCCCTCGCGAACGACCATCTCGATTTCTCGGCGAGCGCGTTCGTCCACCTCGAGCAG
>Ga0335397_10004363_pt1 | contig 18700 bp, 17 predicted proteins | sample MAT04_FD_205740 | JGI IMG/M metagenome (GOLD analysis project Ga0335397, IMG submission 205740) | Freshwater microbial communities from Lake Fryxell liftoff mats and glacier meltwater in Antarctica - MAT-04 (spades assembly) (version 2) ... | reverse complement strand
ATAGAAATTTTACAACAGATGTAGACGAAGGTAAAACAGCGGGGCATGTGTGTAGCAAACCACCAGCTTCACGTGCTGTCAGGATGAGGTTCCCAAGCTCTCAAGCCTATCCCAGTTTATTGGGATCGCGAGCCTTTACCGAGGCGTACATCTGTGTAAAATTTATATTAAGCCTAGACCTTTTATTCGCCCATTGCTTATTTATATAAGAGCTCATGAGATCGCTGCGCTAAGTTGGTTCTTTTGTGTAATGACAAAAGAACAAAATCAAGATCAATATAGCGGTTTTTCTTCATGCGATAATATAGCCTGGCACATCAAAATAATATCCTGCCCGTGTATAATTGAAGCCAGTGCCTTGAAATAAAATCCCTAAATTTGCCGATTATTAATATGTCTTTTGGCAGCACTTCTAAAAAGCAAGTCGAAAAATCAGGATACTGATTCCGAAAAGGAAATGACCTTTTGGGATCACCTCACCGAACTGCGCAAACGCTTGGTTCGTATGGTGCTTGCATGGTTGGTGATGACTGTTTTTGCTTTTGTCAACAGCCGTTTTATTTTTGATAAGATTCTTTTAGCACCCAAGGATACTTCTTTTATCACCTACAAGTGGCTCTGCAAACTGGGCGAAATACTTCATGCTGACAGCCTTTGCCTGCCGCCGATGTCGCTTACGATTATCAATCTCAATCTTTCCGGCCAGTTTATGACTGATATGACGGTTTCTATGTTTTCGGGTCTTATCCTGGCTTCTCCTATAATTATCTTCCAGTTGTGGCAGTTTGTTATGCCCGCCTTGTATGTTACTGAGCGCCGATATGCCCGCCAGGCCGTGTTTATTATGTCAATCCTGTTTTTTGTCGGTGTTTTGTTCAGTTATTATTTTATGGTTCCCTGGACTCTCAACTTCCTGGGAACGTACCAGGTAAGTTCGATGGTTGCGAACCAGATTTCACTGTCATCATACATCAGTACTGTAACAACCACAATCTTTTCAGTTGGAATTGTGTTCGAATTACCGGTAGTTGTTTATGTATTGTCAAAAATCGGTATTGTTACCCCTGCATTCCTGAAAAAGAACCGGAAATATGCATTTGTAATTATACTTATTCTGGCAGCAATTATTACTCCGCCCGATGTTTTCAGCCAGATTATGGTTACTGTTCCATTATATAGCCTTTACGAGATAAGCATCCTGGTTTCAAAACGTGTAAGCCCTAAACCCGATCCTGAAGATAGCGACGACGAAGAAAAATAAGTTTTAACCAGTGTCACTAATAAAACTAATCATTTTACGTAAAAATGCTCATTTTCTTTAACTTTAGGTTTGGCTGGCAAAACTCAATCTTCTGTGCGCGAGGACTTTCCCTTACGGGGACTAAGGGGTGAGCGAGGGCAAAACTCATTTTCGACTCGTTTTCTTATACGCACTAACTACTCCTTAATCCAGATATCCGGCATTCCACATCCAGTTTCTGGCTCTCATTCGTAAATTTTACAATAAATCTTCTTCCTTCCTGTAACCTGGTAACAAACCATGCGTCACATGCATGTACAACAAAATTAGAAAGCACAAAATCATGGAAAAGAATAAACGTTTGTATCGTTCAGTTAAGAGCAAAGTTTTTGGTGGTGTTGCCGGCGGAATAGCCGAGTATTTCGACATCGATCCGATAATTATCAGGTTATTATTTGTTATTATAGCCTTTGCCGGAGGGGGAGGAGTTGTGGTTTACCTCATACTTTGGGTAGCACTGCCTCTCGAACCAATCACCCCGTTTACAATGAATATGGGATCGGGTGAATCTGCCGGATCCGAAAATCCCGGCTCACAGCCAGGTGCTGAATACACTGCAGGAACTTCGAACCCTTTTACAATGCCTGTAAAATCGGAAAACCGCAACGGGCTTATTGCAGGGATATTTTTAATAGCGATAGGTCTCATTTTCCTGGCTAATAAGTTTATTCCGAATATTAATTTCGGCGATCTGTGGCCTCTTGTATTGGTCGTAATTGGTGGTGTACTTATCGCCACCAGTTTTGCCGACCGTAAAAACGACAGGCCTGAATAATCCGGCTGGCACATTCCATAACTGATATTTTTTAAAACAAATAATAAACCGAATACTATGAGCTACCGTAAAATATTCTGGGGACTCCTGCTGGTGATGATTGGCGTCCTCTTTATCCTGAAAAACACAGGCGTATTGTTTTTCAGCTGGCATACCATGTGGCAACTTTGGCCTGTAATTCTTATCCTTTGGGGGATATCGCTGATACCGGTAAAAGACTGGATTAAACTGGTACTCTCATTTGTAACTGTTATAATTACCTTTTTCGCAGTACAGCAGTATGGCCCTAAAGACAATCATAAATGGAATTTTGAGTGGAACGACAGGCATAACAGGGATAGGAACGACAAAGAAGAATCAACCACTTATAATAATATCCTGTCCGAAGACTTCGATTCCATCACAAAGTATGCCGAACTAAAACTCAATATCGGAGTAGGGAATTTTAAGATCAGTGACTCCACAGGCAAACTTATTGAAGTAAAGCATGATAACCACAATGCAAATTACTCGATGACGGCAAAAGAACAGGATAGCCTTACCTCTATTGATCTTTCGCTCGAAAAAGGCGAATTCAGGGATGGGAATATGAGGAATAATGTCGAGATGAAACTTAATCCAAACCCGATTTGGGATATGGACCTCAATGTTGGTGCTGCCGAAGTAAAATTTGATCTGTCAGGATTCAAAATGCGTAATCTGAAAATTCAGGGCGGTGCTTCGGACCTGGAAATAAAACTTGGTGCAGCCTTACCGTTAACCGATGTAAAAATGGAAGCAGGGGCTGCATCTATTACTATCCGTGTGCCCGAAAGTGCCGGATGTGAAATTATTTCGAACACTTTTTTGTCGAGCAAAGATTTTAAAGGATTTACCAAGGTGGGCAGCCAGTTGTACCAGACACCCAATTTTGCTGCCAGTACCAATAAAATTAAAATTAACCTTCAGGCAGGAGTTGCAAGGGTTGATATTGTAAGATATTAAAAATAAACGGGATATGAAAGGTTTGCGGGTTCGAGAGTTTGACCGTTCTCTTATTTCGCAAACCATCCTCTTTCAATCCATACTGTAAATGGGATAGATTGTTGTATTATTGAAGTTCCGAATCCCAGGTTCCAAAATCCAAATTCCCAAAGGGTTTGAGCACAGGGCTTGAGATTTGATATTTGGGATTTGGGTCTTTGAATCCGGATTTATCGCTTTTGTAGTATTACAATACTTTGTTAAACTTTGCATTAGTCTGAAAATAAAATAATTATGAAAACAATTTATTTATATCCAAATAATTGAAAATCAGTTTTTTGCGTCTTTGCGTGAGGAAAAAAAATAACGGACTAATGGTATTATTCACTTGCCGTAAATACACTCTCTGCCAAGGAAACCACTCAGCAGAGCACATAATTCCTCCGGGGCATCGGCATGAACCCAATGCGTTGCCCCGTCTATCGTTTTTATAACAGCCTCAGGAAAAAGCTTTTTAATGAGCGGGAAATCAGAATCAAGCACATAATCGGAATTGCCGCCACGGATAAACAGAGTAGGACCTTTATATTTATTTTCACTGTTGATGCCATCAAAAAGCAGCTCCATGCTTTGGTTTATTGCTTCAAGATTCAGCCGCCAGGCTAACCTGCCATGCAGTTTGTAATACAGGTTTTTCATTATGAACATCCTGATACGGGTATCCGGAATTCTTTCGTCTAGTAACTTTTCCACTTCACCACGTGTAAAGGGTTTTTCAAGATCAATACTCATCATCTGGCTTATAACCTGGGTATGAATTACTCTTTCGGGATATTTTCGGGGGCTGATGTCTATGATTACCAGTTTCTTAACCTTTCCTGGATTTTCAAGTGCATAAGTCATGGCAACTTTGCCACCCATAGAGTGACCTATCAGTATTGGATTTACAATCTCATGCTCTTCAATAAACTCCGAAAGATCGTCGGCCATCGCAGGAAAACTGTGAACCGGAGTATGTGGCGACTGCCCGTGGTTACGCTGGTCGGGAATAAACACATGAAACTGATCGGCAATCCGGCGCCCCACGGTTACCCAGTTATCACTCTGGCCGAAAAGACCGTGTAAAATAATGGCAGGTTGCCCTTCACCGAATTCACGAAAAAAAAGATTCATATCACTATTTGAAAAACGGCATCATTTTATAACCGTGGATGTGTAACTTACAACCTTGTTATTGAAGAAAGTAGGAATAAGTATCATGTTTTCCGAAACGATGACTCCGAAATCGGCAGCATTTTCCTTTTGAGTGGCAGTGTTTAGCAATAGTTCCGGTTTTTTCTTCAATCCGGAAACATATACTGAACCATTCCAGTCGCTGAAAATATATTTACCCTCCGAATTAACAAATAGTCCATCCACTGCACCTGTCCCCGAAACACATACAACAACTTCACCACTCACAATATCAGCTTTTATGATGCTGTTGGCTGTGCCGATATAAAGAAAATTCCCTTGCAGAAACAATCCGTTCGCGCCTTTAAATATGGGTCCCTGCAACCATGAGTTCACCTTACCGTTATACAGGATAAAAACCTGCCCGGTTCCGGAATCAGTAATAAAAATCATTCCTGTTTTTGGGTCTGTGGCTATATCATTCAGAAATTGAGAACCTTCCACTTTGTACCTTTTGAGAATCGTTGCCGAAGGGATATCTATTTCTACAATCTCATCAATATTGGTCACATACAGGTGATTTTTTACAATCCCCATTCCTTTAGGAGCATCTAACCCTTTTACCCATGCGGTATCCAGGATTTTGCCATCTATTGATAAGGTTGCTATAAAACCGCTGCTGTCTCTGGCGGTTGGTTTTCCATCAATATTCGAAACATAAATAACGCCCGAGACACTATCATACAAAACCGATTCGGGTGTTTGTAAACCAGGACCTGTTTCCCATTGCCTGTTAAGTGTGGTACCAGGTAACGCTAATTGCGCAAAGGCATCAGTCATTGACAGAATTAAAACAAAGAAAAAAGTGAGTATTTTCATCTATGATTCTATTGTTTAACAATACGTTCAGCTATAACTTCGCCCGATTTATAAGTAACGGCTTTAATCAAAGCACCTTTTTCGTCCCAAAACTGCCATACGCCCTCTTCGAAACCAAGTTTATATTCTCCTTCCTTCATTTTTTGCCCGTTTGGATGGTAATATGTCCATGTACCCGTTTCGTGGCAGTCGGAATAATTGCCTTCATATTCCGTTTTCCCATCTTGATAATAGTGCGTTGAAGCACCGTTCATCAATCCACCGGAATAAATTTTCTCGTATTCAAGGCTTCCTTCGATATAATAAAAGCGATAAGGCCCGTTGAACTCACCATCACGATACATTATTTCCATCATTTTTTTGCCGTCAGGGTACCAGGTGGTTTCCACTCCATTTTGTTTGCCATTTAGGTATGGGGTTTCAATTTGTTTGGTGTCGTCAGCAAAACGTGCAACAACCAGCCCTGTGAAAGGGGCACTTTCGTCTTTCAGGTAAATCAGGCCTTTACGGTCTTCTGCCTGACGGGTCTCAACAACAGCCTGTGCTATTGAAGCTAGCGATGTAAACGCTAAAAACAGGATAATTAAATATTTTATCATGGAGATCATATTTAGTTTTTAAATGTCAGTTTTAAAAGAAATTATTCGATTTTTGCTTTAACAATTAACAAGAGATCCTGTATTTTACTATCGTAGTTGCTGCAGGTACAACTGAATCGTCTTTTCCAAACCCATATACAAAGCTTCTCCAACCAGCGCATGGCCTATTGAAACCTCAAGTATTTCGGGGATGGTGCGTACTAGGTACCAAAGGTTGTTCAGGTCGAGGTCGTGCCCGGCATTAATTCCTAATCCATTCCGGATGGCTATTTTCGATGCTTCCACATAAGGTGTGATAGCCCTTACGCGATTCAGCGGGTACTGGTGTGCGTAGGCTTCGGTATAAAGCTCAACGCGTTCGGTACCTGTCTCGGCAGCGTGATAAATCATGTCATTTATCGGGTCAACGAAAATCGAAGTCCGGATACCATGCGATTTAAATTCCGAAACTATTTCCTTAAGGAACGATTTATGTTTTTTAGTGTCCCAGCCGGCATTGGAAGTAACGGCATCGTGTGCATCAGGAACCAGGGTTACCTGTGCAGGTTTTACTTCCAGCACCAGGTCGATAAAACGCGGTATAGGATTTCCTTCGATGTTAAATTCAGTTTTGACCAAAGGATAAATCTCGTATACATCGCTGTAACGGATATGCCTTTCGTCGGGTCGGGGATGAACCGTAATGCCCTGTGCACCGAATAATTCGCAGTCGATTGCAGCTTTCAGCACATCGGGCATGTTTCCACCCCTCGCATTACGAATTGTAGCAATTTTATTAATATTTACACTTAACTTTGTCATCGCTCTTGTTTAATGCAGCAAAATTACAAAACACTGAGCATTGTTTTACCTTTTGGTGGCATGATTATTGAGCCGGTTTAATTATGATTGCGAAAGAACTTATATCAGGAGCTGTACTTCCGCTCAAAACTTCCGATACCGGGCTTATAGCCTTGCATTGGTTCGATGAGTTCAGGGTGTCGCATTTGCCTGTGGTTAGCGATTCGCAGCTGCTTGGGCTTATTTCGGAAGATGATGTGTATGCAGCCGGTTCGTTCGAAGAACCAATATGGAGTTATAATCTTCAGTTGCAGAATACTTCAATTCTTTACTCGAAACATATTTACGAAGTTATGAAGCTTTTTGCCGATTACAGGCTCACAACTTTACCTGTTATCGACGAAAATGGAACCTACCTGGGCGTGATTACCCTCACCTACCTTGTTGAAAAAATGGCAGCCACTGCCGCCGTGAGCAACCCGGGAGGAATACTTATTCTCGAACTGAATGCAAATGATTTTTCGATGGTTGAGATTTCGAAGATTATTGAGGAAAATGATGCTAAAATCCTGAGTTTGTACGTTACATCACCTGCTGATTCAACCCGTCTGGAACTAACTATAAAGTTTAACCGGATTGATATAGCTCCGGTTATGCAATCGTTTATAAGGTATAATTATACTATAAAAGCTTCGTTTTTCGAGAGCGATTATTTCGACAATCTCCGTGATCGCTACGACCTTCTGATGACCTACCTAAACGTTTAATCCCGGTTCATGGATTACCAAAACAAAAATTCATCAGCAATGGCAGTGCGTGTTTTGGTACTGTTTCTTTTGATGGCTTTAGGTTTTTTGCCGGTATCGGCGCAAACACATACGTCAGGCTTCCTGGTAGGTATTGGCTCCATTGAAATTTCAGGAAATAAAAAAACCAACAACAATATCATAGTAAGGGAATTACAGGTAATTTCCGGAAAGAAGTACTCTTCTGAGGAGTTTCGGCGGCTTATTAATCAGTCGCGGTTAAATCTTTTAAATACATCGCTTTTTAATTTTGTTACTATTGATACCGTTCCTGCCGGTGATTCCCTGGTTCATTTAATGAATATAAAAATTGACGTACTCGAGCGCTGGTATATCTGGCCTGTCCCTGTTCTTCAGATTACCGACCGTAATTTCAACGCCTGGTGGCAAACGCGGGATTTTACCCGCATCAATTATGGACTGAATGTAAAATGGAATAATTTCACCGGTAGAATGGACGAAATGGATGCCGTTCTGCAATTTGGCAAAAACAGGCAATTCAGCCTTGCATACCAGAATCCATATATCGACAGGAAAAAACGATTTGGCTTTGGTTTTGAAGCCGGGTATAAGAAAAGCAGGGAAACCGGTTATATTACAACTAACGACGAACTTGTTTTTGCGTTTAATCCTGAAGGATTATCAGAAGAAAAGTATATGGCCGTTAATGGGACTTACCGCAATACAATTTTTACCACACATCAGCTTTTTATTGGATTGAGTGCATTTTCTTTTTCTGATTCGCTCCTGTCCCTCAATCCTGATTTTAGCTATAACGGTGTAAATGAGCCTGTTTATTTTAGCTTATATTACAAACTGAAGATCGATCACCGCGATATAAAATATTACCCGCTCAAAGGCTGGTATGCTGACATAGAAGTAGACAAATCGGGATTAGGTTTCAGTTTTGAGGAGCCGGTAAATATTGCCTGGGCAAAAACAACTTCCCGGTTATACCTGCTGTTAGCCAGGCGTTGGTATGCAGGTATTTCCTTCACGGGGAAAGTGTCATCAAAAGCATGGCAACCTTATTTCCTGATCCAGGGATTAGGTTACAGCCGCGACTTCGTGCGTGGGTACGAGTATAGTGTTATCGATGGGAAACACTTTGCGCTGGTTCGCTCAAATGTGAAATTTGCTTTGATACCTGAACGTACACGTAACATCGGTTTTATACCTACACCAAAGTTCGGACTCATTCATTACGCATTATACCTCACGATTTTTGCTGATGTGGGTTATGTATGGCAGCCCCAGTGGATTGGGTTCAACAATAATGTTCTCCCCGAATCTTTTCTGGCAGGTACCGGCTTTGGCATCGATATGGTTACCTATTACGATAAAGTAATAAGACTTGAGTATGCTGTGAACAAATCGGGTAAAAGCGGTATCTTTATACACTTTATCGCCGGAATCTGAGAAGGGACAATTTGTCAGATAAAAACAAAAATCCAGCTTCTAATTTCAAAACGTAACAAAGTGAAAATTGCATTATTTGGAAAAGCATTTAGTGATGACTTCCTGGGATATTTCCGCATTCTGGCAGAAGCACTCGAAAACAATGGTTGTAAACTTATGGTATGGGAGCCTTTTTATGCTTTTTTGAAAGATAAATTTGTCTTTCGCCAGGAGGTTTCCCTTTTTACTGATCACACCCATTTGAAGGGGCAGGCTGATATTCTTTTTTCGGTTGGAGGAGATGGCACAATGCTTCATTCGGTGCGGCTTGTCCGCGACTCGGGAATCCCGATTGCCGGTATAAACCTGGGCCGTATGGGTTTCCTGTCGAGTATACCACGCGGCGAAATCATTACTGCCGTTGACGAAATCCTAGGTAATCGCTATCGCATTGTAAAAAGAACACTTATTAGCCTGAATTCTCCGGAGATGCTATTCGGCGATGTAAATTTTGCATTTAATGAACTGTCAATCAATAAGAAAGAAAATTCATCAATGGTAGTTGTGCATGTATGGGTGAACGACCAGCTACTGCATTCCTATTGGACTGACGGACTGATTATTGCTACCCCGACCGGCTCAACGGCCTATTCACTAAGTTGCGGAGGTCCGATTATCACTCCCGACTCAAGCAATTTTGTTATCACTCCCATTGCCCCGCACAATTTATCTGTACGTCCTGTCGTTATTCCTGACAGCAGCCTGATCCGCATCAGGGTTGATAGCCGCGATCATCAGGCTCTGGTTGGTCTTGATTCGCAATCAGCCGTTATCACCCCCGAAATGGAGTTGGTTGTGGGAAAAGCAGGATTCGAAATAAGCCTGGTTCAGCGGTTGAATGAGAACTTCTTTTCGACCATACGCACAAAACTTAACTGGGGATCGGATATCCGCAACTAAGTGCCAACACTGACACCGTTAAAGCAGGAATCCGGCTTTTTACCATAATTTTTCAGGCTCAAAGTGAACTGTAGCATCCCTACAGATTGATGCTGTTTTGAGTTAGCCGTTCAAATAAAATTGTTGTACAATAACTTCATTTCGGTTCAAAAACGGGGTGTTCTCAAAACTGCAATACTATGCGCTCTGTATCAATATTAATACTACCTTTGCAGGCTTCAAAAATTATGCGGAAAAGCTTTATTTTAATCATGTTTACGATGCTTCTTGCATCTTCGTCATTCTCTCAGAAATCAGGCGATCTGGGGGTTTTGGGTGGAGTAACATATTACCTTGGTGACCTTAATCCCGCACTTCCTTTCCGCATGCCGAAACCGGCTTTCGGCGTCTTATACCGCCAGAATTTCAATTCACGGGTCTCACTCAGGGCACATGGCATAAGAGGAAAAGTGGCCGGTGATGACGCTGTAAGTAATGAGAACCCTGAGCGTAACCTTAACTTTGAATCGGTCATTACTGAAGCAGGACTGCAACTCGAAATTAATTTTTTCGATTATTTTATCGGCTCCAGAATGCATCCCATAACACCCTATATTTTTGGTGGTGCATCCGTTTTCTTTTTTGAACCGTTTGGAAATGTTATGGGAGCAAAGGTAGAATTACAACCCATAGCAACCGAGGGCCAGGGAACACCTTACAATCTTTACTCTTTCAGTATGCCTTTCGGCCTCGGAGTTAAGTACAGTGTAAACAAACTTATAGGTGTGGGTGCCGAATGGGGTATGCGCCGAACCACGACTGACTATCTGGATGATGTAAGCGCAACATACTATATGGATCTTGCCGGGAAAGATCCTGCAGCCGCCACGCTCAGCGAACTTGCATCGGATCCTTTGCTTACTCACAATGCTGGTATGCAGCGGGGGAATTCGCGGAATACCGACTGGTATTCATTCGCAGGTGTGTCGGTAACAGTTAAAATAAGAATGCTTGGCAAAGAACGTTGCCTCGACCATCAACGTCAAGGCTATTAATAAGTTACGAATTTATTTACACCTGACAAGCACATTAAGAATAATTAACAAAAGTGGCAATTGCAGTAAACTGCAAAAGCCTAAATTTGTCGGAAATGATGGAGAACAAAAATTTGATCGACACAATAGATAGAACCAGGCTGCCAAAGCACATAGCTATCATCATGGATGGCAACGGCAGATGGGCTCAGCAACGTGGCGAGCAACGTGTTTTTGGTCATAATAACGGGGTGCAATCGGTACGCGAAACAGCCGAAGCTGCTGCCGAACTGGGCATTAAGTTCCTGACGTTATATGCTTTTTCAACTGAGAACTGGAACCGTCCCAAGGAAGAAGTTGATGCACTGATGCATCTGTTGGTTGTAACTATAAGTGCCGAGATTAAAACACTTAACGATAACAATATCAGGCTCAGGGCTATTGGTAATTTGCATTGCCTTAATCCGAATGTTAAAAAAGAACTCGAATCAGCCATGCTGAATACTGCCGGGAACACACGCATGGATTTATTCCTGGCATTAAGTTACAGCGGGAGGTGGGAGATAGTAGATGCTATCAGAAAAATTGCAAAACAGGTTAAATCAGGAAAACTTGAGCCTGGCCAGATTAATGAAAAATTAGTTTCGGCCAACATGAATGCTCCCGACCTGCCTGATCCTGAACTATTAATACGTACCAGTGGCGAATACCGTACAAGTAATTTCCTTATGTGGCAGACTGCTTATACTGAACTGTTCTTTTCAACAAAACTCTGGCCCGATTTCAGGAAGGATGATCTTTACGAAGCTATTATTGATTACCAGCATCGCGAGAGGCGGTTTGGTAAAACAAGTGAACAAATTATAAATTGCAAAGGATGACACTGAGGCGCTTTACCCTATTATCTATTTTATTTTTAATCCTCTCCTTACCGGTATTGGCCCAGATTTCATCAGGTGATGAGGTTCCCGATATCAATTATACCGTTCCCCAAAAATACACCATAGGAGGCATAACTGTTACGGGTGTGCAGTATCTCAACAGTTCAGTGCTGATTTCTTTGTCAGGATTACAGGTTGGCGATAAAATCGATATCCCCGGGGAGAAAATCCGTTCAGCAATGGATAAACTATGGAAACAGGGACTTTTTGAAGATGTTAAAATAGTAGCCACGCATGTTCAGGGAGAACAGATATTTCTCGACATCAGGCTGGCAGAAAGACCGCGATTAGCTAAATTCGGCTTCAGTGGCATACGAAAAGGCGAGGCTGAGGACCTTCGCGAAAAAATTAAAATATCAAAGGGAGATGTAGTTACCGATAACCTGGAGATGCGTGTTCGAAATACCATAATGAAACATTACGTGGGTAAAGGCTATTTCGATGCAACCGTTAAAATAACCCAGATAAAAGATACAATGTTGCTCAACAATGTTTCGCTGAACATTGATGTTGATAAAGGAGGCCGCGTTAAAATAGAGAAAGTAAATATTATTGGAAACAGTGCCGTTAGCGAGCTGACCCTCAAGTCGGCATTGAAAAAAACAAAGGAGAAAGGATCGTATAAACCCTTATTTGCAGTGCAGGAATCCTTTTTCGGATTTTTCGAACATTTATTCAACAAGGATTTGAAAAATTATAATGCATACCTGGAGGAAGTTGCAGCTAGAAATTTGAAATTCAGAATTTTCAAATCTTCGAAGTTTATAGATAATGATTTCGAAGAAGATAAAATTGCTATTATAAAGAAGTACTATGAAAATGGGTACAGGGATGCTACTTTGCTGAAGGATTCAATTTACAAAACAGGAAATAACAGTATTATGATCGATCTTTACGTTTACGAAGGTCATAAATACTATTACCGGAATATTTCATTTGTTGGAAATACCAAGTTTACAGCTACAGAACTAGCCATGCTGCTGGGTATCCGTAAAGGTGATGTATACAACCAGGAGCAATTGGATGCATCGCTGCAGTTCAATCCCAACGGTATAGATTTAATGAGTTTATTTGTTGATGACGGTTACCTCACCTGTACAATTGAACCTATCGAAATAAGTGCCGAGAATGATTCAATCGACTTACAGATTCGCATCCGGGAAGGCCGGCAGATGAATGTGAACAGGGTTAGTGTGGGTGGCAATACGCGTACCAACGATAATGTAATTATGAGGGAATTGTATTCAAGGCCCGGGCAGTTGTTCAGTCGTTCGGATATTCTACGCAGCCGTACCTCACTCACCCAGCTTAAATATTTCGACCAGGAGAAAATTGATATACAAACGCCCAATATCGACCCTACAAACGGAACCGTTGATATCGCGTATAAAGTTGAGGAGACTTCATCCGACCAACTCGAACTTTCAGGAGGATGGGGCTATGGAAGGCTTATCGGAACATTGGGTGTTTCATTTAATAATTTTTCGGCGCGGAATTTCTTTCAAAAAGATGCATGGAAACCAATCCCTTCCGGCGACGGACAAAAACTGTCTTTGCGATTGCAATCCTACGGTAAGGGGTATATAAGTGCCAGCGCATCGTTTACCGAACCATGGCTGGGTGGCAAAAAACCCAATCAGTTGAGTGTTTCTAGCTACATTTCAGCCTTCAACAATGGGTATAACAAATTGGATTCACGTTACTATGCCTACAACATCACCGGCTTATCTTTTGCATTCAGCCGTCGGCTCAACTGGCCCGATAACTATTTTAACCTTTCCCAGACTATAAACCTGCAACATTACAACCTCGATAATTATGTGCTTTTCGGTGTGCAGTCCAATGGATTATATCAAAGTTACTCTTATACAATAGCATTGGGAAGGTATTCAACTGATGCACCCATATATGCCCGTGCCGGATCAGAGTTAAACGTATCGTTGGAAGTAACTCCTCCCTATTCGTTAATAGCTCCGGAAAGTTTTGCTGCAAAATCAGCCCAGGATAAATACCGGCTGGTCGAGTTTCATCAATGGAAAATGAGTGGTGCTTTCTACCAACAGATAATTGGCGATCTGGTACTCATGGCACGCGTAAAAGTTGGTTTCCTTGGGAGATATAACAGCGACATACAGATTACACCTTTTAACCGTTATTTTATGGGAGGCGATGGAATGTCGGGCTATTCAGCCATCGATGGCCGTCAGTTAGTAGGTTTCAGGGGATATACCAACGAGAGTCTTACTCCTCTTTATGGTATTGTAGCCAGACCACCCGGAGGAACTATCTATAATAAAAGCACACTCGAATTGCGTTACCCTTTGTCACTTAATCCAAATTCGACTATTTTCGGGTTGCTTTTTGTTGAAGCGGGAAATGACTGGAGTACGTTTACCGGTTTTAATCCTTTTGAACCCAGGAGGTCGGCCGGCATTGGCGTTAGGGTATTCCTGCCCATGTTTGGTTTGCTAGGTCTCGACTGGGGTTATGGATTTGATGCCATACCAGGTTCGCCCAATGCAAATAAAGGACAGTTCCACTTCTCAATTAATTCATCCATTGATTAGTTGTTTTGGCAGGTTTTTTGCAATCATATAAATAAAATAGGAATTCTCCACCATTTAAAACTTACAGGAGGTTATCTCATGAAAAGAATAATCTTAATAGCAGCAATCATTTGCGCTTTTGGTTTTGGTGCTTCAGCACAGAAGTACGCTTATGTAAATACGGATTATATACTCGATAATGTGCCCGAATATGCTGATGCGCAGGCGCAACTCGATGAACTTTCGGTCCAATGGCAGAAAGAAATAGAAACAAAATTTGCTGAAATAGATAAAATGTATAAAAATTACCAGAACGAAGCCATTCTTCTTCCTGAGGATATGAAAAAGAAACGTGAAGAAGATATTGTTAAGAAGGAAAAAGAAGGTAAAGATTTGCAGAAGAAGCGTTTCGGCAAGGATGGCGATCTGTTCAAAAAACGGCAGGAGCTGATAAAACCCATACAGGAAAAAGTGTATAATGCCATCGAGGACATTGCTTCGGCCGAAAATTATGCGGTTGTATTTGATAAAGCAGGCAGTGCTACACTTATTTATACTAATCCAAAATACGATATAAGCGAGCAGGTACTGGATAAACTGGGCTACACCTATAAGCCTCAGGAAACTACCAAAGGCAAAAAATAACATGAAGATGCTACTGGTAACTCCTTTTTTTTACCTTTGCGCCTCATTTAATCAGAAAACAATTAATCCCCATACCTCAAAATGATGAAGAACCTCTTAAAAGTTTTAGCAATCGTAGTACTTATTGCGGTTGCCGCAAATGCAAATGCACAAAAAGCCACAAAAATCGGACATATTGACTTTGGAAAATTACTGGAGCAAATGCCAGGCCAGGATACGGTAAAAGGTGTTATGGAAAAATATGTTCAGTCGCTGCAGGGCGAATTGCAAACCATGCAAGGCGAACTGGAAATGAAAGTCGGCGACTATCAGAAAAATTCAGCAACCATGTCGAGCATTATTAAAGCAACCAAGGAAAAGGAAATTACTGATCTCCAGGGACGTATCGAATCTTTTCAGCAGGTAGCTCAGCAAGACATCCAAGCTAAACAAACTGAACTTATCACTCCATTTGTTGATAAAGCCCGCGCAGCTATTAAGGAAGTTGCCAAAGAAGGAGGTTTTGCCTATATAATGAATGCTGTTGAAGACCTTATACTATACTCCGAAGGTGGCGAAGATGTTACGCCACTGGTAAAGAAAAAACTGGGAATCGTTCAGTAATTTTTCATTTCAATACAGTTATAAAACTCCGGCTTTGTCCGGAGTTTTTTGTTTTAATGCCGGCTCGGTACAACTCATTTTACATAAAAATGCTCATTTTCTTTAATTTTAGGTTTGGTATGCAAAACTCAATCTTTTGTGCGCGAGTACTTTCCCTTTCCGGCTGCTGAGCGATGGTTGGGGAGCGAAGCCGAACCAAGCCGAAGCAAAGGGGTGCGCGTGAGCAAAACTCATTTTAAACTCGTTTTCTTATACACACTAAATAGCTGTTTATCTGTGCTTTGCCTGCTGATAAAAAAAACAACCGATGTAAGGATAACTTGCCATCAGGTAAAAAAACCATGCACATTACCGATTTGTTTTTCCCCGTCAGGGGATAAATAGTAATAAAAAAATACAGCAACAAACCGGATTCCATGTTAGGGGATTAACATATATCCTTGAACGTTAATGTGCTGCGGACAATTTTGTACTCTATAATCGTGATCCAATTTGTATTTATTCCTGCGGGAAAACGCTAAGACATTTGATTTTTGTTTTTCAGCAGATCCTATTTAAATTGAAAAAGCCGGAAATCATTCAGATTCCCGGCTTTAAATTTTTATAAATCTTTCTTTAGTTTCTCCGTCCAGTGAAAATCATAATATAATACAGCAATGTGGCAAGCGAAGCCAGCGCAGCTACCACATAGGTATACGCTGCCCATTTCAGTGCATCCTGTGCTTTCGGATGAGTTTCGTAGGTAGTGATGCCACTATCGTTGAGCCAGAGCAGAGCACGGCGGCTTGCATCAATTTCGACCGGCAAAGTAATGAAACTGAATAGGGTAGTGGCAGCGAACAAAATTATACCTGCCAGAAGCAATTGCGGAAATGTATTTACCAGCAAAATACCGGCAAGCAAAACCCACTGCACCCAGTTGGAAGCAAAGCTTACAGCCGGAACCATGGCACTGCGCATCTTCAGGAAAGCGTAAGCTTCGGCATGTTGAACGGCGTGACCACATTCGTGGGCTGCAACGGCTGCTGCCGAAATACTGGATTTGTAATACACATCCTGGCTCAGATTCACGGTTTTGGTTTGAGGGTTGTAATGGTCGGTAAGCTGACCCTGAACCGATACTACCTGAACATCGTTAATACCCTTGTCGCGGAGCATTTTTTCGGCAATGTCCTTTCCTGTATACCCATTGCCAATCGCAATGTTTGAGTATTTTTTAAATTTCGATTTCAACACCTGGCTAACGATCAGGCTGAGGATCATAAAGCCGATAAAGATTGCTATGTACATTGTTTTATTTTTTTTAATTCAGAGAAAATAACACAAATTTCCTGCCAATTGTTTAGCCGCGACATTGTGGCAGAGTTGGGGATTGAAAATAGAAAATAGTTAACATTTAATGGGGTTATGCATATGCCTATTAACCATTAACTATTTTCCATTAAACATTAACTATTCCCCAACCGGAACAATAGAATCATCGTGCCAGCTGGCATACATGGTATAGCTTTTCGAAATGCGGTTTACCTGGCCTTCGAGCAGCGACTTATCAATGGATTTTATTTTTTTCGCCGGAACGCCTGCGTACACACTTCCCGATTCAACAAGCGTATTTTGCGAAACTACTGCTCCGGCTGCAATTATAGAGTTACTTTCAACAACCACACCATCCATTACTATGGCTCCCATACCAATCAGCACATTGTCGTGAATAGTGCAACCATGAATAATGGCTGCATGTGCTATGGAAACATTGTTGCCAATATTAACCGGTGCCTTCTGGTAAGTACAGTGAATTATCGCACCGTCCTGTATGTTCACATTATTCCCGATACGGATGGAGTGAACATCGCCCCGTATCACGGTATTAAACCATACGCTGCAATTGTCGCCCATCACCACATCGCCTACAATGGTAGCGTTTTCGGCAATAAAAGTGTTTTTGCCGATGGTTGGGGCTATTCCTTTTATGGGATAAATGAGAGGCATCTTTTGATGGATTTACGATTTTTGATTGAAGATTTACGAATGAAGATTTATGACTTATGATTTATGAATGATTTACGATTGACATGTTTTTAACTCTGAATCACAGCATTAGTAGCCAATTAGTCAATCGTACATCCACAATCGCGCCTTTCTTTCAGTCCTCCGGACTAAAAGAGTGAATAGCCTGATCACTGGTTTTTGGGTAGTCGATAGAGAAATGCAGTCCGCGGCTTTCTTTTCGTTCAATAGCCATTTTTATTATTAAAGTAGCTACTTTAATCAGGTTTCGGACTTCGCAGATCTTATCAATTAGTACTGACCGTTTATACAGGTCTTCGGTTTCACGTTCCAGGATATTCAGGCGGTCGGCAGCACGTTTTAAACGAAGGTTTGAGCGCACAATGCCTACATAATTGGTCATGATACCCTGCAACTCTTTCATGGTTTGGGTAATAAGTACCATTTCTTCGTTCATTACGGTACCTTCGGCATTCCAGTCGGGGATTTCGTTGCAGTATTCGATATCCTTTAATTTTTGCGAAGCATGAATGCAAGCGCGGTGCGAATATACCAGCGATTCGAGCAATGAGTTGCTTGCCAGTCGGTTAGCGCCGTGAAGACCTGTCGAGGAACATTCGCCCGAAGCATACAGATTTAGTATAGAACTCTGACCCCATTCATCTACTTTTATTCCTCCGCAGGTATAATGCGCAGCAGGTACAATAGGAATCATCTCTTTGGTCATATCCACACCTATGCTCAGGCATTTGGCATAAATTGCCGGGAAATGATTTATCAGCTCATTACGGTTGAGATGGCGGCAGTCGAGGAACATATGGTCTTCGCCGCTTATTTTCAATTCATTATCGATAGCACGGGCAACAATATCGCGGGGTGCAAGTGAAAGCCGCGTATCGTATTTCTTCATAAACTCCTTGCCTTTGATGTCTTTCAGTATTCCTCCGAAACCACGCAATGCTTCAGTGATAAGGAACGAAGGTTTTTCGGTAGGATTGTACAAAGATGTGGGATGAAACTGAATGAATTCCATTTTTTCGATGGTACCCTTTGCACGGTAAACCATAGCAATTCCATCTCCGGTTGCAATTGGTGGATTTGTAGTGGTTGCATACACATTTCCGGCACCACCGGTTGCCATAAGCGTTATTCTGGCAAGAATGGTATCAATGCTGTTATTCTTAACATCAAGTACGTAAGCACCATAACATGTAATATCCGGTGTACGGCGGTTAACATATTCCCCCAGGTGGTGCTGAGTAATGATTTCAATAGTGAAATGATTTTCGAGTATTTCGATATTTTTATCTTC
>Ga0335397_10004359_pt1 | contig 18706 bp, 20 predicted proteins | sample MAT04_FD_205740 | JGI IMG/M metagenome (GOLD analysis project Ga0335397, IMG submission 205740) | Freshwater microbial communities from Lake Fryxell liftoff mats and glacier meltwater in Antarctica - MAT-04 (spades assembly) (version 2) ... | reverse complement strand
TTGCGCCATCCGCTAGAAGGTTCGAGGATAGGAGCAACGGTCATTCTATCTGTGTTAATCGCTTGGATTTACCAGAAAATTCCCGATGATTTAGAGCTACCAACCGCAACTGTTCAGGGAGATTCTCGCCAAATGTTTCATTTTTTTAGGAGCGATCGCGCCATTCTCACGCTGAATCAAATCCTCCACCCCGACAAAGTGGGCGCAAAAGCCGCCACCCTTTCCCACCTCAGCCGCAGCTATCCCGTTCCCTCTGGCTGGGTGCTGCCTCCCGGCGACGATCCGGCTCCGCTGATTGAACTGCTGAATCCTTCCCCTGAAACGCCCCTAATTGTGCGCTCCTCGGCGATCGGTGAAGATTCAGAATTTGCCTCTGCCGCAGGACAATACGAATCTATTGCCAATGTCACCAGCAAAGCTGCACTAGAACAAGCCATTCTCCGGTGCCAAAATTCCTACAATGCGCCAAATGCTTTGCGCTACCGTCAAGACCAGGGCGTTGCCGAACAGAGCATGGCAGTTCTGGTACAAGTGCAAGTCCAAGGCGTGTTTTCGGGCGTGGCATTCAGTCGCGATCCGATCGCTCGTCAAGGCGATGATGTCGTCATCGAAGCTCTCCCCGGCATGGCGTCTAGCGTCGTCTCTGGGCAAGTCACCCCCGAACAATACCGCGTTACCATCAGCAGCACCCTTCCGGTAGAATCAACAGAACCGGGTCAAAGCTGGATTCTTCCCGATGACTTGCACTTAGAAGTCGAAGGCTTCGGCAGCGAAATTCCCCCGAGACTGATTCAACAAGTCGCTTTCCTGGCAAGACATTTAGAAGAACACCATCACGGCATTCCCCAAGATATTGAGTGGAGCTACGACGGCAACCAACTCTGGGTGCTGCAATCCCGCCCCATCACCACACTGCTGCCCATCTGGACGCGCAAAATTGCCGCCGAAGTCATTCCAGGATTTATTCATCCGCTCACCTGGTCGGTCAATCGTCCGCTGACCTGTGGCGTGTGGGGCGATATTTTTACGGTGGTATTGGGCGAGCGCGCCCGTGGACTTAACTTCGCCAAAACCGCCACGCTCCATCACTCTGCCGCCTACTTCAACGCCTCCTTGTTAGGGCAAACCTTTCAGCAAATGGGCTTACCCGCCGACAGCCTGGAGTTTCTCACGAGAGGCGCAAAATTTAGCAAGCCGCCCCTTGGCTCTACCCTGCGCAATGTGCCCGGACTCTGGCGATTATGGCAACGAGAGCGGCGATTAGAAAAAGACTTTAATCAAGATGTTCGCCAACATTTTGCCCCTGCCTTTTTAGATCTGTCGCGGCAACCCGATCAACTGCCCACCGCTTTGTTATTTCGCCGGATTGAGCAAATCCTAGATTTATTGAAACGGGCAACTTATTACAGCATCATGGCTCCCCTCAGCTTGGCATTGTGGCAAGCGTTGTTAAAAGTGGAAGAGCTAGATCAGCAGCAATTACCCGAAGTTGCTTCCTTGCGATCGCTCGCCGCGATCGCCACTCGTGCCAACAGCCCCCAACCGATCGCCTCTTTCTCAGATCTTCCCAACACCCTCGCCGGACAAACCATCCTGCAAGAGTTCGATCGCTTCCTTCAGCAATACGGCTACCTCAGCGATGTTGCCACCGACATCGCCGTCCCCCGCTGGAAAGACTCGCCGCAGATGTTGCAAAATCTGCTGATGGAGTATCTAAAAAAACCCGCAAGCTCCAAAGAAATCGGCAACGAGCCAAAGAGTAAAAACTGGAAAACGAAGCAGGTGCAGCGACGACTCAATTTAAAAGGACAAGTCGCCACGGTTTACAGCAAGCTTCTAGCAGAACTGCGCTGGAGCTTTGTGGCAATGGAGCAGCGCTGGTTAGCAGAAGGATTGCTGAGCGAAACAGGAGACATCTTCTTTCTCAAGCTCGACGAAATCAAGCAACTTATTGCTGATGACCCAGACCTTAGCAATCGCCTTCCCCAACTCATTGCCGAACGACAATCGCAGCTCGAAAGCGATCGCCAAGCCACACCTGCCATGCTGGTTTACGGCAACGATCCGCCTCGTCTCGCCTCGCCCACCTTCGCCCCCTTGCAAGCCACCCAACAACTTCAGGGCATTGGAGCCAGCCCTGGACAAGCCGAAGGCTGGGTTGTCGTCGTCCAAAATCTCCAGTCCATTCCGGCTATCAACCGCGAAACCATCCTCGTGGTGCCCTACACCGATTCAGGCTGGTCGCCACTGCTGGCACAAGCAGGCGGACTAATTGCCGAAGTGGGAGGGCAACTCTCTCATGGGGCGATCGTCGCCCGCGAATACGGCATTCCCGCAGTCATGAATATCTCTCACGCCACCCAGAAATTGCGGAATGGGCAACGAGTTCGCATCGATGGGCGATCGGGAATTGTTTACATTGTGGAGTAGGTACATTACGCTTCATTGCAAAATCGCAACATCAGTAAATGTGATGTGCTACGGTCATTGAAGTTATCAATCCACGCTGTGTTTATTGAGAGGTTAATCGCTTTGAACTCGCATTCTGTTCAGTTTTCAAACACTTCATCCCATGAAGATCTGAGTGAATACGTAGCTCACCTCCAACTTCATATGGCACTGCAAGCCCGAAATTTGGTGCCTCGGCTCAACCCTCATGGCGACAGCCGCGAACAAATGCTTCAGCAGACTCAAGCCGACTTTGAGAAATTCATTTCTCGCCAAGTGCTTTAGAGGATGTTTGAAAAGTCTGATCAAGCACCTCAATTCTGGAGATCCCCCTAAATCCCCCTTAAGAAAGGGGGACTTTGAGTTCCGAAGCCCCCTTTCTTAAGGGGGGTTGGGGGGATCGAGCGTAAAAGTCTCGTGATTTGCTACTTTTCAAACATCCTCTTAGAACACAAAAATTTCTAGAAAGTTTAGTTTTTTCGGGGTGCTACAGAGCACAAGATAAGGTATAGTTCCAACTTAGATAAGCTTGATTTCAACCTTAATGAGTCAGAGCCTCGCGCTCTGACTTTTTTTTTGATCCCTCATGAGCAAACCTATCGTTCTAGGTAATATCAGCCCGATGATTCCTGCCGGAACTGACGTGGCAGGAGCGATCGCCTTTTACGAAGAACAGCTCGGTTTCACCACTATTTATACCGAAGGAAATCCGCTGACATTGGCGATCGTCAAACGCGGTTCTGCTGAAATCTTCCTATATCAAAACGACGATCATCACTTAGCAAAATGGACGACCTTTCGCATCCAGGTCGAAAATATTGAGCAACTCTACGAAGAATTTCAAGCCAAGGGCGGTGCCATGTTCCATCCCAACGGGCAACTCCAGATTCAGCCCTGGGGCGCAAAAGAGTTTGTCATTTTAGACATTGTGGGAGTTTGCATAACCTTCTATGAAACAATTCTTTAATCCTAATCAATCTCTGCCCTCAAAATTTGCTCGGCAGTCAAAGCCAAAACCTCTAAAACTTGAGATTGAACGCGATCGCCCCCTCTAAACACCGCCTCTTCATAAAATCCTTCAACTCCCATTTTCCCAATCCTACCTAATTCATCCCACTGCCCAAAATAAATAGCCCAATCATGGTCACACTGTTCCACAGACTGTGGAGCATCATCGACGATAACAGCCCGCGCGATCGCGTGTACACAAACCCCAAAATTGCGCCCAGCACCATCAGTGTAAAATCTCCGAAGGGCTGAGATGAGCAGTGGAAATTTTAGAATTGAGGAGACGGTCAGTGTCGGAAGAAAAAGTAGCCATCGACTTATCCCCTGAATTTCAAAAGAATTTGCGTGATCTAGCTAAGCGATATCGTCATATTCGTTCTGATCTCCAAGAGATGATAGACGAACTGCGAATAGGAAATTTTGTTGGCGATCGAATTCCCAACATTGGCAGTGGCTATAGAGTCCTGAAAGTGCGACTTCAAAATCGAGATATCCAGAAAGGTAAAAGTGCGGGCTATCGGTTGATATATCAGGTTGAGTCACCTAAAAGTGTCCTGCTGCTGACGATCTACTCAAAGTCAGACAAAGAAGACATTGACCCAGATGATATTCGTAAGATGCTAAAAGAAATATATGAGTAGAGGCAGTAGAAGCTTCATCTGGACAAGCTCTCAGAGCTTTTAGGTGAATTATTCCCTTGATGCTTAAGGATTTAGGTATTTCAGTATTTGAGGATTCTCGTTATTCTAGATTTTGATAGGTCTGAATCCGTTTTGGCAGAATCAATGAAAGCAGTAGAACTTAAAGGTCGTGTTGATGAGCAAGGAAATCTCTCGCTAGATGAGCCAATTCTAGGAGCATCTCACGGGGTTGTGCGGGTCATTGTGCTGTTTCCCGAAGACACGGAAAAATCGGAGGTTGATCTAGATGACACGCCTCTAGAAGAGGTAAAAGCAAGTCTGAGAAGGGCGCTACAGCAAGCAAAGAATGGGGAGCGTATCCCTCTTTCCCAACTCTGGGAAGGCATTGACGCTGATTAATCCATCCCACTGCCCAAAATGAACAGCCCAATCATGGTGACGCTGTTCCAAAGGCTATGGAGCATAATTGACGAGAGCAGCCCGCGCGATCGCGTGTACACAAACCCCAAAAGTGCGCCCAACACTGTCAGTGGCAAAATCTCCGACAAGCTAAGGTGAGCAGTGGCAAAAATTAGACTGCTAAGGGCGATCGCCCCACCCACAGGGAAATATCGAGTTAGCGACGGCAACAAAAAGCCCCGAAACAAAATCTCTTCAAACACCGGAGCCGCAACTGCCGCCGTAAAAAAGAACAGCCCCAACGCCACCGGATCGCCTTCCTCTAACACAATTTGCAACAGCGGATTGCTTCCCCCTTGTCCCTGCCAAATTTGTTGATTGACCACCGAAACCAACAACATCAGCGGCAACGCCACAAAGTATCCCCCCAAACCCCAAAGAAACCAGTTGCGCTTCCCAGTCAGGCGAAACCAGTCTTCAGGCAAAGGCAAGTATCGCTTGATGGAGAGATATAAAATTGTTAATGCAGAAGTCGCCATCAGCACATAATAAATTAGCGTATTAACAGCGCTGGCACGTCCGCCAAACCCCGAAAAATCCACGCCTGATGCCTTAATCAACAACGGCAAAGCGATCTGCCCTGAGAAGAAAAACCCCACCATCAAAACCTGCAAAATTGTTTCCCAAGTCCAAGGAACTTCCCAAGCTGGCAGCGCCTCTACTGGGCGCCGCCGCAGCCACTGCACCCCAAACCCAATCAACAAAAATATACCAATGATGCCACCTACAGCAGGCAATGCCCCCACGATCGCCAATTTCACCAAAGTCTGCTGGGCATTTACCTGCGCCTGCGCCTGCAAGGGCACTAGCGCCTCCGTCCGTTGCTGCAATTGATAAAGCCGAGTTAATCCCTGATACCGAAACCATCCTTCTAAGTGCTTTTGGATTTGAGGTTCGGCATCGGGCAATAGCTGCGGTGGATCGCTCCAGAGTCCAGCCAGTGTAGCTGCGGTCAAAGACTCATTAGATTGAGTCCTAACGCCATCCCAGGTTTTGAGCGCTGTCGGAATTTGATTCTCTTTAACCTGAAGCAAACCAATCCTTAGATCGAGCTGACGGATCAAATCCTGCTGCTGTTGGCTGGCTTTGACCAACTGTTTCTGTGGATCGGCTAGCGAGGGCGGAATCAGCTGTGCCTGAAACTTATCTAGATTGGTTTGCGCCGATTTGCGCACCTTTTGATAGTCTTGAAGCGCCGTTTTGAAAGGATTTTCGCCCAAAAGATTTTTGCGTACTGCTGTCGTCTGTGACTCTGATAGGCTCTGAGGATTTAGCTCAGTGGCACGTAGCACCAAATCGGTTTGGTACAGTTCGAGGCGATCGCTAATCTGCGGCTCACTCAAACTCGCAAACAAGGAGCTTCCTAATAAAACGACCACCGCTAAGGTGATCAGGCTCAAGATAATTCGTTTCAAGTTATTCACGGCACTTAAACTTTGTAGAAATTTTCGGGAAATGCTCAGGCAAATACGCCCACCTCTGGCATTATCGCACCGTCCACCCCTCTGTCATCTTCCTAACCTCTGGCGATCGCCATCCTCACAGTCAATGCTGTGCCCCAAACGGGGTAGAATGCTGGTGATTTCTGATGCAGGGAGGGTACAGTCCTGGCTACTCGCGTAATTTTGGTTCGGCATGGTGAAAGCACGTACAACGCTCAACGCAGAGTGCAAGGGCACTGCGATGAATCTACACTGACCGAGGCGGGGCAACTTGGGGCTTCCCAAGCTGGAGTTGCTCTACAAGATTTGCGGTTCGACGCCGTCTATTGCAGCCCTTTTCAACGGGCGCGGGAAACGGCTGGCTTGATTTTAGCCAATCTCAACCACAATGCCCCACCTGAGCTACAGATTACCGAAAACCTCAGGGAAATTAGCCTGCCTCTCTGGGAAGGGTTGAGCTTTCAGGAAGTTGAAGATCAGTTTCCAGAGCTTTACCAGTGCTGGCGCGATCGCCCCCACGAGCTGCAAATGCCGCTGGTGACTCCAGAGGGCACTGAAAATTTCTACCCCGTCATTGCCCTCTATGAGCAGGCGCAAAAGTTTTGGCAAGAAATCCTGCCCAAACACCCAGGGCAAACCATTTTGGCGATCGCCCACAGCGGTATCAATCGCTGCCTGATTAGCGCCGCAATGGACTTAGGCGTAATCGGCTACAAAGCCCTCCACCAGTCCAACTGCGGCATCAGCATCCTCAACTTTTCAGGCGAACTGGGCGCACCCGTCCAGCTTGAATCCATCAACCTTACCGCTCACTTAGGTGAGCCACTGCCCCACGTCCGTAAAGGACAACGCGGCCCCCGTTTACTATTAGTCCGCCACGGCGAAACCGACTGGAACCGACAGCAGCGTTTTCAAGGGCAAATTGACGTGCCGCTCAACGAAAACGGTAAAACCCAGTCGGTACAAGCCGCAGCATTCCTTAAAGACTTTCGGATTGATCGAGCGGTCACCAGCCCCATGCTGCGCCCCAAAGAAACCGCCGAAATTATCTTGCAGCACCACCCCCAAGTCACCCTCGAATTTAACGACAACCTCGTCGAAATTAGCCACGGGCTATGGGAAGGCAAACTAGAGTCGGAAATTGAGCAAGAGTTTCCCGGCGAGCTTACCCAGTGGCAAAACCATCCAGAAACCGTTCAAATGCCCGAAGGCGAGAACCTCCAGCAAGTCTGGGAACGGGCGATCGCCGCTTGGACTCACATCCTCGACACTACCCCCCCTAACCCCGACGGTCAAACTACCACCGTTCTCGTCACCGCCCACGATGCCGTCAACAAAGCCATCCTCTGCTACCTGGCTGGACAACCCCCCGAAAAGTTCTGGACTTTCAAACAGGGCAATGGCGCCGTCAGCGTCATCGACTATCCCGACGGTGCCACTGGCAGATGCGTCATTCAAGCCATGAACATCACCACTCACCAGGGCAGTATTCTCGATAGAACTGCTGCTGGCGCTTTATGAGGGAAGGCACCCACGGGGGAAGGCACCCACGGGGGAAGGCACCCACGGGCATCCCCCCGTGGGTCTCCCTTTCTCCTGCTGCCCTCCTTTGTCTCCTTCTCCCCCATCTCCCCCTACAGGACGCAATCTACGCTTGACAGATTGACCCCGCCCAGATTTATATGACCTCTATTCTTCTCAGCCAAGCCCGCGTCCTCAATCCTGTCTACGACACTGACCAAATTGCCGACGTTCTCATCATTGATGGCATCATCGCCTCAGTCGATGACCTGATCCACGATCGCCCTCAAGGAACCACTGTCATTGACTGCACTGGACTGGTGCTGGGCCCTGGGCTGGTAGACATGTACAGCCACTCCGGCGAACCCGGATTTGAAGAACGCGAAACCTTAGACTCTCTCCTCAAAGCCGCGATCGCTGGAGGATTTACCCGCCTCACGCTCCTCCCTGACACTCATCCCGCCATCGATCATCCTGCCCAACTGGAATGGATGCGCACCCAACTTCGCCATTGCCCCGCCGTCCAAGTTGCCTATTGGGGCGCATTAACACTGGGCACTAAAGGGCAGCAAATGAGTGAGCTAGCAGAACTCGCAGATGCTGGCGTGATTGGTTTTGCCGATGGTAAACCGTTAGCGAATCTAGCCCTGGTCAGGCGATCGCTCGAATACGCCCAGCCTTTCAACAAGCCCCTCGCCTTCTGGTGCTGCGACCCTGACCTGACCAACGGTGGCGTAGTCCGCGAAGGCATTGCCGCCCTGCGCCTCGGCTTACCCAACAGTCCGGCGATCGCCGAAACCGCCGCGATCGCCGCACTTTTAGAATGTGTGGTCGATATTCAATTGCCCGTCCACATCATGCGTGTTTCCACAGCCCGCAGCGTCGAGTTAATTCGGGCAGCAAAAGCGCGAGGTTTGCCGATCACTGCCAGCACAACCTGGATACATCTGCTGTTAAACGTCAATGATATTCACAGCTATCACACTAGCCTACGAGTCGAACCCCCTCTAGGTAATCCATCCGACCAAGCGGCACTCATTCAAGGATTTAAGGATGGCGTGCTGGATGCGATCGCCATCGACCACACGCCCTACACTTATGAAGAAAAGACCGTCGCCTTTGCCGAGTCGCCCCCCGGTGCCATTGGGCTAGAACTCGCTCTACCGCTCCTCTGGCAAGCCTTCGTCACCTCCGAAGACTGGACGGCTCTGGCACTTTGGCGGAGTCTGAGTACTCATCCAGCGCTTTGCTTACAGCAAAATCCTGGCGCGATTGCCCCAGGTCTACCCGCCGAACTGACACTCTTCGACCCTCAACAGGTTTGGCAAGTCGCGCCGACAACCCTACAATCCCAGTCACACAACACATCGTGGCTAGGGCAAGAAGTTGTAGGGAAGGTGGTGAGGACTTGGCAAGCAGGGCAATAGTCAGAGGATGTTTGAAAAGTCTTCAGTGTGACATCAGGATGTAAGGGCGCGGCATTCGGACGACCATTTTTTGGTGAGTCCGAGAAATTTTGTGCCGAATGCCATGCCCCTACCGATGATTGGCGATACTTATCAAACATCTTCTAAGAGGCGCTTGATGAGAACTGAGAAACTTATTATCTATCTAGCGATCGATCGCCGCCTGTGGTAGCCTGAGGCGTCTGAGGTGTGAAGCTTCTCTAAGTTTTTATTGCACCATGAGAGTGATCAGGTGACATCTACTGGGTTGCAGTGTAATCATGACTGCGAGATATGACCGCGAGATATGACTGCGGGTTCGTGGCAACGTTCGAGGCTAAAGTCCCTGAGAAACCAGAGGTTTAAGATGGAGTTTTGGGAATTTCTATTACAAAAAGAGGGCGATCGCTCCTGGTTACCATTGGAATCCCCCAATGTGGAAATTTTAGAAGGACGGTATCGCGTCGTTGCCCGTTCTAGCCGTCCCAACACCCCTCTGGAGATCAAAGTTACTCAGCAAAGCCTCGACGAAATGCCGCCCGCTCGCCGCATTCAAAAGCGCTCTGGCAAAACTAATCCCCAGGGCTTAGTCGTCATCATGCCCTTCACTCGCCTGCAACCCGGAGACTGGGAGCTTCGTTGCACAGGTGATTTGATGGATGACATGCTGGGCAACAGCTGGAGCCAAACGGTGCAGTTGCAAGTATTGCCCGTTGAACTAGATTTCGGTTGGCACGAGGACGAACTGCCCGAAGCAAATCTGACTAGAGCAGAGGGCGTAGCTTTTCATTCAGAACCCGGTAGCCTATCTGAAGTTCTCGTGCCGCCAGTTGAGTCGCCCATTGCACCGATCGCACTCTCAGAGATTTTGGTAGAAAATTCTTCTGTATTGGCAGAAGATCCTGAGCCTGTCGCCCCTAAAGAACTACAGCCCACAGAGAAACTACAGTCTATGGAACCACCCAAGTCTGTAGAACCACAGCCCACAGCCCAATCTACAGAAGCACTTAACATTACTTCCCCGGCAAAAATACCCCCCCTTCGTCTGCTGCTTCCCCAAGACACTTGGGTCATACAGAGAAATCAACCCCTGACCTTAACAGGAACGATCGCCACCTTAGAAGCATCGTTCGACTCATCTACTATCCAGATTGGACAACTTCGTGTCCGTCTGTTCGATCCGCAAAACTCTAAAATGCTGTTTGATCAGTACTATTCTGTTCAAGAACATCAACCATTGCCTCTACCCTTTGCCTGCGAGTTGTCCTTACCCGAAAACTCCCCGACCTACTTGGTGCTAGGAGAATTAGCGCTTTACGGCATTTCTCAGCTCGGGTTGCCGCCTGTATTGGCAACTCAATCTTTTAGGATCACGACTGAACTGCACGAGTTGCTTGAAGCGATCGCCAACAGTTTCCCTAACCCAGATTTAGCGCTCCCCCCTCAAGCCACGGTGCCTAAAGAAGCGCAGCTTGTCAGGACTGATCTCTCATTTTTCAACATTTCACCTGTGACTCAAACGCTACTCAAATTCCAATCTTCAGAACAGAATTTCTTGCCACCACAGCTACATCCGCCTAATCCTACAAAAGTTCATCGGCTAGATTTGCCATCGTTTACCGCAAGCGAGGCAGAGAACGGCGATCGCGCCGCTGCTAACCCAGGAGAGCTAGAAGAACCTATACCACCCCCAGAAATCATAGTTCTCGACGCCACAGTGATTGCCGAAATCGTGGCTAATATTGCCAGTCCGGCAAGAGCTGAAGCCGCAAATCACGCCATTGCCATAACTGCGGCTGAAGAACTCGCACCAGAACCTGCGATCGCCGCCGCCGTGGAGGAGCAGGCTGCGATGGAACGACCAGATAAACTCACCGGAGACTGGGACGAAGACTGGGAAATTGCCGCAGACGGCACCCTCAACTGGCGACAAGTCCAGCCGATAGAACCCGCAACGGCAGAAGACCGCGCTTTCCGATCGCTTAACTTACAAAATCGGTTTCTAAACCGCCTTCAAACCTTGGCGACCGACCCTGAGATATCAGACTGGCTGCGCGAACCGACCGCTATTGTCCCAGTCAATCCTATCGATCAAGAAATTGTGGTCGATGACGATGAGCCTTCTCAGCCGGAAGCTAACCCCGTTTTTAATTTCTCCCAGGCTTCTAAGCCAGTGCCAGCCCCGCAATTAGAAGTTCCGATCGGCGAACTCATTTCCGGTCAGCAGACTCACGTCACCATGAGGCTACCAAAATCTGCGGCGCGGGTTTACGCCAAGCTATGGGTGCGCGATCGCCAGCTCCGTATCCTCATTGAAGGCCCTCGCTGGTTAATTGATTTTAAGCCCGATGGATTTGGCGCACTCAAAGCCCAAACCACGGTGACTCTGCCCCTAGGCTGCCTGGAAGTGCAGTTTGAAGCGATCGCCATTGAAATGACCAGCCAAAGCGAAAGCGACAGAACTATTGTCTGCCGCTCCGTGATTTCGCCCGAACTCTCCGCATTATCACGAGAAGAATTAGACGGGTGAGAAACGCAGTTGTTAAAATTTCTTAGCACTTAAACATTTAGTCCCCCATTCGCAGTAAATTTGGCTCTATCCGCTGTGTTATCGAGGAGACTCAAATACATGACAGCTTCACTTTTACCCTCTATTTTCGTACCCCTAACGGGTGTCATCATGCCCGCTGTGGTCATGGCATTTTTATTCCTTTACATCGAGCGTGAAGATGCGGACGGCATCTAAACCGCCTGTTTCTCGACGATCAACAAAAGTATTTTTTTGGAGAACAATCAACATGACCGCAGAAGTCGTTTCATCGGGTGGAGATCCTCAAACAGGAAACCTCGCTACCCCCATTAATTCCTCTCCTTTTACCAAGGCACTGATCAATAACCTGCCAGCATACCGTGCAGGTCTTTCTGCCCAGCGCAGAGGCTTGGAAATTGGCATGGCGCACGGTTACCTGATCTACGGGCCCTTCGCTTTATTGGGTCCTTATCGCAACTCTAGCGTGGCAGACGTGGCAGGGCTAGTTGGGTCAGTCAGCCTTGTGGTGATTCTCACCATTTGCCTGTCTATCTATGCCAGTACCAATCCCAACAAACCTATTAGCACGCTCACCACGCCCAAAGCCCCTGCCGAATTGGCAACTGCTGAAGGCTGGAACGAGTTTGCTAGCAGTTTCCTCATTGGTGGAGTCGGTGGAGCAGCGGTGGCATTCTTATTGTTCACCGTGATCAACTCTGGCACAATTGATGCGCTAGGTAATTTGGTATAAGTCCTATTAAAAAGCCCCCGGTTTCCATAGAAACCGGGGGCTTTTTTAATGAAATATTTAGATGGATGAACCTAGCCCTGCGTAAGCTCCATAAAAGAAGATGCCTACCACAACTAGAACGCCCGTTACAGCAACGGTTCCAACCAGCCAAAGCGGAATTCTACCGGATTGAAACATAGTTTTTTAACCTCCTAACTCACGACTTAAATCAACACAGCAAAACATTGTAAATGAGGTCGATTAATTGAAGAAATAGCTGGAGAACAAAATTCCCAAAACAAAGATCAACAGCAAACCCAGGTAAAGCGAAGTCCGGTTCAGTTCTACGGGTTGGTTGTTGGGATTATTAGAACGATCAATAGGTGCCACAGAGCTATCTCCTAACGTTGAATAAATTGCATTCCGGCGATCGCCCCAATAAAGAAAACCGCAGGCACCGCGAGGGTATGAACCGCGATCCAACGAACAGTAAAAATGGGGTAAGAAACAGGTTGATTGGGGTTGTTACTCGTCATAGTTTGTCCTAGTATCTACTTCGCTTTCAAAAAGTCATCAATCTGCGTTTTCGCTTCGCTCCGATCTTGCACAATTGGGGGCACAGTCCGAGAATCGGTAAAGTACTGATTGGGTCTGGGAGTACCAAACACATCGTATGCCAAGCCAGTCTGCACAAATAACCAGCCTGCAATGAACAAAGCCGGAATGGTGATGCTGTGAATCACCCAGTAGCGAATACTCGTGACAATGTCTGTAAACGGTCTTTCTCCGGTAGTACCTGCCATTATTCTCCTCTCTTAAAATCAACAACAATCTGATTCTTTTATCATACAGCGCCTTGAGAACCACAACTTAAGCGGCTTGTTGATATCTTAATAACGTGCCGCGCTGACCCAAAATAAAGCCTTTTTCGGGGTTCAGAAAAATGATTTTATAGAGGTTAGAAGGAACATTTTCCACTTCTCTATCTTTGTTCCAGGTTTTGCCGCTGTCGTAGCTGACCAGCAAGTTGCCGCTGCCACCCGAAACCCAAATTTCTTCGGGGGTGCGATAGCCCACATCTAGCAAGCCCCAGCTTGTCGCAAACTCAGGAGTGACTTCTTCTGACCAACCGCTTTCGCTGTCAGGATCGGTGAACTGCAAAATGCCGCCTCGTGCCAGTAGCCAAAGCCGACCATCTTTACCAAAGCCCATATTTTGCAATCTGCGGGAGCTGTTGCGTAGAACTTGCTGCCAAGCGTCGCTTCCAGGTTGCCAAACAGAGTAGAAGCTGCCCCGTGAGGAAACCGCGACGTACTTGCCATCGGGCGATCGCACCATATTACGCACCACACCCACCGCTTCTTCCACCAGCGCCTGCCAATTCTGACCACCGTCCGTTGTGCGATAAATTGCTCCCACATCCGTCGTCATTTCAGCAGACTTTGCCCCCAACGCCGTAATGGCATAAGGCGCACCCGGAAGCTTTTCGCTTAAAGGCACCCGTTCCCAAGCTTTACCCCCATCGGTCGTGTGCAGCAGAATGCTAGGCTGTCCCAGCACCCAACCTTCCTGCCCCGAAAAACTGACCGAAGTAAAGCCCGCTTTTTCAGTGCCCAGATCCAAACCTCGCAGTTCCCAGGTCTGACCGCTATCGGTGGTTTCTAAAAGCGTCGATCGCTGACCCACTAACCAGCCGTGATTAGGATCATCAGTAAATGCAACATCTGAAAGGGTTGCCTCTGTCGGTAAGTTAATCACTTCCCAAGGATTAGAGCTGATAGCAGGCAGAAATGCCTTAGCACAACCGCTACAGAGCAGTACGACCGACAATACAATCAGAATTTGCTTAAGTGGCTTAAAAATAGGGTGCATTAGATTTACGAACTGTAGCTCTCATTTAATGGTTAACAATCAGACATAAACTGGCGTAGCTGGGTGAGGAAAGATCTTACTTTAAGCCGTAAAGACTCAGGAAAAGGAGGAAAAAGATGCCCAAAGCACCAAAAATTAGAATATTTTTTTGCCCTGGGGTCATTGTGTTGACCCCCAAACCGTAGCGCAGGTTTTCTTTAAATCCTGAAGGATTTCCTACAGGTCCAATATTACTAAATCTTTCTTTACGGACGCCGCATACGGGGCAACGCCAGGTTTCAGGTAAAGCCTCAAACGCAGTGCCGCCAGCAATTTTCCCTGTGCTGTCGCCTTTTACAGGCTCATAAGTATAGCCACACGCTCCACATTCAAAGCGATCGAGAGTTTTAGGGTCAATCGCTTCTGGCTCAGACGTTTCTGTAGCGATTGGCGGCGCTTCCAAATCATCCAGGCTCATTGGTGGCACTCCAATTTGAATTACAAGTCAACCTAGTCACAAGCAATCAGAGAAATCTTAAAATCTATGTTAAAGATTATGACATAGACGGTTACTTCTATCAGAAAACGTTGGAGAGTCAAATCTTACCGTTTGCTGCCATCGGACGGCTTGACAAAGGCAACCAGCAGCAGAAAAAAGATGCCGATATTGATGCAGATGTCGGCAACATTAAACACTGGAAACTGAATCAGCCGAAAGTCTAAAAAGTCAACCACTGCGCCTGCGAAAAAGCGATCGATCCCATTTCCCAAAGCCCCCGCCAAAATAAAGCCATAGCCCATTTGCTCTAGCTTATTCAAGGTCGGGCTGAACAGAACCAACGCAATCAGACCCAAGCTCACTAACAAAGAAAGCCAGCGCAACCATCCTCCCTGTCCAGCAAATAGACTGAACGCGGCGCCTTTGTTGGTCACATAGGTCAAGTGAAAAACACCGTTCCAAAGCGGCAAAGACTGCCCCAGCTCGAAGGTTTGCTTAATTACAAATTTGGTCACTTGATCCAGAATTAGCCCCAGGAGAGCGACAATCCAGAAAGTACGATTCTTAAAATTCATCTTGTGTACATGGGACAACTGAGGTAAATCGCCTCAATAAAACATTACATGGCGTAGGGCAAAGGAAACAACGGCAACGGCGCAAATTACGGCAAGTTGACCGGGCAGAGGGGCGAGGGAATAGGTAAACAATGTCTGAGGCAAGGATGTGGCACCCATAACCGCCCAATTGAGGGAATTGGCGATCGCCAGATAAGTCATTCCCACCGCATGAATGCTCAGCAGTCCTGCCAAACAGCTCAACGCCAAATACTCCAATTTAACCGGAAACCGAAACGCCAGAAATCCACAAACCCAAGCCCCCGGAATAAATCCTAGCAAGTACCCAAATCGAGGATTAAGGACATAATCGATCCCGCCGCCCTGCGTAAAGACATTGAACCAGGTTAGCCCCAAGAGTAAATAAGCCACCTGCGAGATCACAGCCGCATTTTTGCCCCCCAGGCAACCTACCAACAGCACCGCCCCAATTTGGCAAGTCACTCCTAGCGAGTGAGCCTCCACCGTGCCATGCTGTATCCAACTCCAAGGTGGACTGGGCATAAAGGCTTCCAGCAGAGTTCCACCAATGGTCAAAATCAGACCAATAATTGCCCAAAGGATTTCAGCGGTGGGTGGAACTTTCAAGAGAGGAATTGTAGGAAGGGAAAGGGGTTGTAAACGCGGAAGCAAAGATTGAAAAACTGTCGTCTTAAGCTTTCTTACCATTAATCTGCTGCTCTCTGCTTACACCCCAAAAATTATACTCACTCCTTGCAGAATGGTTAATGCACCGCCACCAGTTCTTCAACCCGCTTGGGAATCTCATGCACCAAAAAGTCATACGCCATGCTGGTGTTGGGGAAAATCGATCGCGCTTCCTGCAACAAGTCATCCAGCCCGATCGCATTTCCTGGCGCATACCGAGGGCTAAAGTGGGTCATAATCAGTCGCTTTGCGTGCGCCTCTAACGCCACTTGTGCTGCCATCGTTGAAGTAGAGTGCAATCGCTGATACGCTAACTCTGCATCCTGGTGGGCAAAAGTCGCTTCATGTACCAGCACATCGGCATCTTGAGCCAGGACGATCGCATTTTCACAAAAAACTGTGTCGGTACAGTAAACAAACTTACGTCCAACCTGGATTTCGCCGCATAATTCTGCCCCGTTAATGCGCCGACCATCGGGTAAGGTCACCGCCTCACCTCGCTTTAGCTTGCCGTACAGAGGACCCGATGGAATTCCTAGTTCTGCTGCCCGTTCTACATCAAACCGTCCAGGGCGATCGTTCTCTGCCACCCGATAGCCGAAAGCCGGAACGCGATGGGTCAATTCTTCGCAGCTTACCGTAAATTCGTGATCTTTAAAGACCACTCCAGGCTGAACCGTATGGATTTTGATGGGATAGGAAAAATGGGTTTGAGAGTAGCGCCCACAAGCTCTCAGATACTCGTCTAATTTAGGCGGCCCATAGACATCAATTCGGCTAGGGTTTCCGGCTAGTCCGCAGCTTGCCAATAAACCCATCAACCCATAGGTATGGTCACCATGCATGTGGGTGACGAAGATACGGGTGATTTGGCTAATTTTAATGTCACTCCGTAAAATCTGGTGCTGGGTGCCTTCGCCACAGTCAAACAGCCAGGTTTCAGCGCGTTGGGGCAGACGGAGGGCAATGCTAGAGACGTTACGCGATCGCGTGGGCACGCCTGAGCTGGTTCCTAGAAACGTGATTTGCAAGGTTCGAGAATCCTACAAAGCTTTTGACCTTTCCATCTTAGAGGATGTTTGAAAAGTAGCAAATCACGAGACTTTTACGCTCGATCCCCCCAACCCCCCTTAAGAAAGGGGGCTTCGGAACTCAAAGTCCCCCTTTCTTAAGGGGGATTTAGGGGGATCTCCAGAATTGAGGTACTTGATCAGACTTTTCAAACATCCTCTTAGACCGATTGCTCCAGAAACATATCTACATCATGGCAATGTCTCCAAATCTCAGCCAATGGGGAAACCTACAAAAGCTTTGAAGCGTCAGTTCAAAAAGTACCCAATTGTTCATTTCTTCTTTAAATTTTTGTAATATTTACCATAGAATTATCCAAGGCTGAAAACGTCAAGGCTAAAAATCCCCCGATTTCGACAAATCCCTTTGAAGATCTCTAAAGCGTTCTCTAAGCGTACGAGGAATTGATTCCCATGACATCGAAAGTCTGTGCCGAAGCTTCATCAACTGCACTTCGGCAGCTATCCCATGCCCTTCTCAGCAGAAAGTCCTGGTGGATGGCGCTATTGATTTGGCTCATTGCCGCCCCTGCCCATGCCGCCACCTTAGAACTGCGGGTTGCCATTGAGCAAGATGCCAGCCAGGTAAAGGTCGGTAGCTCAACCGACGCCGTTCTCAAAGATGTGGCAACGGACAAAGAAATCTCTCAAATCCCGGCGATGAATGCCATTGTGGCAGAGCCGAAAGCGGGTTTGGTAGCATTTAGCCAGTTTCAAGCAGGCGCAATTTGGGTAGAACCCAGCAATGGCGGCTATGTTTTTGTGGGCGATAAATGGTATCGCGGACGGGTGTTAGTGGTGCCCACCGATGGCGGACTGACTGCGGTGAATTATGTCGATCTCGATCAGTATCTCTATAGCGTGGTGGGTGGAGAGATGGGTTCTCGCTTCCCCATGGAGGCGTTGCGAGCACAGGCGATCGCCGCTCGCACCTACGCTCTTTACCAACGTCAAACCAGCGCTAATGACGTTTTTGACGTGGGTGACACGACTCAATGGCAATACTACGACGGGCTGGATCAAGAAACTGCCGAAACCAGAGCCGCCGTTGATTCAACCCAAGATGTAGTTCTGACCTACAACAACCAAATCATTAATGCTGTATTCAGTGCTTGTTCGGGCGGGCACACGCAGAATTCTGAAGATGTTTGGACGAACGCATTGCCTTACCTGCGAGGCGTAGAAGACTATGACTTAACGGTGACTCAAGCTTTAGCAAGCTGCCAATGGACAGTCAATATTTCAGCCCAGAAGCTAAAGCAGGCAGTGTCTAATATTGGTGATATTAAGGGCTACATTGCTGAACCTTCAGCGAATGGCAAAATTGCTCAAATTAAGTTTATTGGTACCACTGGCGAACGCACATTGACGGGCAATCAGCTTAGGGAGTCGTTAGGGTTGAAGGGTATTCCTTCACAAATTGCGGTGACTCAAACCCAGCAAGTTGCAAGTACGGGCAATCCGCCCCTGGTGCCGACTGAGTTTAGGTTCAGTGGCGGTGGTTATGGTCATGGCATTGGGCTGAGTCAATGGGGTGCTTTTGGGATGGCGCAGGCGGGTAGAAACTATGAGCAAATTTTGCTGCACTACTATACCGGGGTAAAGCTGGCGAAGTTAGAGGTTAATTGAGATCTTGCACCACTCGCAACACCCACCCGGAATTGAAATTCCGGGCTAAGGGAGTAGCAATGAAATAACGTCCCGATCCGCCCCCTAAATCCCCCAATTCTGGGGGACTTCCGAGCCTTTCAAAGTCCCCCAGAATTGGGGGATTTAGGGGGCTAGAAAGCTAACGCATCC
>Ga0335397_10004358_pt1 | contig 18711 bp, 15 predicted proteins | sample MAT04_FD_205740 | JGI IMG/M metagenome (GOLD analysis project Ga0335397, IMG submission 205740) | Freshwater microbial communities from Lake Fryxell liftoff mats and glacier meltwater in Antarctica - MAT-04 (spades assembly) (version 2) ... | reverse complement strand
CACCGCGGCAGATGAACAGCACCAGCTTCTTCTACGCCCACACCAACCAGTGGCGCTATGAAAAGCTCGGCGTGGACGAAGTGCTGTCGCCACTGGCCGACAAGAAGCGGTATGGCGGCAGCATGATTGACTACAACGTGCGCGCCGAGCGTATGGGCTGGTTGCCCAGCGCACCGCAGTTGCAAACCAACCCCATGCAAGTCATAAAAGATGCCACTACGGCGGGCATGGACGCCAAAGACTACGTCGTGCAGTCGCTGAAAGACGGCACGCTCAAGATGAGCTGCGAAGACCCGGACCACCCGGCCAACTGGCCGCGCAACATGTTTGTCTGGCGCTCCAACATCATTGGCTCGTCGGGCAAGGGGCACGAGTATTTCCTCAAGCACCTGCTGGGCACCGACAGCGGCGTGCAGGGCAAGGACCTGGGCGCTGAAGAGGGCAAGCCCGAAGAAGTGGTCTGGCACGACAAGGCGCCCGAAGGCAAGCTCGATTTGCTGGTTACGCTCGACTTCCGCATGAGCACGACCTGTCTGTATTCCGACATCGTGCTGCCAACGGCCACCTGGTACGAAAAGAACGACCTGAACACCAGCGACATGCACCCCTTCATCCATCCGCTGTCGACGGCGGTGGACCCGGTGTGGCAGTCCAAAAGCGACTGGGAAATCTACAAGGGCTTTGCGAAAAAATTCAGCGAACTGTGCGACGGCCATCTGGGTGTCGAGAAGGAAATGGTCCTGACCCCGGTGATGCACGACACCCCGGGCGAGCTGGCCCAGCCTTTCGAGGTCAAGGACTGGAAGCGCGGCGAGTGCGAGCTGATTCCCGGCAAGACGGCGCCGCAGATGCAGGTCGTCGAACGTGACTATCCGAACGTGTACAAGCGTTTCACCGCCGTCGGCCCGCTGCTCAAAAAGATCGGCAACGGCGGCAAGGGCATTTCCTGGAATACCGACATCGAGGTCACGCAGCTCGGCCAGTTGAACGGTCTGGTGACCGAGCCCGGCGTCACGCAAGGCATGCCGCGCATCAACAGCGACATCGACGCCTGCGAAATGGTGCTGCAACTGGCGCCGGAAACCAACGGCCACGTCGCCGTGAAGGCCTGGGAAGCGCTGGGCAAGCAGACCGGCCGCGATCACACCCATCTGGCGCTGCACCGCGAAGACGAGAAGATTCGTTTTCGCGACATCCAGGCGCAGCCGCGCAAGATCATCAGCTCGCCGACCTGGAGCGGCATTGAATCCGAGACCGTGTCGTACAACGCTGGCTATACCAACGTGCATGAATACATCCCGTGGCGCACCCTGACCGGCCGCCAGCAGTTCTACCAGGACCATCCGTGGATGCTGGCCTTTGGCGAAGGCCTGGCCAGCTACCGGCCGCCGGTGAACCTGAAGGCAACGGCGGGCGTGCATGGCATCCGCTCCAACGGCAACGCCGAAATCCTGCTGAACTTCATCACGCCGCACCAGAAATGGGGCATTCACTCGACCTATACCGACAACCTGTTGATGCTCACCCTGAGCCGCGGCGGGCCGATCATCTGGCTCAGCGAAGACGACGCCAAACTCATCGGCGTGGAGGACAACGACTGGATCGAGGCCTACAACGTCAATGGCGCCATTGCAGCGCGGGCAGTGGTCAGCCAGCGCGTCAAGCCCGGCATGGTGATGATGTACCACGCACAGGAAAAGATCGTCAACACGCCGGGCTCGGAAATCACCGGCCAGCGCGGCGGCATCCACAACTCGGTGACCCGTATCGTGCTGAAACCCACGCACATGATCGGCGGCTACGCCCAGTTGAGCTATGGCTTCAACTACTACGGAACCATCGGCACGAATCGCGACGAATTTGTCGTGGTACGCAAGATGGACAAGGTCGACTGGCTCGATACGCCACGGGAAGATGATCGCGCCTTCGCGGTGCAACAACTGGGAGAAGCAGCATGAAGGTACGCGCTCAAATCGGCATGGTGCTGAACCTGGACAAGTGCATCGGTTGCCACACCTGTTCCGTCACCTGCAAGAACGTCTGGACCAGCCGCCCGGGCATGGAATACGCCTGGTTCAACAACGTCGAGACCAAACCCGGCATCGGCTACCCCAAGGAATGGGAAAACCAGGACAAATGGAACGGCGGCTGGATTCGCAAGGCCGACGGCTCCATCGAGCCGCGCCAGGGCGGCAAGTGGAAAATGCTGATGCGTCTGTTCGCCAACCCGAACATGCCGCAGATTGACGACTACTACGAGCCCTTCACCTTCGACTACGACCACCTGCAGTCGGCGCCCGAGATGAAGGCTACGCCCACGGCCCGCCCGCGCAGCCTGATCACTGGCAAACGCATGGAGAAAATCGAGTGGGGTCCGAATTGGGAAGAAATTTTGGGTGGCGAGTTTTCCAAGCGCAGCAAGGACGCGAACCTGGCGAACTTTGACCAGGTGCAGAAGGACATGGTCGGCCAGTTCGAGAACACCTTCATGATGTATTTGCCGCGCCTGTGCGAGCACTGCCTGAACCCGGCCTGCGTGGCGTCGTGCCCGTCGGGCTCAATCTACAAGCGTGAGGAAGACGGCATTGTGTTGATCGATCAGGACAAGTGCCGGGGCTGGCGCATGTGCGTCTCGGGCTGCCCGTACAAGAAAATTTACTACAACTGGAAAAGCGGCAAGGCCGAGAAATGCACCTTCTGCTACCCGCGCATTGAAGCCGGCCAGCCGACGGTGTGTAGCGAAACCTGCGTCGGCCGCATTCGCTACCTCGGCGTCATTCTGTATGACGCAGACCGCATCCAGGAAGCGGCTAGCGTGCCAGATGACAAAGACCTGTACCAGGCACAACTGGACATCTTCCTGGACCCCAACGATCCCGCAGTGATCGAGCAGGCGCGCCGGGACGGCATCCCGGAAGCTTGGTTAGAAGGTGCCCGCAAGAGCCCCGTCTACAAAATGGCGGTGGAATGGAAGGTGGCCTTGCCACTGCACCCTGAATACCGCACGTTGCCGATGGTCTGGTATGTGCCGCCACTTTCGCCCATCACCTCAGCGGCTAACGCTGGAATGATCGGCATTAATGGCGAGTTGCCAGACATCGCACAAATGCGCATACCTGTGCAGTATTTGGCCAACCTGCTGACTGCGGGCGATACCGGACCAGTTATACGGGCGTTGCAGCGGATGATGGCCATGCGCGCGTATCAGCGCAGCAAGCATGTCGATCAGGTGCAAAACCTGGCAGTTCTGGAGCAAACCGGTTTGACGGTGCGCGAGGTCGAGGACATGTACCAGATCATGGCGATTGCCAACTACGAAGACCGCTTCGTCATTCCGACCACGCACCGCGAATACGCTGAAAACGCCTTTGACGTGCGCGGCGGTTGCGGCTTTACTTTCGGCAACGGCTGCTCCGAAGGCAGCAGTGAAGTCAGCCTGTTCGGTGGCAGCAAGAAGCGCACCATTCCGATCAAAATGGAGGTTTGAAGCATGTCTCTTTTCAACACCGCACCCCAGGCCAGCAAAAGCCTGCGCGTGCTCGCACTGATGCTGGGTTATCCCGACGCGCAGCTGTGTTCCCACCTGCCCGACATGCGTGCTGCGCTGCACGAAGAACGCGCGCTGGCAGCGCCACGCCTGGCCGAACTCGACGCCCTGATTGTCGCGCTCGGTCGTAAGGCGGTGCTGGAGGTCGAAGCCGACTACGTCGAGCTGTTCGACCGCGGCCGCGCCACCTCCCTGCACCTGTTCGAACATGTGCACGGCGACTCGCGCGACCGGGGTCCGGCCATGATCGACCTGACCAAAACCTATGAGCAGGCCGGACTGTTTCTCGGCGAAGGCGAGTTGCCTGACTTCTTGCCGGTGGTGCTGGAGTTCGCCTCTACGCTGGAGCCGCGCCAGGCGCGCGAGTTTCTGGGCGAGATGGCGCATATCTTCAACGCTATTTTTGCTGCCTTGCAAAAGCGCGAAAGCCCTTATGCCGCCGTGCTCGGCGCGCTGCTGGAGCTGGCTGGCGAGAAAGCCTCGTCCGTCGAGGTGGCGGCCGACGAACCCATTGATGCGGTCTGGGAGGAGCCGGTCGTGTTTGACGGCTGCTCGTCCAAGGGCCAGTCGCGGCCCGACCAGGCGCAACCCATTCACATCGTGCCCCGCGCCGCGCGCCCGGCCGGTTCTTCTACAGGAGCACAGCAATGACTTCCCTCCATGGTTTTCTCTTTGGTGTCTACCCCTACATCTGCCTGACGGTTTTTCTGCTGGGCAGTCTGCTGCGGTTTGACCGCGACCAGTACACCTGGAAGAGTGATTCGTCGCAGATGCTGCGTACCGGCCTGCTGCGCTGGGGCAGCAACCTGTTCCACGTCGGTATCCTGTTTCTGTTTTTTGGCCATCTGGTGGGCCTGCTCACGCCACACGCGGTGTACGGGGCCTTCATGGATGCGGCAACCAAGCAGCGCATGGCGATCTATGCGGGCGGCATTGCCGGATTCATCTGCTTCATCGGCCTGTCGATGCTGATCCACCGCCGCATATTCGACGAGCGCATCCGCTACACCAGCCACAAGACCGACCTGGCGATCCTCATCATCCTATGGGTGCAACTGGTGGTCGGCCTGATCACGCTGCCCTTTTCGTGGGGCCATGTCGATGGCGGCGTGATGCTGATTCTGGCCGACTGGGCACAGCGCATCCTCACGCTGCGCGAGGTGAACTCTGCCGCGCTGGTCGTTTTGCCCTGGCCTTACCTGTTCCACATCGTGTTCGGCATGACGATCTTCCTGCTGTTCCCGTTCAGCCGCCTGGTGCATGTGTGGAGCGGCTTTGCCTCGGTCGGCTATCTGTTCCGCCCCTACCAGGTCGTACGTAGCCGCCGTCTGGACGTGGGCAAAACCACCACTCGCTCTTCGCCCGCCCCACGCCAGCCGGTCCACAGTGGTGACCGCAGTGCCAAGCACTGAAACTGAAACAAGGACCCGTCCCATGACTTTATCTGCTTCCCTGAACAGCGGCTGCGGCAGCAGCGGTGGCACCTGCGGCTGCAGCGGCGGAGCCAGTGCCAGCGCAGGCCTCAGCGCTGCTGGCGCCGCCCCGCTGTCTGCCCCGCAAGAGTTGCCCACTGCCACCATTAACGGTGTCGCCCTGCACCCTGCAGGCCAGCGCCCACTGGAATACGCGCTGCGCGAACGCGCCTACGCCGAGTTGCTGCGCCAGCGCGCCGTGGCGCAGGAGCTGTTGGCTCCGCATGAGGGCGATCTGGCGCCCGAGTTGGGCGAGGCCGAGCGCCAAGTGCTGGAGTGCATGGTGGATACCGACGTCCAAAGTCCCGAGCCGCAAGAAGGGGAGTGCCAGCGCTATTACCAGGCCCACACCACACAGTTCACCGTTGGGCAAGCGCTGCATGTGCGCCACATTTTGTTTGCCGTTACGCCCGGCATCAACGTGCAGGCGTTGGCCGTGCACGCAGAAAAGGCGCTGCTGGAACTGAGCCACAAGGACGCGGCGCCCGACCGCTTTGCCCAGCTGGCGGCCGAGCTGTCGAACTGCCCCACCAGCATGCAGGGCGGCGACCTGGGCTGGATCGGCCCGGACGACTGCGCCCCCGAACTGGCCAAGGAACTGTTCCACCAGTCGCACCACCAGGGTAGTGTCGGCATCCATCCCATGCTGGTGCACAGCCGCTTCGGTTTTCACATCGTCGAGGTGCTGGAGCGCCGCGCCGGCGTTGTGCCGTCCTATGTCGAAGTGCAGGAGCGCATCGCCGCGCAGCTGACGCTGCAGTCGCGGTCCAAGGCCTTGCGCCAGTACATGAGCCTTCTGGTCGGGCAGGCGCTGGTGGAGGGGGTCGACCTGGAAGGGTCTGATTCACCTTTGGTTCAATGAACGAGCCAGCCGCCCCCGCGCCTGCAGATGACCTGCTCTTGCGGCTGCGACGCTTTCATTCCAATTACTTTCCGCTACACCAGCAGCGGTTTCAGGACCTGGTGGCCGATGGCCAGCACCCCAAAACACTGTTCATTGGGTGCTCGGACTCCCGTCTGGTGCCCTACCTGCTGACCGGGGCCGGACCGGGCGAGTTGTTCATTGTCCGCAACGTGGGCGCTTTTGTTCCGCCGTACGACGGATCGCATGGCCTGCACGGCACCACGGCGGCTATTGAATACGCCGTACTGGCGCTGCATGTGGAACGCATCATTGTGTGTGGGCACAGCCACTGTGGCGCCATCAGAACCGCCTATGAAGGGGCGCCGGAGGAAGCGGTGGCCCTTAAGGCCTGGCTGAAACTCGCGGAGGAAGCGCTGCTGCCCGTGCAGTCCTGCCCCGAGGCGCTGCGCCGCACCGAGCAGCGCGTCGTGGTGCTGCAACTGGAGCGCTTGATGGATTACCCCATGGTGCGCCGTGAAGTGGAGGCCGGTCGCTTGACCCTGCATGGCTGGCATTACGTGATCGAGGAGGGGGAAATTCATATATTTGATGTAAATCAAGGAAATTTTGTTCCGGCGTCCATCGCGTCCAGCAGCGGCACCGGCCCCTACCAGCCGTACATCGAGAACGATGGAAATATCTTCTCATATTGAGCCTTAGCCCGCGTGCAATGTGCCTGAGCAGCTATTAATACCGTAGCAAATACCCACTGCTTTGCACGTTGAATCGCCGGATGATTGAACAAGTCTGCTGGCGCACGATGCGTGACGAGGAAAGGGATTTGCTTGAGCGGGACCGGGCGCTTGCCTTTTGGTGATTAAATTCGTCCCTCCCAAGAATTAATGCAATGGCGGCTCGGTGGCATGCACCCAGCCGTCTTATCGTAAGGACATTCCCCATGAAACGCGAAAAAATCAGCCGCCCGCCAGAGGCCGTGGCGACCCAGCCCATCAGTTTTGATGTGCTGAAGGAAAAATACCTCAAAGCGGGTGAGACCGGCATTGATGACGTGTACTTGCGCGTAGCGCGTGCACTGGCCTCGGCCGAGCCCGAAGCCCTGCGCGCCAAATACGAAGCGCTGTTCCTGGAAAACCTCTACGCGGGTGCCATTGGCGCAGGCCGCATCATGAGCGCCGCAGGCACCTCCATTCAGGCCACGCTGATCAACTGTTTTGTGCAACCCGTGGGCGATTGCATTCAGGGCGTGGACGACGACGGCTACCCCGGCATTTACGAAGCATTGCGTGAGGCGGCCGAGACCATGCGCCGCGGCGGCGGTGTGGGTTACGACTTTTCGCGCATCCGCCCACGCGGAGCCGAGGTCAAGGCCACCGCCTCCATGGCGTCGGGCCCTTGCAGCTACATCAACGTGTTTGACCAGTCGTGCTCCACGGTTGAGAGTGCTGGCGCCCGCCGCGGTGCCCAGATGGGCGTGCTGCGTATTGATCACCCGGATGTGCAGGAATTCATCACCGCCAAGCGCACGCCGGGCCGCTGGAACAACTTCAATGTGTCGGTCGGCATGTCGGACGCGTTCATGCAGGCGCTGGACGGCGACCGTACCTGGGAGTTGGTGCACCGCGCCAAGCCCGGTGCCACCATCCTGGCGCAAGGCGCCTACCAACGCGCTGACGGTCTGTGGGTGTACAAGACCCTGGCCGCCAGCGAGCTGTGGGACACAATCATGCGCTCCACCTACGACTTTGCCGAGCCCGGCATCTTGTTCCTGGACAACATGAACCAGGACAACAACCTGCGTTACTGCGAAAAAATCGAGGCCACCAACCCCTGCGTCACCGCCGACAGCTGGGTGCTGACTACTGAAGGGCCTGCGCAGGTGGCCGATTTAATCGGTGAAAAATTCGGCGCGGTGGTTGATGGCAAGGCGTATCGCGTAGAAAGCGAAGGCTTCTTCAAAACGGGTCATAAACCCGTGTTGGCGCTGCGCACCCGCGAAGGGCATGCCTTGCGCCTGACCGCCGACCACCAGGTGCGACGCGTGGCGCGGAAAACGCGTTACGTGCTGGAGTCTGAGTGGGTGCCCGCCGCACAGTTGCAGGCGGGTGACGAAATTGTGTTGCATGACCACCGCGCGTTGGGCGGCTGGGAGGGCGTGGGCACGCAGGAGCAGGGTTACCTGCTAGGTCTGCTGGTCGGTGACGGCACGCTCAAGAGTGACAAAGCCGTGATTTCCGTCTGGGCGCCAGAACTCAAACAGGTTGTCAATGGTGTGAATAGTGCCGTGGCCTATGCCGCAACCGGGGCCGCCGGCATTGTGGCAGCTGCAGAGGCCGCCGCGGCCACCCTGTCCCATCGTGCGGATTTCAAGGGCTTTCAGCGTCCCGTCTCCGGTCGCGGTGAGGCGCGAATGGCATCGGCTGCCGTGTGGCACCTGGCGCATGACATGGGTATGCGCCCAGGCTACAAGACGATTACCGCACCGATGGAAAAGACATCCTCTGCGTTTGCTGTCGGGCTTTTGCGCGGTTTGTTTGATGCGGACGGATCTGTCCAGGGCGCACAGGACAAGGGCGTGAGCGTGCGTCTGTCGCAAAGCGATTTGCCCTTGCTGCAGTCCGCGCAACGCATGTTGCTGCGTCTGGGCATTGCCGCCACCATTTACCAAAACCGGCGTTTGGCACAGGCGCGCGAGCTGCCCGATGGGCAGGGCGGCCTCAAACTGTATGAGACGGGTGCGCAGCACGAACTGGTTATCAGCGGTGACAATTTGCGGGTGTATGCCGACCGCATTGGTTTTGCCGACACCGAAAAATCCCAGCGCCTGGAGCAGGTATTGAGCAGCTACCGCCGCAACCTGAATCAGGAACGCTTTACCGCTACGGTGGAGTCTTTGGCCGAAGATGGTAGTGAAGATGTGTTTGATGTGACGGTGGCCGATGTGCACGCGTTTGATGCCAACGGTTTATATGTGCATAACTGCGGAGAACAACCTTTGCCGTCCTACGGTTGTTGCGACCTGGGCCCGGTCATCCTGCCGCGTTTCGTGCAAAACCCGTTCGGTTTTGACGGCCAGCCCGGCTTTGACTTTGCGGCTTTTGAGAAGTCGGTCGCTCTGCAGGTGCGTGCGCTGGACAACGTGCTGGAAGTAACCTTCTGGCCCCTGCCACAGCAGCGCGAAGAATCCGCAGCCAAGCGCCGCATCGGCGTGGGCTTCACCGGCATGGGCAACGTACTGGCCATGCTGCGCCTGCGCTACGACAGCGCCGAGGGCCGTGAGATGGCCACCCGCATTGCCACCAGCATGCGCGATGCCGCCTACACCGCTTCCGTGGCGCTGGCGCAAGAAAAAGGCGTTTTCCCCAAGTTTGACGCCGAGGGTTACCTGGCTGAAGGCACCTTTGCCAGCCGCTTGCCAGACGCGCTGAAAAAGTCCATCCGCAAGCACGGCATTCGCAACAGCCACCTGTTGTCTATTGCACCCACGGGCACCGTGAGCCTGGCCTTCGCGGACAACGCGTCCAACGGCATTGAGCCGGCGTTCTCGTGGATGTACAAGCGCAAGAAGCGTGAGTCGGACGGCACCACCTCCGAATACGCAGTCGAAGACCACGCCTGGCGCATGTACCGCGAGTTGGGTGGCGACGTCAGCAAGTTGCCCGACTATTTTGTCTCGGCGATGGATATGTCGGCCACCAACCACATTGCCATGATGGAAGCGGTGCAGCCGTTTGTGGACACCGCCATTTCCAAGACGGTCAATGTGCCGGCCGACTACCCGTACGACGACTTCAAAAACCTGTACCAGCAAGCCTGGCGTGCACGCCTCAAGGGCTTGGCGACCTACCGGCCCAACGCCATTTTGGGCTCGGTGCTGGAGGTGCATTCAGAGCCCGCGGCGGAACCGGTTGCCGTTGCAGCGCCGGTGATTGATCCCATGCGCACGGTGATTGAGCGCCGCCCTAAAGGCGCGCTGGCAGCGGTGGCCGAAAAAATTGACTACTGGACGCAAGAAGGCCACAAGACCTTGTACCTGTTGGTGTCGTTCTTGCCTGTGCCTGCCGCGGACGGTGTCGGCACGGTAGACCGTGCCATTGAGTTCTTTATGCCTGTAGGCCAGAACGGTGAGTCGCAGCAATGGATTACCGCCAGCATGCGCCTGCTCTCGCTGGCAGCACGCGGTGGCTTCCTGGAGCGTGCGCTCAGCGACATGCGCAAGGTTGCCTGGGACCGTGGCCCGGTGCGTTTGGGCACCTATAAAAAGGCTGACGGCACACAAGTGCCTATGTGGCACGACTCCGAAGTGGCTGCCATGGCCTTCGCCATTCAGAACATTCAGGCGCAGCGCCTGAGTGACCAGGCGCTGGCTCACAACGATTCCGACACTTTGCTGCCCTCGCAGGAACGCGCGCTGGCCTCGGCACCGCTGCCCGTGATGGCTGGAAAAAAGTGCGGTGAATGTGGCGCCCATGCGGTGATCCGCAAGGACGGCTGTGACTACTGCACCCAGTGTGGGCACATCGGAACTTGCGGGTAACCGTGGATACCCACGGGCATGGAAGTAGCGGCCGTGTGGGTTGTCATCCTGCTGGCTTGGGGCGTGCGGGCTGAATTGGAGGCGTGATGTCCAACAACGAACAGGCCACTTTGGCAGCGGAACTGATGCGGTCACGCCAAACCATCCTGCCCAAGCGGCTGACGGAGCCCGGGCCCGGTGCCAACGAACTCGATCTGATTCTGGGCGCCGCCGCTTCGGCGCCCGACCACGGGCAAATTTTGCCCTGGCGTTTTGTGCGGGTGCCCGTTGGCGCGCGCTCCCGGCTGGCCGATGTGTTTGGCGCCGCGCTGCTGGAGCGCGATGCCGATGCCACGCCCGACCAGGTTGCGCAGGCACAGGAAAAAGCCCACCGTGCACCGCTGCTCATGCTGGTGGTAGTGGACGGCCAGCGCGGCGACCCCGATGTGGACCTGCACGAACGCATTGTCTCCACCGGCTGCGCCGTGCAAAACATGTTGCTGATGGCCACTGCGCTGGGCTATGGTTCGGCGCTGACCAGCGGCAAGGCCCTGAAGTCTGCCGGCCTGCGCACCCTGTTCAATTTGACGGATGGGGAGCATGCGCTGTGTTTTGTGAGTATGGGCACTGTGCAGTCGCGCAAGAACGGACGTTTGAGACCCGCAACGGCCGACTTTTTTCACACTCTCGCGCCCCTTGCGGATGCGCAGGACGGGGTGTAACTTTTTTACTGGGAACCCGTGATGAACATTTCAAGTTTTGACGACCTTTTGCAGTCCGCCCGCTATCAGCCCTTGCCCCAGCGCCTGCTGTTTGTATTTGCTGGCGTGGAATTGCCTGAGGACAGCACTCCTGAGCAGCGTGCAGGCTTTGAAGCGGGTGAGGGCGGAGCGCTGGTCCCCCGTATGTGTGTGGACAAAAGCCCGCAGGAGCTGGATTCGTTTGCCGATCTGGTGAAGGAAGCCAGCCTGTTGGGTCAGCCTTGGGGCATGGTATTTGCAGCCGCCATGTCGGGCGCGCCGGGCGAGCCGCCGACCAGTGAAGAAGCCGGGAAGGCGCTTGAGCATATGGTGGAAGCCATCAAGCAGGGCCACATTGGCGCCTACATTCCGTTTGACGTTCAGGGCCACGCCGTCAACATCGGCTGACAGGACTGTGATGATGCCGACTCTGCCGGGACACCGCGCGCCTGCGGTCGGCCTTGAAGCTCCTTTTGAAATGCTGGTGGCCTGCCATGAGCGGGTGCAACGTTCTCTGGACCTGATGGTGCGTTTGCAGAAGCACTTGATCGACCAAGGTCAGGATGCCGACGCCCGCCAGGCCGCACGCGACGTCATGCGCTACTTTGATCTGGCTGCACCCTTGCACCACCAGGACGAAGAGTTGCATGTTTTTCCACCCTTGCTCAGGGGGCCTGACACTACGGTGCATGCGCTCGTCAGGAAGCTCATGCAGGACCATCAGCAGATGGAGTCGGCTTGGGCTCTGGCCCGTTGTGTATTGCTGGTCATTGCCGATGCACCTGTGGCGCAGTGGGTGCCGTTGTCATCTGAGCAAACGACGGCACTCGTCAGTTTTGCTGCACTCTACGGCCAGCACATTCAGGATGAAGAAGGCATCGTCTATCCGGCGGCGCAAGCAACGCTTTCGGGCACAGCGCTGCAAGTCATGAGTGCCGACATGATGCAGCGCCGCGGCGTTACGCCACCTATTGGCGAATGATCGAGTCGCCTGATTTTTTCACCCCATCACCCACGCTGAAGCCGGGGTCCTTGTCGAAGTCAAAGTTTTCCTTGTCGCCGTTGGGGCGCTGAATGCTCACGGTCCACACCTTGTGGGTCTTGATTCTTCCCTCGATCATCTTGCCCGCATAGGCACCGCCCGCAGCACCAGCAAGGGTGGCCAGGTCTTTACCAATGCCGCCGCCCAGTTGATTGCCCAACAGAGCTCCGCCAATTCCACCGGCAATCATGCCCGCTGCGCCGCCTTCGCCCGCTTTTTCAGTCACCGAGACGGCAACAACCTTGCCGCAATCGACACAAGCCGCTGCCGGGGCACTGGACTTGCTTGCTGCGGCCATTCTGGCTTTGGCCTCTGCAATCGCCTTGTCGTATTCCGATTTGGCATCGCGACGGCACTGCAGGCGGCCATTGGAGGAGGTCTCGTCATTGCAGAGTTTTTTGTCGGTTTCGTAACGCGTCAGAGCCGCTTTGTTGTCCGCGACAAGCTGCGTTTTGGCCGCTGGCGCAGTGACCGCCCATGCGTTCGGTGCCAGAGTGGTAAGCACCGTTAGAGCCAGCGTACAGGCCAGTGCAGTGGAATGCTTCTTCATGCGAAATCTCCGGAGTAGTCGATGAGACAAGTATTCCACAAAGTCGCACCGTAAGATGCGAGGCATGCCCACACTCCACGCGCCCCTTCGTCCCAAAGATCTTCTGCTGGCGCTGGTGGTGATTCTGGTGTGGGGTGTGAACTTTGCAGTCATCAAGGTCGGGGTCGCAGATGTTCCGCCATTGCTGCTGGCCGCCTTGCGTTTCATGGTGGCTGCGTTTCCGGCCATGCTGTTTTTCCGGGCCCCGAAGGTGCCGCTGCGCCTGTATGTCATCTATGGGCTGACCATTTCGGTGGGGCAGTTTTCCTTGCTGTTCTCGGCCATCCATGTGGGCATGCCCACCGGGCTGGCTTCGCTGGTGCTGCAGTCGCAGGCGGTATTCACCATGCTCTTTGCTGCGTTTTTCCTCAAGGAGCGATGGCACCTCAATCAGTTGGCGGGGCTCATGCTGGCTGCCGTGGGGCTGGTGCTGATTGGCAGTGCACATGGCCTGTCGATGCCACTGGCGGGCTTCATGCTCACGGTGGCGGCCGCCGTGATGTGGGCTAGCGGCAACATTGTGACCCGCGCGGTGGGCCGCTATGGGCCCATGAACCAGTTGGCGTTTGTGGTGTGGGCCAGTCTGGTGCCACCGATTCCGCTGTTGCTGCTCTCCGCCTGGCTGGAAGGCCCTGCAGCCATGGCAAACGCGTTGCAGCACTTCAGCTGGCACGCTTTTGCGGCCGTGGCCTACCTGGCTTGGGCGGCCACCCTGTTTGGGTACGGGGTGTGGACCGGCCTGCTGGCGCGCTATCCGGCCAACCGGGTGGCGCCGTTTACGCTGCTGGTGCCTTTGGTGGGGTTGACGACCGGCTGGATTGTCTTTGGCGAGGCGCTCAAGCCCGTGCACTTTGCGGGCGGTGCGCTGCTGATGGCGGGTCTGCTGGTGAACCTGTTTGGTGGCCGCCTGTTTGTGCGGTTGAAATGGCAGACCTGACGCGCGCCGTGGTGATCGTGTCCATGGTCCAATAGGCGCATGAACCCGGACGCACATAAACTCTGGCACGCCCCGCAGTGGGCTTTTGCCATTCTTCTGGCCCTGCTGGGCATGCTCGGGCCTTTCTCCATCGACACCTATTTGCCCGCTTTTGCGGGCATTGCCCAGTCGCTGAACGCCACTCCAGTGCAGATGCAGCAAACGCTGTCGGCCTACCTGTTTGGCTTTGCCTTCATGGCCCTTTTCCACGGGGCCATTTCTGACAGCTTTGGCCGCCGCCCTGTTGTGCTGTGGGGGCTGGCCGCGTTCACGGTCGCATCGGCTGGCTGTGCCCTGTCGCAAAGCATTGGGCAACTGATTTTTTTCAGGGCGATGCAAGGCCTGTCCACGGGAGCCGGCATTGTGGTGTCCCGCGCGGTGATTCGTGACATGTTTCCCCCATCCCAGGCACAAAAGGTGATGAGTCAGGTCACCATCTTTTTTGGCGTGGCTCCGGCGATTGCGCCCATGGTGGGCGGCTGGATGCTGGTACACGTCAGCTGGCACGGCATTTTCTGGTTCTTGACGGCGGTGGGCGTGGCCTTGTGGGTGGCCAACTATCGCTTGTTGCCAGAGACCCTGCACCTTACCCAGCGCCAGAACTTCAATGTCAAAAACCTGATGGCTGGGTACTGGCAGCTGGGCTCGGACCCCCGGTTTCTATTGCTCGCGCTGGCCAGCGGGATTCCGTTCAATGGCATGTTTTTGTACGTGTTGAGCGCTCCGGTATTCCTGGGTGAGCATCTGGGCCTGGTCCCACAGCAGTTCTTCTGGTTCTTTTGTCTGACCATCATCGGCATCATGGGAGGCGCCATGCTCAGTGGTCGCCTCGCAGGCAAGATTGCGCCTAAACAGCAGATCCGATATGGCTTTGTCATCATGCTGACGATTGGCGTGATCAACCTGGTTGCCAATCTGCTGTTCAAGGCGCAGGTGGGCTGGGCCTTGCTGCCCATTTGCGTATTTTCGTTTGGCTGGGCCCTGATGGTGCCCGTAGTGACGCTGCTCGTTCTGGACCTGCACCCCGACCGGCGTGGCATGGCATCGAGCCTTCAGATGTTCGTGGGGTCCACGGCCAACGGCATCGTAGCGGGCGTGATCTCGCCACTGGTCATGCACTCTACCGTGGCGCTGGCCGCAGCATCCGTGCTGATGATGTGCATCGGCTTGGTGGCCTGGATTTACATCCGCCGCCGCTGGCCCGAGATTGGGCAGCACGTGCACACCTGAACGCGGGTTCCCAGTGCAATCATGCAGTTATTGGACTGCCTGAAGGGGGGGGGTCTGCCACGCTTCTTGCACTTTCCAGAATCCTGGCGCCGGTGCATGTACCGGTTTCGATATAAGCATGTGACGAAAGAATCGTTTCCTTATATGAAGCGGCCGTTCAAAATCGTATCCATTGTTTATCTGGAGCGACCATGCAACGTCTTAAAACCCTTATTGCCGCTCTGAGTCTGGGCTTAGCCGCCGCCGTCACGACCGCTAGCGCCTTTGCGGCCCAGCCTCTGTTGACGCCCAAAGAGCTGCAGGCCCGCTTGACGGACCTGAACCTGCGGGTGATTGATATCCGCGACCCCAAGTCGTACGCCGCAGGCCACATCCCCGGTGCGGTCAGCGCACCTTATGCGCAATGGCGTGGGCCAGCTGCCAGCCCGGGCGAGCTACCCGCTTTGCCCAAGCTGACGGCGCTGGTGCAAGGCCTGGGCCTGACCTCCGCCACACACGCGGTGGTGGTCTCCAGCGGCGCCGATGCCACTGACTTCGGGTCCAGCGCACGCGTGTACTGGACGCTGAAGGTGTTGGGCCTCAAAGACCTGTCGGTGCTGAACGGCGGCGTGAAAGCGTGGTCTGACGCCCAACTGGCGCAGAACAACGAAGCGGTGAAAATTGCGGCCAGCAGCTTTCAGCCGCAGCTGGACGAGTCGCTCATCGCCAGCACCGAAGAAGTGGCCCAGCATGTGAAAGCCAAAGATGCGGTGCTGATTGACGCCCGCCCCGCCGCCTTCTTCAACGGCGAAACCCGCGCCCCGACTGCCAAGGTGGCCGGCACGCTGCCGGATGCGGTGAACCTTCAGCACGACAAGTGGTTTGCTCCCGGCAGCGCCACCTTTATGGGCGCCGAGCAGGCCAAGCAGGTCGCGGCATCCAGCCAGTTGGACCCTGGCAAAGAGACCGTATCGTTCTGCAACACCGGCCACTGGGCCGCTACCAACTGGTTTGCCATGTCAGAAGTGCTGGGCCAGAAGAAGGTCAAGCTTTACCCCGGCTCGATGGCAGCTTGGTCGCAAGACCCCAACGGCCTTCCGATTGCCAACGCGCCGAATCGGGCCCAGCAGTTGCTGATGGACGCGAAAATCTGGACCGCCAAGGCGCTCAACTGACGCCATGAAGCGACTCCCTGTGGCGGCCCTGGTGGCCGCCTTTTTTATCTTTCTTGTGCTGTCAGTATCCGTGCGCCAAGCGGTCCTGTTGCTGGTGGGCATGGGTATGGGCGCGGCGCTGGCGGGCGCGCGCTTTGGCTTTACCACCGGCTGGCGTCAGCTGATCGAGCAGCGCGACCCGCGCGGCGTGACCGGGCAGGTGCTGCTTTTGGCGCTGGCCAGTCTGGCCGCGCTGCCGCTGCTGGGGCAGTTTTCTGAACTGCAGGCCGCTCTGGGCCCACCGAGCGTGAGCCTGCTGGTGGGCGCCTTTGTGTTTGGCCTGACGATGCAGATTGCCGACGGCTGTGGCTCGGGCACGCTGTACAAGGCCGGGCTGGGTGTGCCGCTCAATATGGGCATACTGCCGCTGTTTGCGCTGGGCAGTTTTCTGGGTTCGGCGCACCTCGATAGCTGGCTGGCCCTGGGCCAGATCGAGCCGGTCAGCCTGCCTGCGCAGTTGGGCACCGGCGGCGCGCTGGCGCTGACGTTGGCGTTGCTGGTGTTGGCGCTGTTGGCAGTGCGCGCCTGGGTAGGCGAGGGGCGGCAGTGGCTTGAAAAACGTTGGGTGTGGGGCGCGGTGGCGCTGGCGGTGCTGGCCACGCTCAACCTGCTGCTGGCCGGCCAGCCTTGGGGTGTGGTCTATGGCTTTGGGCTGTGGGCTGCCAAGGCCTCGGTCGCACTGGGTGCCTTTGATCCGGCGGCCAACGCCTTCTGGAGCCAGGCCGGCAACGCGCAGCGCCTGACGCAAACCGTGTTGATGGATGTCACCACGATCACCAACGTTGGCATTTTGGCCGGGGCGCTCTGGGTGTCGGCCAAGTCACCGCCGACCGGCCAGCCACTCACCGCTCAGCAGTGGGCGATTGGGCTGATCGCCGGTTTCTTGTTGGGCTACAGCTCGCGCCTGGCTTTTGGCTGCAACGTGGGCGCCATGCTCAGCGGTATTTCTACCGGCAGCCTGCACGGCTGGATTTGGGTGCCGATGGCCTTTGGCGGCACCTTGGTGGGCGTGCGGCTGCGCCGCCGCTACGGGTTTTGACAGGAGACGCGCTATGACCACCACTACCCAACGTCTGCAAGCCGTCTTCTGGCTCATTTTGCTGGCCTTCCTGGCCTGGGATTTTTCAGTATCTGCCCCGGTGGACCTGCGCAACGAGCCGCCGCTGATCGCCGCTGGCTCCGGCCAGGCCGCGAGCGGGGGGCATTGTTCGATGGCGAAGTGAGGGGCTAGCAAAATTAAAGCAAGCCTACTCTTCATAACGATATAGCGAAAGCGTCGTTGGGCGCGGTACCCATCCGCGCGACAATGCGCACCATGCCAGCACCCGCTGGCGCTTTGACTTTCAAACCCACCTTAGGAAACCCATGCGCATCGAAACCCTTGCTGTCCACGCTGGTTACAAGCCCGAGCCCACCACCAAGTCCGCTGCTGTGCCGCTGTACCAGACAACGGCTTACGCCTTTGACAGCGCCCAGCACGGCGCTGACCTGTTCGACCTGAAGGTGGCGGGCAACATCTACACCCGCATCACCAACCCGACCAATGATGTGCTGGAGCAACGCGTGTCGGCCCTGGAGGGTGGCATTGCTGCCGTGGCCATGGCTTCGGGCATGGCGGCCATCACGGCTGCCATCCAGACCATTGCCGAAACGGGCGACAACATCGTCTCGGCCAGCACCCTGTATGGCGGCACTTACAACCTGTTTGCCCACACCTTCCCGCAGCAAGGCATTGAGGTGCGCTTTGCCGACCCGCGCGACCCTGCCAGTTTTGCCGCCCTGATCGACGCGCGCACCAAGGCGGTGTTTTGCGAATCCATTGGCAACCCGCTGGGCAACGTCACCGACATCGCCGCGCTGGCCAAAGTAGCGCACGACCATGGCGTGCCGCTGATCGTCGACAACACCGTGCCCAGCCCTTACCTGTGCCGCCCTTTCGAGCACGGCGCCGACATCGTGGTGCACGCCCTGACCAAATACATGAATGGCCACGGCAACAGCCTGGGCGGCATTATTGTTGACAGCGGAAAGTTTCCCTGGGCCGAGCACAAGGCACGCTTCAAGCGCCTGAACGAGCCCGATGTCAGCTACCACGGCGTGGTCTACACCGAGGCGCTGGGGGCCGCCGCCTACATTGGCCGCGCGCGCGTAGTGCCGCTGCGCAACATGGGTGCGGCGCTGTCGCCGTTCAACGCGTGGCTCACACTGCAGGGCATCGAGACCCTGCCCCTGCGCATGGACCGTATCTGCGAAAACACGCTGGCGCTGGCGAAATTTTTGCAAGCGCACGACAAGGTCGAATGGGTACGTTACGCCGGCCTGCCCGACCACCCCGACCACGCGCTGGTACAGCGCCAGATGGGCGGCAAGGCCTCGGGTATTTTGTCGTTTGGCCTCAAAACCAGCGAAGCCGACCCGCGTGCCGCCGGTGCGCGCTTCCTGGACGCGCTGGGTCTGTTCACCCGTCTCGTGAACATTGGCGATGCCAAGTCGCTCGCGACGCACCCGGCATCGACCACGCACCGCCAGCTCAATCCTGCTGAA
>Ga0335397_10004355_pt1 | contig 18726 bp, 12 predicted proteins | sample MAT04_FD_205740 | JGI IMG/M metagenome (GOLD analysis project Ga0335397, IMG submission 205740) | Freshwater microbial communities from Lake Fryxell liftoff mats and glacier meltwater in Antarctica - MAT-04 (spades assembly) (version 2) ... | reverse complement strand
CTGCACCAAAATGCTTCCAGTCTTTGGCGCCAAAACAGTCAGTCGGTTGGTTGTTTTTGGCATAATCTTGTGCTAATTTATTAAGTGATTGACTTGCACAAGCCAGTGCCACTAAATCCGTTTTGCTATGCTTTAAAACCTCATTCCATATATCTTGAGGAAAGCATGGTATCTCATGCATGGGTTTAATGTCTGTAGTTTCTGTTTTAACCGGGCTCTCAGGATAAACCGATTGAGGGGCGTTGTAGCCATTCGAAACCCGATCTTCACTTTGTGGCCATCGCGAGTTTATAGCGTTATTAAGATCTACCAAATTATTATAAAAATAATTATACATAATTCACATTCATCCATGTTTATGGTTTTTTTTAAGATAATCATATAATTATTTAAAATAAACGTCAATTACTTAACCTAATACTGTAGGTTCATCGCGCAAATGAGTACCTGTTCGATTAAGATTAATTTCCAAAGTGAGAATATCTGAATTTAACAAGGAGAATTAAAATTATAAGCCATAATTTTCTTATGTAAAAATCACATGATTCTAAGTCTTTTTTTCGCCAAATTTGCGATTGAGCGATTGGGGACGGTTCTTGCATAACTGTATAACTTTTAATCAACCTATTAAACCTTAAGCTTTTAAACTTGATTAAAAGTTATGCAGTTATGCAAGAACCGGCCTTGAAGCGTTATAAAGGGTCTTTTCGAGCGCGTCTCAGAAAATAGGGAGACATATTAGGGAATGTGATTTTTTTTTAATAAAACGATAGAAAATTAACATCCTAAGTGTGGGCTATAAAGGCAGAATAAAAGAGAATTAAAGAGATTTTGATACGATTACTCTAAAAGCAACTGGAAGTCAAAGTTAAGTGCTTTAGCAAGCTTTTTAGCTACTTTTTCGCCAACTCCACGCTTCCCATTTTCGATTTTGGAAATTTCGTTTTGTCCAACTCCACTTTTTTTTGCCAAATCAATTTGAGAAAAACCTTCTCTATAGCGTGCTCCGCGCAAAATAAGACCTGATTTTTTATATTTTTCAATTCTATCTTTCGCTAATACTTCCCAAGGAATTGCTTTTTCTAGGCAAGATTTTTCAATTTTTGATAAAAATAAAAAAAGTTCTTCCCTTGTAGAATCAGTGTTAGGAATATGATAAATTTTTGCTTTTTTACCCGGGAGTGCAACTCTCATATCAATGTAATTAGTATGGGGCGTCTTCATGTGTGCCAACATAGTAAATCTCTATTTGTTTTAATTTATAATCCCGAACCGTCCAACAAGCAACATAGTAGGCTTCCCCTTTTTCAAATGACAGTGAAAAGTATCACCTGAAAGAGATCCAAAGTTAGGCCAATTCAATCTTGAGGGTCCTTTCTTTAATTCTATAGCTAAAAAGTCTATAGCATCATTTATAGGAAGCTTCTTTCCATTTCTTTTCAGTCTCTCATATTGACTTACAGCTCTCTAGAGAAAAACGGACATCCCATTCTTGTGTCATGCTAACTCTCATCTATTTAAATTCATTATAACATTGTAATTGCCATATGGCAAGTTATATTATTTTAAGTTTAAGCAAATTTTATGTTTTCTTAATTTTAGCTTAATAGAGTTGTTGTATACTAGGCTTTTAAACAGGAGGTTTATATGACCAGTATCGCAGTTAGTATCGCAGCAACAGTTTTACCGTTAGCTGTACAATTTGGAAGCAAGTGGATTAGTGGCGCCGCCCAAACATGGGGACCCGCAGCAGCAGCTAATACTTCTATAGAAGCAGCAGCTGCAGCAGGAGCAAGCTTATTCGGAAATCTTCCGGTTCTTGGAAAAATCGGTGAAGTCGCAGGTCGAGCATTTGGCTGGGCAGGCGCACCATTCGTCGGTCAAGCAGTTCTTCCCCATATGGGCCTTGCTGGTCAAATTGGAGGAGCCGCCGCCGGTGCATTAATTCATGTTGTTGGTAGTTATGCTTTAAATAAATTAGGAAGCACACCACAACCTGAAGAAACTGCGGCGCAAAGCTTTGCTAACCAGCAGCAATTATTGCAAAATCAATTGCAAATGGAAACTTTGAAAAAATTGCAAGCTCAAGTGGATGCAATTGCACCAAAAGAAAACAAAGTGGAAACTCTTGCTAAGGAGTTAAATTTAACACCAGCAGAGTTCAATGACATTCTTGGCCTAATTGCAGCCAAAAAAGCTCAAGTTCAACCACAAGCTTAAAATAAAAACAAAGAAAGAGGGTCTTTTTCAAGAACCTCTTTTTTCAAAAAGTTTATTTAAAAGGGATAGCAATCTTCCCTTTTTTTTCTTGTGCCTTTGATGATAATCGGTTCCCCACCCATAAAATTCATGCATTTCACAGCCTTTAATGGCTTTTCCTGTCTCGATCGGGTATTTGATAAAAGGCTTATCTTTTTCATAATCTTTGTAAAACTTTGGCCACATAATTTTACCCTTTTTATTGTACATTTTCTGTCTAGACATCCAAAAAAAACTATGCTATCATCTCTCTATAATTGTAAATCTAAACTTTTTAGGATTATTTATGGCACAAGTTAGTACAAATGAATTTAAATCGGGCATGAAAATTGTCTTTGAAGGTCAACCTTACACGATTGTAACAAACGAATTCGTCAAGCCCGGGAAAGGCCAAGCCTTTAATAGGGTCAGAATTAAACATTTGATTTCCGGTCGCACGATCGAGAAAACATTTAAATCTGGTGAAAAAGTCGATGTTGCAGACGTTGAAGAATCAGAAATGCGTTTACTTTATAAAGAAGCTGATGGCGCTGTCTTTATGGATGAAAAAAGCTTTGAGCAAATCACAATTGCATTTGATAATATTGGCGATACAGCCCAGTGGTTAATGGACGATCGCATGTATGACATCGTTTTTTACAACGGCGCTCCGGTCAGTGTTGAGCCTCCAACTTTTATGGAAATGCGCGTTAAAGAGACATCCCCGGGTGCTCGTGGCGATACAGCTTCAGGAAGAGTTCTTAAACCGTCAGTTGTTGAAAGTGGCGCGAAGGTTCAGATTCCAATCTTTATCGATGAAGGCGAAATCATTAAAGTGGACACAAGAACCGGCGAATATGTTTCAAGAGTCACAGCTTAAAATTCAGCTTCTTAATGACCGGGCTTTTATGTTAAGAGAAGCCCGCGATTTCTTTTTTGACAGGCAAATCATGGAAGTTGATTGCCCGTTGATCACAAAATATGCATCTATAGATGCTCATATCGATCTAATTCCGATTCAATATTTAGAAACAGAAACACGCTATCTACATTCCTCTGCTGAATATGGAATGAAGCGTCTTTTAAGTTTAGAAATTGGCGATATTTACCAACTTGCCCATGTTTTTCGTAATGAAGGGCATGGAAAAAAGCATAACCCTGAATTTATGATGGCCGAATGGTACCGCATTGGCTTCAATCTAAATCAGATGATTGATGAAACAGTTGCCTTCATCAAATTATTTATTGGCAATATTCCTGTCATACAATCAAGCTACCGCGAAACTTTTCTAAAATTTACAGGGGTTGATTATTTAACGGCGAAATTTGCAGAATTAGAAGCTATTTTAAAAAACCATCAAATTGAGCCCTATCCCGGGATTGAAAAAGAGGGAAAAGATGCTTACCTTAATTTAATTTTAGGTACTATCATTGAAAAAGAACTTGGCAAAAACGAAATATTTGTTCTTTACCATTATCCTTCCTCACAAGCAGCACTTGCTAAAACAGTCGTTGTAAACGATGAAATTGTAGCCGAACGGTTTGAAATTTACCATCAGGGCATTGAGCTTTGCAATGGGTACCACGAACTTCTAAATGTTGATGAACAAAGAGAACGTTTTGAACAAGCAAATAAAGAGCGTTTATCCTTAAATAAAAATGAACTTCCCTGCGATGAATACTTTTTACAAGCTCTACAAAATGGCATTCCTGATTGCTCGGGTGTCGCTGTCGGCTTTGATCGCCTGATGATGCTGCGTCATAATGCAGAACATATCGAACAAGTAGTCCCTTTCGCCTGGCCAACCGCATAGATCATTATTTTACAACTTGAAATCTCTTCTGATTAAAATCAATTAGTGATAGATATAGAAATTGCATAAAGCGGTTCCGTTACGCTTTACCCTTATTGCAAGATATTTAAATGCTCAATCTAAAGAGGAATATATGGAAAAAAGTAGACGCATGATCTGGATTTTGTCTTTTTGTTTTATTCCTTTTGTACTCTATGGTCAAGCAACTCCAACTTTAAATATTTCAGATACATATTTTTCTTATTCTTTAGATGAATTGGAAGCTATACGATCTTTACCCATTGCCAACGAAGAACTTAATCAACAGAAATGTGAAGCATTAGATTCCATGATTGATGAATTAACTGCAAAACCTCTACCAGATGGGCTTGCAACTCGTTGTATTGCCTATTTAAATGTGGCTAATCGAGATTTTGCTCTTTTATCCTATCAAATCGCTCAAAAGTTCGTTGGAAATGTTGATTTATTAACACTAAAAATTTTACAACTTATTAATGCCGATTTTCGCCCTGCACATCTCATCCAAGTTGATCCTTACTCCTCTAAAATCAGCGAAATTGTATTTAGTAAAATTGAAGAGCGCTATAAAGAAGAGCAGGCCCACCTTAAAGATTATTCGCCTAAATTGGGGCCTAACTATTGGAAGGAAGAACCGCCTTATTTGGGCCAACGCATTGGAACATGCAAACTTTGGTTGGTTCCTTCACTTGAAAGTGTAGAAGTCATGCCACCACCAAATTTCGATAGTATTATCTGGTCATTCGGAATCAACCAAATTTTTTTTGATCAAGCTCTTATGACTCCTACGATGAAGAAGCTTGTCTTTTATTGGGGTGGTCAAGATGGACCAAAATCAGGAAACTGGCTTGCAATAGCGAATAAATATTTAGAAGGAAAAAGCCTGGCTTTTCCAGATTTTTTATTTATACGTGCTACTTTAGCTATGGGTTATGTTGATGCTCTTGCTGCTGCTTTTGACGCTAAATATACCTATTGGGTACAGCGCCCTCATATGCGTAATTCTAAAGTTGTCCAAGTTATCAACTGTCCTAAACATCCGAGTTATCCTTCAGCGCACTCTGTTACTTCGGCAGCGTCCGCTACTATTCTTATCTATTTCTTCCCTGATGAAAAAGAAAAATGGCAAAAGATGGTTTTTGAAGCGGCAAGTTCTCGCATTTGGGGAGGATTGCATTATATGTACGATAATGAAGCCGGCTTAATTCAAGGTGAAAAAGTAGGAAGAATGGTGATTGAACATTTAGCTAATCCTCCTATCCAAGAGGCTTTACAATCAAAGAAATAATTTGGAATTTAAGATTAGCACTTAAGGGTTGGATTTGCTAAAAAAACTGATTCTGCCTCTTGACAGATAAGATCCCCTTACTTAAAATGAATCTTCCTAAACATTTCATTTGGAGATCAGCAAGATGAATAACATAAAACCACTTGGTAATCGCGTTTTAATTAAACGATCAAAAGCTAAAACGACTAAAGGGGGAATTCTTCTTCCTGAAACAGCAAAAGAAAAACCAAAAGAAGGAATTGTCCTTTCCGTAGGTCCTGGAAAAATGAATGAAGATGGTCACCTTGAACAAATGCATGTGAAGATCAATGACGTTGTTTTGTTTAGCTCATACTCCGGAACAGAAGTTAAAAACGCTGATAATAACGATGAAGAATACCTTATCATGTCAGAAGATGATATTCTTGGAATCCTTTCAAACTAAATATTAAAATAACTTTATAAGGAGCTTCATCATGGCAAAAATCTTACAATTTAACGAAGAAGCGCTAAAATCTATTCTTAAAGGTGTCACAACCTTGGCTAAAGCTGTTAAAGTGACACTTGGGCCAAAAGGGCGCAATGTAGTGATCCATAAAGGCTTTGGATCTCCGCTTTCAACAAAAGACGGAGTCACTGTTGCAAAGGAAATTGCTCTTAAAGACAAATTTGAAAATATGGGCGCACAACTTGTTAAAGAAGTGGCTTCCAAAACATCTGATGTTGCAGGAGATGGAACAACTACAGCAATCGTTCTTGCAGAAGCGATAGTTTCACAAGGAATTAAAAACGTCATTGCAGGCGCAAATCCAATGGACATCAAACGTGGAATTGACCAAGCAGTGGATAAGATTTGCAAAGCATTGACCGATCTTGCATGCCCAATTAACACAAGCGAAGAAGTGCAACAAATCGCAACAATTTCTGCAAACAATGATCCTGTCATTGGTGCGTTAATTGCAAAAGCGATGGATAAAGTTGGCAAAGATGGAATCATTACAGTTGCAGAAGCAAAAGGCATCGACACAACCTTAGATGTTGTTGAAGGTATGCAATTTGATAAAGGTTATGTTTCTCCTTATTTCATCACAAATCCTGAAAACATGACAGCTGAACTTCAAAATGCAGCCATCTTAATCACAGATAAAAAACTCTCTTCTGTAAAAGATATTTTACCAATCCTTGAAAAAACGATGGAACATGGTCAAAGACCATTTTTAATCATTGCAGACGATATTGATGGCGAAGCTCTTGCAACACTTGTGGTCAATAAATTACAAGCAAGCCTTCCTGTTTGTGCTGTAAAGGCCCCTGGATTTGGGGATCGCAGAAAAGCAATGCTTCAAGATCTTGCAGCCCTAACGGGGGCTACTGTTGTTTCTGAGGAAGTTGGTCTTTTTCTTGAGGATGTAGGCATTGAAGTTCTAGGAAGTGCAAAAACAATTAAAGTGAGTAAAGAAGATACAACCCTTATTGATGGTGCAGGCGATTCAAGAAATGTAATGGAAAGAGTTTCACAGATTAAGCTTGAACTTGCTAATCCTAATGTCTCTTCTTATGACAAAGAAAAACTTGAAGAGCGTTTAGCAAAACTTGTAGGTGGCGTTGCTGTCATTAATCTTGGGGCTGCAACAGAATCTGAGCTTAAAGAAAAGAAAGCACGTGTAGAAGATGCCTTGCATGCTACAAAAGCTGCTATTGCCGAAGGAATTGTAGCCGGTGGTGGAGTTGCTCTTTTACGTGCAGTTAAATGTCTTGAAAATCTAAAACTTGACCACGATGAACAAATTGGTGTTGAACTCATCAAGCATGCAGCTTTTGCACCTGCTATTGCAATTTCAACAAATTGCGGCAAACAGGGCAATTTGATTGCAGAAAAAATTTATGAGGCAACAGGCTCTTTTGGCTACAATGGATTGACTGATGAATTTACAGACCTTCTAAAAGCCGGCGTCATCGACCCTGTTCGTGTAACAAAGAGTGCCTTAAAAAATGCAGCTTCAGTTGCAGGTCTTCTTTTGACGACAGCTGCCATGATTACTGACAAGCCTGAACCAAAATCCAAAAATGCTCCTGCCGGAATGGGCATGGGCGGAATGGGCGGTATGGGTGGAATGGGTGGTATGGGCGGCATGATGTAGGCCATTTCAACTAAAGCTAAAAACATGATCTCCTTGGTGTACTCCAAGGAGATTTAATTAGAAGGAACTTAAATATGCCTACATACGACTACACTTGCCAAAATTGCGAAGCTAAAAGCGAAGTCTTACAAAAAATAACCGACGAGCCCCTAATAACCTGTGAGCATTGCCTTCAAAAAACCTTGAAAAGAGGCTTTGGTGGTGGATTGAACCTTGTATTTAAAGGTGCGGGTTTCTACGTCAATGATTACTGCCCTCCAAAACCGAACGATGTAAAACCAGCTCATGATGGCTCCTTCGCTCCCTGCCCCTGCGGCAAATCCTCCCCCTGCTCCACATAGTTTTAATTTTTTTAAACACGAAGACACGAAGATCGTTGTGATTTCCTACAACTTGATTCCTATATAAAACAATTAAAATTTATTTCAAAGATCTACCCCATGAATTATTACCTATCTTCGTGTCTTCGTGTTTAAAAAATCCAGAGATGGATACTGCATTAAACTCAGCTTGCTTTTTGTTTTTTTTCGCTGGTGTCCTTGTTAACTAATTCTGATTCCGCCTTACGTTTACGAAGGTTTTCCACATCCATAAATGAATTTGAAAAGAAGTCATCAGTTGCATTACCGGTCGTAATTACAGGTGCATTCTTTTGCTCAACATAATCATTAGGATTAAATTCTCCCTTGTCAATGATACATCCTGCTATTTTGGTTGCAGCATCCTCAGATTTCATTGCATTATCGAGGTCTGCATGAGGCACGCCAAATGTCAACTTCATAAACATGCGCTTAAAGTCAAAAAGGGTAGGCTCTGCTTTAATATTGAATTGCAAAAGCTGGCTCAATTTTTTGGGTTCATAAAATGCTTCCTCTTGTTCAGGAAATAAAACATGAATGAGTGGTAGAAAAAGCTCGCACGCCTTCTGTGTTTTCAACTTACACTCTGCTACTTTAAAAGTGCTATTTTCTTTGCAAAGTGTTATGAGGGCATCTAATGGCTCTTCATTTTCAATTGCAATATTGACCAATTTTCTGTCTACTCCTTCAGTTAACACAAGAAAGCATCTCCATAATGTAAATAATTCAGGGTCTTTATCCTTAACACGGATATTTAAAATAGCGGCCAAATTAGCAGATTCAAAAAATAATGGGTTTTTGATCGTATCAAAAAGTGTTTTTGCAAAGTCAATTGTCATGCCGCAAGCTTTTTTATAAAGGTCAAAATAAAACTGGCCATCAAATTGATTAAGATTTCCTAAGGCAATAACAGGATGTTCATTAAAAATCGCCTCATCTCTTTTTACCGGATCAACACCTTTAGTCATGAACTTAAATAACTCCCAAGTGATTATTACATCATTTTTTGCATCATGCGCACCGCTCACATTGATTCCAAAAAGTGGTGCCAAATATTCTTGTTTAAAAAATCCACTTACCGGTATGCCTTTAACCCCTTTAAATCGATTTCGTGCTTGAAAATATGTATCGAAACTTTTCCAATCCTTATTAGAGTGTCCTGTAAGTTCGCATTCTGCTTTATGTAATTTTGTATCAAATCCCCAAAAATTATGGCCCACAGCAATCGCTACACCATTGGCAACTTTTTTAACTTCTGAATCAATGATTTCATCAAGTTTTAGCCAGACCGCCTTAAAATTGCCGGCATCCTTAACATCCTTATCAAAAAATCCATGAATTGCGGAAGAGCCTCTTGGGATCGGCATTTCAGGGTTGATCATCTCATCTAAAATAATGCTATAAGCTGGTTCTTTCTCGTTCGGTATAAAAACAGCCACTTGAATCGCTCTTGGATTTGGAAAACCCGGTACAAACAAGCCTGTTGATTCATAATCGATTACTAGAAAAACAATTTTGGCATCTTTAACATCTATCGGCTTATCTCTTGAAATCACTTTAGAGGCTTTTAATAGGGCTAATTCTTTGTTATAAGGACGGATAGCATCGGCAGCTTTTATTATGGGATTATTAAAATCAAGGCTTGCCACCAAAACTTCATTTAAGGGTGCACATCCAACCATTTTATCAAAAATCCCCCGTGTCATGATCACATCTTCCACAGCATCATGAGCTTTGCCAACCGGAACGCTCAAAGTGTGGCAGAGCATGGACAAAGAACCTTCTCCCGGAATTTTTAAAGCATTTTTTAAATATAAAGTATCGAAGGGCTTCCAAAAATTTGGTATGGCTAATTTCGTGATTGTCAAACATCTTGCAACCTCCGATTTTAAAATATTCCAATCACATTGAAAACCATTATGCATCACGATGATGGCTTTTCGGTTTCCATCAAGTTTTTTATTTATCCAGCTAACAGCTTGAGGCCATACTTCACTAAAAGGTAAACGCTGTTGCCCGTTTGGCACCGATTCCAAAACCTTAGTGGCCAATTCTTTAGGGGGTTGAACATAGCGATTAAAAACATTCTTTTCTGCCTTTCTTGCAGGGTCGAGAATGGCAATTTGGGTAATGCAGGGCTCTGGTTCCCCTGCCTGTTTTTTTACTCTATCAAATTCAAGATCTAGGAAATAGTGACGCGGAATTAAATTAGTATTCATAAGTGTCTCCAAAAGTTAAAAATATGTTTTGACTCAAAATCAAGATAGTGTCAAGTTTTTTATTTAATGTAAGTTGCAAATTCTTTTTAAAGTTTTTGAATGATGGGACGGTTTTTGCATAAGTGCATAACTTTTAATCGCTTTTTTAGTGTGATGAAACTTCTTCTTCGATTAAAAGTTATGCACTTATGCAAGAACTGTCCCCAAACGTTGACTAAAAAAAATCTGAAATTATTTAAACTTACATTCTATTTTTGCTCTGTTACTTTGTAAGCTCCTCTTGAAACATCCAATAAAACTTTTCCTTTCAAACGTTTTTGATGCGAAGACATTTCATTTTTTATTAATTTCGTTATCTGTTTTTCAACCTCTTTACAAAAAATTCGCCCGCCAAAACGAAGGTCAACTTCAATTTTTGCAAGCTTCTCTACAAGCTTATGCGTCCATTTCAATTCAATTTCTGCTTGGACTTTTAAACGCAAAGCAATTTTCTTCAATTCTATTGTCGCTAGTTCTGAAAGGTGTTTTTGTTGAATTGGCATAAAAGGCACAATTGCATCAAGGCGTCCGCACATTTCAACGCTTAAGTGCTTAACAAGTATGGGTTTTAAAATTTCAATAAGTTTTTCCTTGTTAGTTTCTTGCCCTTTTTCAAATGAATCGCTTGATCCGAGATTAGACGTTAAAATAAACAGCGTATTCTTACAATCCACAGCTACATTTGCACAACGATCAGTCAATGTTCCTCGATCAAAAACTTGCAAGAAAAGTTTTTGTACATCAGGGTGAGCCTTTTCAATTTCATCAAATAGGACGACCCTAAAGGGATTTTGAATCAATGCATTTGTCAACATCCCTCCTGATTCATGGCCTACATAACCTGCCGGTGAACCAATTAAATTCGAAACAGTGTGGCTTTCCTTATACTCGGAACCATCCAAAATAATGAGCGCCTCTTTATTATGATAAAGGTGCTTGGCAAGTTGTTTTGCAAGTTCTGTCTTTCCAACCCCTGTTGGGCCTGCAAAAAGAAAAACACCCCAAGGTTTATTTTCATGCGAAATGCCCATTTTCCAGCTGGTTACAAATTCTGCAACAATATCAATTGCATGATCTTGCCCAAGAATATTTTCTTTAAGCTTTGCCTTAAAACGCTGTTCATTAAAAATCGAATCATCCATTAAATCTTCAAAAGGAATATCTGTTTTTAAGGAAATAAATTTGGCAATTTCCTCACGTTGAATTTTGACTTGGGTATCTTTTGCAGAATGGAGCAATAATTCATTTCCTACTTGGGCAAGAATATGAATCGCTTTAATAGGAAGTGGCAATCCCTTAATGTACTTATCTGACAGCCTTACTGCAAGATCCACACTATCTTCTGTGCATTGAATTTGTTCAAAATTCTGATTTTTTAAATGCCCCAAGACGATTTCATTAATTTCATTTAAAGGGCTCTGCTTTATTTCAAGGGCTGAAAAATAATGATATCCCAAAATTTTAGTGACGTTTTTTATTTCTTCCTCTGTAATTTCTGTCCCCATGGATGCAATAAAGGGAAAAGGTCGCTTGAATAACATATGCATGAAATCAACAACTTTTGGCATCACCATGAGGGATCCTATGTCTTTAAAATAAAGAATTGACTGTTGTTTTTGTGGAGAAAAATGCTTTTCTACAACCTCTTTTAACTGTTCAACTACCCCTTCTGCATGCTGTTCGTCAATATTTGCCGCAATCAATTCACGGCAACCAATAGAGTAAATGTTTTTTCCCTGCCACTTCGAGTGCAAATTCATTTGTTTGTAGCTTGCAGAAACTTTCATAATAATCGACTCCTTACCAATACCTGGAGGACCTAAAAGAAGAGGACGGATTCCTGACTCAATCATCACCATAATTTTTTGAGCTTCCTCTTCACGACCAATTATGGGTAGATGATTTTCGTTTAAACTTTTAAGAAAAGGGGAAAATGCATCGAATTTGGGTAAAGAATTTTGTTTCGTGACTCTTGCTCTTTTTCGGCTTGATGTTGTTTTAGTAGCTTTAAGGGATCCATTTGAGCGCAGAGGATAGCGGTTTGAATCCTCATATTCTTCATCCATTTCAAAAGAATCATCAGAGATAGCACTACCCTCATGATATGTTTTAAAACCTTTATTAAAAAAATCATCTACATTATTAGTAGTAATCATAAAGCTCCTTTTTAGTATTAAAAAATAGATATACTCCTAAAATTTATATTATGTAAATTTTTATTTGAATTTATTGAATCGCCACTCTATATCTGGAATTTATAAACTTTTTTTAAGGGAGTCATATGAACATAGATTTTTTAGATAGCACAAGAAATAATGAGCCTGTAGCAACAATAGAAACAGAAAAAAATCTCGATCCACTAACAAAGAAAATCAAAAGAAGCGCTGCGGTTTTAGAAGATGCGGGAGTTAATGATTATCCAAAAAAGAAAAGATGCATCGAACAATCTAAAAATGAATCTGTTATAGAATTTTTAAGAGATGATGCCTTTTTTATAGGACAGCAGGAAAGAAATTATCGTGATTTGCAATTGTGCAAAGAAATGGGAATTGAAATGGACGTTGAAGAGGTTAAGCCCAAAAAAATTAAAAAAGCCGATCGACAAATTATCGAAGAAATTACAAAAAAAGGCTCCTTTTTAGGGCTGCAACTAGAAGAGCTTTTTTATTTGTTACCCACTTTACACCTAAATAAAAAAGACCAAGAACTCATTCTTGATTTTGCTGTTGAAATTTTGAATCAAGTTCCTGATCAAAAAAATTCAAACGAAATGGATTGCGATGAACAATACCTTAAGATGGCTAACAATTTTTTAAGTAACCTTCCCTTTGCTTTAACAAAAGATCAAACGATCGAGCTTGCCCTTAAACTACAAAACGAAATGAACGAAGAAAGAGATGAGACATCAGAAAACGAAGATCTTCTTGAAATTGCAAAGACAAGGATGGGCTGTCTTATGCTTGTTCTTGAAAAAAATAAAAATAGTGCTCTCCAATGTGCCTGCACTAAAAACATTGATGATTCGATACGACTCATTGAAAAAAATGCTACCCTCATCATCACAGCATCAAGAACCTCAATTTTAAAACATGCAAAAAGCCATCAAAATACTTCTATCCAGGACCATAAGGAAGCTCTTTTTCACAAGCTGTCGCTTGAAATGGCAGATTTAATGCTTCTTGAAACAGGTAGTTTAAATTATGGAATATTGGATATGCTTTCGACACATTTAATTCCTGAAGATTTTCAAAATTTAATCTCAATAGAAAATGTAAGAAGGGTTATGGCAGATTTTGCGAAAAATCCTGCAATGTGGAAAGAGGTAGCCTCCATAATGCCACCTGAAAATGAAAAAATCCCTTCAAGTTTTGCGATAAGAGCAACTCTTGGGTTAGAGCTAAAAGAGCCCATAACAAAACGACATGCTCAAATTTATGTTTTAAGCGCGATGCTTGGTCATTATAGACAAGCAAATGTTGGATCATGCTTTGCAACTTCCTTTTTAATTAAAGCCCTTTTTTACCATCCGGAATTTTTCATACAAGATCTTAAGCAACTAACCGAAGAGGGTAAAATAACTCGTGTCATGAATCGAGAGTATCGACATTTTCCCTATTTCAATCGTGTCACTAAAGAATTTTTAGATACACTAGTTGAAGTTGATAATGATGGTTATCTCTTTTCTTCACAATTTGATACTTTTAAACAAAAAAGAATTCCTGAAGCTATAACCCTTAATAATAGTTATCTTTTTGAAGCCCCAGGACTTATAGCTGCTTGTAATGCCATGGGCATTGAATCGATCAAAGAGACGATTCTACATTGCCTTCAAATTCTGCCAAGACAATTTACAATACACACCCTTTTAAAAATGGTTGCAAAAGAGGCTTTCAAGATTCAAGAATCTGCACGTTACCAATTTCGATCAAGTGAAATTTTTACGACAGAAGAATTTCTTGAAAGAGGGGAATTTGCATTCGGAATTCAAACAAATCATCCTTTACATAGAGCGTACGAGCAATCTGCTGTTTCCATGGTTGACTATTTTGGCACAGAGTACCAATTTCCTGCATGGATTCATGGAACGTTCACCGAAGTCATTGACAAAGCCGAAAAAGGAATGCTCTTAAAGCTTCAGGCAATGTTTAAAACCTTAAAGGCTGAAATGTTCCTACCTTTAATTGTTAGAATGCGTTTTCGATATAATCCTCATATCGATGATGCCTTTAAGCTATTTGAAGATGATATTCATGAAATGGACTATTCAGGCTATTATGGATATGAGCTCATGGATGGGGGGTTACCGGAAGATTTTGTTTATTCAAAAAAACTTTATAATCAGTATGAGAACCATACATCCTTCCATACTATCTTAACATTTGAAAAATATCTTGCCGTAACTTCATGGAAACTGATAAACACCGAAGAAAAATTTCAATCATTTCTTGGTAACGTTATTAAGGAAACTGTGACTCATCTGAAAATTAATGAAAAATCTGAGACTAAAAAACAGTGGGATGAAGTTTCAGATGTGATGTGCAAAGCAATTAACGTCAAAAACTTTGGGAAACAAATGACTCTTCGCTTGCTTGGTAAAAATAGCGATCAGAGAAAATCATGGAATAAAAACCCTCATAATATGCAGACAACACCTTGGAGTTTTAGATGGGGTGGTGATTTTGATGCCGTCATGCAAAGTTTTTTTGGTTTTTCAAGAGCGCCTTCAAAACTCATCCCGTTTAAAGGAACACCAAAAGAGGTTTTGGCAAAGTGCATAAATTTTGTTAAAAAACAACCGGAACAAATTAAAAAAGATCTTTGTGAGAATGCAAGCCTTTTAATGGTCGCATCACCGGTTCATGCTTTTTTAATGAAACCTGATGAGGAAACTTTTGTTGATGCGATTTATTCAGACTTATCAACGAATGAATACATTCAAGAAAAAATTGAAATTCCGGGGCGTCTCATTTCTAATTCAAGATTGAATATTAGGGGTTATAAGGAGATCATCGATTTCATTGCCAAAAATCAATGGATTGAGCGTCAATGTGAAAAACCGGATTTTGAAAGGATTAAATTAACAAACTATTCAAAAGAAGTTTTCGATGATAGGATTGATGCCGATTTTGAACTTTTATCACTAACCAACGAAAATTTTAAAAAAAGACTCATTGAAATTGTTTCTGATGCAAGGGCGTCCGATGAAAGGATTGGTTGTCGCAATGCCGTTTGGGAGAATCAATTAGCAAAAACCTTAAATCTTTTACAGACGAGTCTTATCAAAAATGATGAGTTACAAGAAATTGTATCAAATGAGACAGCAAACGTGATGATTAACTTTGCAAGAAACCAAGAAGATAGTGTTGCCTTGTCAGATAGAGCTGCAGCAAAATTTTTAAGAGATGCGACAAAAATTTCACATGGTCTTTCCATTAAAGACTTTCGAAATGCAATCGCAGAAGTGGCATTGAACGCTCATACAGCTGATGTAATTGTAAAAGATCAAACTTGGAAAAATAAACTTGCCACAGAAATTGATAATCGCCTATTTGAAATGTTGGATGAAAATAAAAAAGAAAAACTTCTTGAGTCTGCCATTATCACCCACGATCCAAACTGGAAAAAAGGTGTTCATGATTATCGCTTAGGGTTTATGATAAATCCGGGAACTGGTAACTTAGAGTTTTTCAGGTTTTTACCCGATCTTAAAAGTGTTACTTTTTTTGATCAAAAAGATTGGTTCCCAATGGGTAAAGGTCATGGCTCCTGGCAGTTTCCGGACAACTATAGAAGTTACGCAACAGGGCCACTATTTAACGTTAAGAAACATATGTAAAAGGTGATTTCATGTCCTATATTAGATCTGTAAAAGCAATTGAAATTTTAGATTCCAGAGGAAATCCAACCGTCAAGGTCATGGTGACAACAGACCTTGGAGTTACAGCAGAGGCTTCCGTTCCATCGGGCGCATCGACTGGCGAGCATGAAGCTGTCGAGCTTCGAGATAAGGATCCTGCCCGTTATTTTGGTAAAGGGGTACAACAAGCAGTTAACCATGTGAATCGTCAAATCGCTGAAATTTTGATTGGCGAACATGTTTATGATCAAAAGCGATTGGATATGATGCTTGTTGCAAGCGATGGCACAGAAAATAAATCGCGCTATGGTGCAAATGCTATTTTAGGTGCATCCTTAGCTGTTGCAAGAGCCGGCGCACTTACCGCAAAAATGCCACTTTATCGCTACATTGGCGGATGCCATGCCTACATCCTGCCCTGCCCTATGATGAATATCATTAATGGAGGGGCACATTCAGACAACTCCCTTGATTTTCAAGAATTTATGATTCGTCCAATTGGAGCTAAAAGTTTTAAGGAGGCCGTTCGTATAGGTGCTGAAGTTTTCCATACATTAAAAAATATTTTACAATCAAAAGGTCATATAACTTCGGTCGGAGATGAAGGAGGGTTTGCACCCAACCTTAAATCCAATGAGGAGGCAATTGAACTGATTTTGGCAAGTATCGAAAAAGCGGGCTATAAACCGGGGATTGATGTGACACTAGCGCTTGATTGCGCAGCTTCAGAATTTTTTGATAAACTGACAAAAAATTACATCGAGAAGAAAAAAATGAAGGCCGGCATCCCTCATATTGAAAGAAATGCTGCGGAGCAAGTTGCTTACTTAAAAACTTTATGCCAAAAATACCCGATCGATTCCATCGAAGATGGTCTTGCTGAAAATGATTGGGCCGGCTGGAAAATTTTAAGCGATGAATTAAACAGCAAAGTTCAAATTGTGGGTGATGATATTTTTGTTACAAACCCAAAATATTTGCTTAAAGGCATTGATATGGGAATTGGCAATTCCATTTTAATTAAATTAAATCAAATTGGCACATTGACCGAAACTTTAGAAACCATACGTCTTGCCCAAAATAATGGATATGCTGCTATTATTTCGCATCGCTCAGGCGAGACCGAAGACACCATGATTGCAGATGTTGCCGTTGCAACAAATGCTGGGCAAATTAAAACGGGCTCCCTTTCAAGAACGGATCGCGTGGCAAAGTATAATCGGCTTTTAAGCATCGAGGATGGCTTTGAAGGCACAAGCATCTACCAAGACAGCAATAAGGCTCGATTATCTCGTTAGAGCAGTTAGGGGACAGTTCTCTCTTGAAGTGCAAAACTTTTAATCGAACAATTTTTAGCTATAAAGCTTTTTTTATTTCGATTAAAAGTTATTGCACTTCAAGAGAGAACTGTCCCCAATCTAAGAAGGGTGCCTTTTTAACTAAAAAAACGTTGGGAATGTAGGGACGGTTTTCGCATAATTGCGTAATTTTTAATCTGATCCAAAACTCTACCATTAAACCATCGATTAAAAATTATGAAATTGTGCGAGAACCGTCCCTAGACGCTTACATCACCAAAAAAAGCCTCACTCTACTAATTTTTTTATATCCGATAAAGAAAGCATCTTTTACTAATATAAAACCGCTCCGCGGTTCTAATTAACGGTTTGTATTTCATCACGGAGTGATGCTACATTGGTAGCCGGTGGTTTCACCACCGGTAAAAATTAATAACCTGCACCACGGCGTGGTGCTCCTTACCTAATATCGTCGATTAAAAGTTAACGCACTTATGAGAAAACCATCCCCAATTTAATTTTAAAATCTATACTAATCCATCGATAAAAAATAATTTTAATTACGTTTATTAATATTAATACTTCCACTAGTGGATTTAACAAATTCTTAATATAAGTCAAACCTAAAAAACAAGTTAAAAATTATTTAATGTCTGTAAATAATTAGATTACCAGATATTGTCATTACAATATTTAAAAAAATACATTTATAAATGAAAATAATTATTAACAATACTTAAAGGATATCATGTCAGCAATAATTGATAATTTAGATTATAACTCAAGACTTGCCCCATCACTCGATGTGAGCATTTATAAAAAGGCCCCTCAAAAATATACACCGATGCGCATTGTTCAAGCAGTTTTGCCAATTCTTGCAGTAGTTCCGGTTGTATCATTTGGTTTACAAATTCTTGTAGGTACTAGCAATTCTATAAAAGCAATGAATGAGCTAGAAGGAAAGAATACCAAAGAAAATAAAGCAAATTTAGCCTTGCAAGTCGCTTCTTTAGCTTTATTATTTTTCAATCCCTTAGCTGTTTCAATTATTGAACTTACAAAAGAGATTTTCCATAATACACTTAATTGTAAAAACCATATGGAAAACGGTAAATATAAAAAGGCTTTAATTGAAACTGCGCATCTTGCAAAAAATGTTGTATATATTGCCTCCATTGTTACAGGTGGAACGAATCTCATTTTGATTTCAGTGGTATCGCAGGGCATTTTTGAACTTTATAAATCAAAACAGTTTTATAATAAAGGCATGTATCTTGAAGCTCTTGTTCAATCTGTTATGGCAGTAGGAAGGGGTTCTATGATTGTGAAAACTCACCAGAAAGAAATTACAGAATCTTTTGAGAATTTCAAAACACAATTTTCAAAACTAGGGACAGTTAGCCACAAGTCAAAAGCCGCTGATTATTATGCAGATTACGCATATACTAATCTAGAGGGTGTTCATATTGCAGGCTA
>Ga0335397_10004354_pt1 | contig 18729 bp, 17 predicted proteins | sample MAT04_FD_205740 | JGI IMG/M metagenome (GOLD analysis project Ga0335397, IMG submission 205740) | Freshwater microbial communities from Lake Fryxell liftoff mats and glacier meltwater in Antarctica - MAT-04 (spades assembly) (version 2) ... | reverse complement strand
ATGCGTTAGCTTTCTAGCCCCCTAAATCCCCCAATTCTGGGGGACTTTGAAAGGCTCGGAAGTCCCCCAGAATTGGGGGATTTAGGGGGCGGATCGGGACGTTATTTCATTGCTACTCCCTTACTGATGCGTGACTTGATATTCATTAGCTACAGCCGCAAAGATGTGAAATGGTTAGTTGAGTTCCAAACCATGCTAAAACCGCTTGCAAAGAACCTACCGACTGACATTTGGGATGACACTAAAATCAAAACGGGGCAGGAATGGAAGGCTCAGATTGAACAGGCGTTGTCTAGAGCCTGCATTGCGGTTCTATTAGTCAGCCCAGATTTTCTAGCTTCGGACTTTATTGCAGAACAAGAATTACCTCCATTGCTGAGAGTGGCTGAAGAAGGCGGTTTAACCATAGTTTGCTTACACGTTAGTCACTGTCTTCATGAAGAAACAGAAATCGGCAAATATCAAGGTGTAAATGATCCAAGTAAGACGCTCGATCGATTTAGTCGAGGAGAGCGCAACGAGATTTTGGCTAAAGCTTGCCGAGAGATTAAAGTTTTAGCGTTACAAAGTCAAGATATTTTATGAGGCTGAGGATTTTATGGACTTTTTAACAGCGTTTGAAGGGGTCGAAGCAGTTGATAAAGCCCTACTGACCACAAAAGATAAGTTTTTGGCACGGGTGGCACTGTATTCACTGCGATCGCTTAAAAAAATTGCCCAAGAAAGCGGTCAAGCGATCGAGGACATTTCTCCCCAACAGGTTTTATCTTGGGTGGAGCAAGATGCCAGCATCCCTATAGAAGTGGAAGACAAAGAGTCGTTTCAGATGTTTTTTACGCAACTGGTGATGTCGTCTCTGAAACCCTTGCAGCGAATTGCTACGGATGAGGAAAGTGGCGCGATCGCCAATCTCACTCCGGCACAAGTAATTGCCTGGTTTGAAAAAGACGCCAAACTCCGTATGGAGCAAGGCGGCAAGGACGGTTCTTAAGAAAAAGATCTCTGAAGCTTTTGATCTGTTAATCTGAACCCATTAATCACAAATAATTCAATGACCGTTGAGCAACGCCTAGGTAGCATTGAACAAAACATTCTCAACCTGGCAGAAGCAAATCAGGGGCAATATGAACGCATTCTGGATGCGATCGATCGCCAAAACGAAGCGACGAGGCAATACAGTGAAGCCATGCGCCAGTCCAACATTGCGGTGGCAAGACAGCTAGACACCTTGACTCAGCAAGTGGGAACCTTTACGGAGGGGCTGACGGAGCTGAGACTGGGGTTTACTGAAATCAAGGAAGGCTTTGTTGAAATTAGGGAAGGCTTTATTCAGCTAAATCAGACCGCCGAGCGCCAAGAGCGAAACATCGATCGCCTAGTCGGTATTGTCGAAGCGCTGGTTCAAAAGCAAAGCTAGGGAGTCAAATGGGGCTTTACGCTTCTCTATCTCGATCGCTGCTCTAGCCCAAACGCTGCCAGATCAAATAAATCGTCGTTATCATCTCGATCGCTCTCTTCAATGCGCTCAGTTTGACGAGGCAACTGACCTAGATAAATCTCGCTGATGTCTTCTGGCAAGACTCTTTCAAGTTGCTGATATGCCTGCACCAACGCTAGCTTTACCTCAGCCGGAGACAGGAACTCACCCTCCGCTTGAAGGTATGCAGAAATGCGGGTATCGCTCCAGTGGAAGGTTTGCGCCATTAAAATTATCAGGTGTTGCACAGGCTCTAGTTGGTCGAGCGATCGCTCCACATAGCACCATAGCGGCGGCGACGTAGCCTGAAGTGAGTATTGAATTGACTCTACAGGCGGCAGCTCTAGACGATTGATACAGGCGGCAGTCATGTTAATCAGCCAGTTCTGAAGGGTCGTCGGAGGTGCGTCGGCGGGTAAGCCATCGCGCAGGTTTAATCCGCCTAGCTCATTAAAAATGTGCCGCCAAGTAATCGCAAACAGGTAATCGGCTTGCACGGGCGATCGCACTGAATGTCTAATTAATGTATGAACAATTGGACTATAACGACAAAAAATCGTGACAAAATACTGCCCCCGATCAGGATGACGCTGAAACAAAATCAGCAAATCTTGATCGCTGTAATGGGTTAGGGCACTGATAAGAGGCTGGCTTGATTCAGAAAAAAGGGGAGTTTGCACGGCTTTAAAAGTCTGATTTAGCCTGGGGCTACGATCGGGTGAGTCGCTCCAATCATACCCGCGATAATAAAAGAGAGAACACCTTGGTAACCTTTTTTATCAGACTCCCTGATCATCTCTTCAAAAGCGTTAGTGATAGTTCACAATTCGAGAAAAATCTTGAGGCTCTAAACTGGCTCCACCCACTAACGCCCCATTAATTTCGGGTTGCGCCATGATTTCATCCACATTATTCGGCTTAACCGACCCACCGTATTGAATGGTGACATGAGGATTACTTAACTTGCTACGAATCATGCCAATCATCCGATTTGCTTCGCCCACTTCGCAGATATTGCCTGTGCCGATCGCCCAAATTGGCTCATAGGCAATCACCAATTTCTGCTGATCGACATCGATCAAATCTTTCTCTAGCTGGACAGCAATCACCGATTCTGCCTGTCCTGCATCTCGCTGCTGCTTGGTTTCGCCCACACACAGAATTGGGGTCAAACCATACTGTTGCGCCGCCTTTAGCCGCAAATTCACTGTGGCATCGGTTTCGCCAAAATACTGCCGTCGTTCGCTATGTCCTATCACCACATACCGCACGTTAAGTTCAGTCAGCATGGGAGCGGAAATCTCGCCTGTATATGCCCCTTCTGCTTCCCAGTGAACGTTCTGTGCCCCTACCTGGATGCGAGAGCCGTGCAGATTTCGAGACAGGGTACTCAAAATTGTGAAGGGCACGCACAAAACTACTTCCCGATCTTCGGGCATGTCTGAAACTTGATTTAAAAAACCTTGCAAAAACTCCAGGGCTTCTGCCTGGGTTTTGTGCATTTTCCAATTGCCAGCAATGATAGCCTTACGCACGGGATTACCTGACTCTCAGCTACGAAACAAACTTTAATCAGTTTACGGCGTTGAGGAGAATTTTTTTAGAATCAACTCAGTCGCCCCTGAATGTCGCGGCTACCGTAGCGACGACTGACTCAGCTAAAGCCGCAAAGTCATATCCCCCTTCCAGCCCGAAAAGCACTCGTCGGGTGACTTGTAAACAATAGCGAGTTAGTACTCCATAATCATCTGGGCGCAACGAAATTGAGGCAAGCGGATCGGCAGAGTTGGCATCATATCCCGCACTCACAATCAGCAGGTCGGGTTGAAATTGCTGAAGAAATGGCAAGATCCTTGCTTCAAACAGCGGCTGATAATCCGCTAACGTGCTGCCTGCCATCATAGGGAAATTTAAGACATTATTGAACTTGCCTCGCTCTTCAGCCGTGCCTGTGCCGGGATATTGGGGAAACTCGTGCAAAGAGCAAAAAATAATCTGAGGGTTTTTCTCAACAATCGCCTGTGTCCCATTCCCGTGATGCACATCCCAATCCAAAATTGCCACTCGCTCGACTCCGGGTTGCTTTAAAGCATAATGAGCCGCGATCGCCGCATTAGAAAAGATGCAGAATCCCATCCCTTGCGTAGGCAGCGCATGATGCCCCGGCGGTCGGGTCAGCGCAAAGGCAAGTTCATTCGTTTCGAGAACGCGATCGACGCCATCCAGCCAAGCGCTAACTGCTAACATTGCCACGTCATAGCTGGCAGCAGAAACAGGCGTATCTGGATCAATATGACCACCGCCAGCATTGGCAATTTCCCGAACGGCTTCGACATAGCGACTAGGATGGACGGCTTGGATGGCAGCCATTAAGCGATCGCCCTGTTGGTCTATAGGGGTGGGCGATCGCCAGTCCAATCGATTTGCCCAAGGAGCAGCGTGAAGCGCCTGGGTAATCGCAGTGAGTCGCCCCGGACTTTCAGGATGATAGGTACCCGTTTGATGATCTAAGAATTGGTTGGAGTAAATGATGGAAATCATGGGCAGTGGGGGCGATCGAGCGGCTCTATTTTATCGTTGATCAATCCTTCCAGCCCACGTGCTTAAAGCTACACGCCCCATGCCAGCAACCCCAAAAATATGCTATTATTTCAAGACAAATTAGCAGCAGATACCCTGCCATTGTCCAGGTAAACGCCCGTCAAATCATTGCTTTTCACATTGCTGCTAAACGCGAAAGTCTTTGGAGTTTTTAACCTATGAGCATCCCCCAAGAGCGGATTGTCCCTACCGATCTGCGCATCGAAATGTCTCGGTCTTACCTGGAATACGCCATGAGCGTGATTGTAGGCAGAGCATTGCCAGATGCGAGGGATGGTCTTAAGCCCGTCCACCGCCGCATTCTGTATGCCATGCACGAGTTGGGTTTAACCCACGATCGCCCCTTCAGAAAATGCGCCCGCGTCGTTGGGGAAGTGCTGGGTAAGTACCATCCCCACGGTGATACTGCCGTTTACGATGCCCTAGTGCGGATGGCACAAGATTTTTCTATGCGGTATCCGTTGATCAACGGGCACGGCAACTTCGGCTCGATCGACAACGACCCACCAGCGGCAATGCGATATACCGAGTGTCGTTTGCAGGGGCTGACGGTCAACTCCTTGCTGCGCGATATTGAATCAGAAACCGTTGACTTTACCGACAACTTTGACGGCTCTCAGCAAGAGCCGCTGGTTATGCCTTCCCGCATTCCTCAGCTTCTGCTGAATGGCTCGTCAGGGATTGCGGTAGGGATGGCGACCAATATTCCACCCCACAACCTAGGTGAACTGCTAGATGGCGTGGTGGCGCTGATCAACAACCCCGAAATCACCGATTTGGAGTTAATGCAGTACATCCCTGGCCCTGACTTTCCTACGGGTGGGCAAATTTTGGGAACCAGTGGCATTAAGGAGGCTTATACTACGGGGCGCGGGTCTGTGACCATGCGGGGGGTTGCCAGTATTGAAACCCTTGAGCAGAGAGGTCGCCCTGACCGGGAAGCCATTATCATCACCGAACTGCCTTACCAAACCAATAAGGCGGCGATGATTGAGCGGATTGCCGAGATGGTGAATGAGCATCGCTTGGAAGGCATTTCGGACATTCGAGATGAGAGCGATCGCGATGGCATGAGAGTCGTCATTGAGCTGCGCCGGGATGCCTATGCTCGCGTCGTCCTCAATAACCTCTACAAGCAAACCCCGCTGCAAGCCAACTTCGGGGTCAATATGCTGGCGTTGGTCAACAGCGAACCCCAGCTTTTGAACCTGAAGCGATTCCTCGAAGTCTTCCTCGACTTCCGCATCGAAACCATTACTCGCCGCACCCGCTACGAGCTGCGCAAGGCAGAAGAGCGCGACCACGTTTTGCAGGGTTTACTGGTGGCGTTGCAAAATCTTGATGCCATCATTGCATTGATTCGTCGGGCGGCAGACACCGCTACAGCCAAGCAAGAACTGATCGCTTCTCAAAGTCTTTCCGAGGCGCAAGCCGACGCGATTTTGCAAATGCAGCTGCGTCGATTGACCGCGCTAGAAGCCGAAAAGATTGAGCACGAGCATAACGACCTGATGGTTAAAATCATCGACCTGCGCGACATTTTGGCGCGACGGGAACGGATTTTGGAAATCATTCAAACTGAGCTGACCGAACTGCGAACCGCCTACGCCAACCCTCGCCGTACCGTCATTGAGCGGGCAGATGGCGAACTGTCAGACACTGATTTGATTGCCAACGAGCAGGCGATCATTATGATCACCGAGCAGGGATACATCAAACGAATGCCCGTCAGCACCTTTGAAGCGCAGAGTCGGGCGACCCGAGGCAAAGCTGGAACGCGCATGAAGGAAGACGATGGCATAGATCATTTTCTCACCTGTTGCGATCATGACAGCGTATTGTTCTTTAGCGATCGCGGTATTTCCTACTGCGTCAAGGCATACCAAATCCCCATTGGTTCCCGAACCGCAAGAGGTATGCCCGTCGTGCAGCTTCTGCCTATTTCTCGTGAGGAGAAAATCACATCTATTGTTCCAGTCAGCGCCTTCACTGACGACGAATACTTGGTCATGCTGACCCAGAAAGGATTTATCAAAAAGACCCGACTTTCTGCCTTCAGCAATATTCGCTCTAACGGTTTAATTGCCATCTCTCTCGAAGAAAGCGACCAACTTCGCTGGGTGCGCCTAGCCCATGCCGAGGACAGTATCATGATCAGCACGCGCCAAGGCATGGCAATTCACTTCCGCGCTAGCCAAGAGCAACTCCGACCTCTAGGCAGACCGACTAGGGGTGTTCGCTCCATGTCGCTTCGCAAGGGCGACGAGCTAATTAGTATGGACATTCTGCCCAGCCAAGTCATTGCCAGCATGTCGGAAAGCATCGACGAAGCTGAAGTAGAAGACATTGAAGTAGAGGCTTTAGAGGCTGTGGAAGCTTTAGAGGCTGTGGAAGCTTTAGAGGCTGTGGAAGCTTTAGAGGCTGTGGAAGCTTTAGAGGCTGTGGATGTAGAGACGTCCGACATGTCCGAAACAGGAGAAGCCGAGGTCGCTGAAGTAGCTGATGCCGATCAAGGTCCTTGGGCTTTAATCATCACCACGGGCGGCATGGGTAAGCGTGTCCCAGTAGCGCAGTTCCGTCTACAGAATCGGGCAGGGTTGGGGCTACGAGCCATTAAGTTCCGTAAGAAAGGCGACCAGTTGGCAGCAATGCAGGTGGTAGGTGAGGATGATGAGATTATCCTGGTGACTAGCCGAGGCATTATTATTCGTCAGGCGGTCAAGGCGATTTCTCGTCAGTCTCGCGCGGCGACTGGGGTGCGGGTGCAACGGCTAGATGAAGATGATGCGATCGTGGCTGTGGCTCTGGTGCCCGCTTCGGGAGAAGGGACGGAAGAGGAGGCGATCGAGGGTGAATCTGAGGAGCTGACGGGTGAGATCGCCAGTGAAGTCAGCAGTGAGAGCACAGGCGAGATTGGCGATGAGGCGGATGAGGCGATCGCTGAACCTGCCGATGAGAGCGACGATGCAACGGTAGAAGAGACGGAATAAGCTTTGTAACTTGATCACCCAAAAGGAGCAATAGCGCAGATTCCCGGCATCTCAAAGATGCCGGGAATTTTAATAATGGAGCTGAGGAGGGCGATCGCGCCTCGATCCCCGCAAGCGATCGCCCCCTTTACCAAACTCAATAACCCATTTCTCCCGACAACTGCTCTAATAGAATAAAGACAGAAGCCACACGAAATTTCATCCCCTCAATGAGTTTCGACCCTTCAAACCATTCCCATTAGTGTTTTGTCGAAATTGCCATGCTAAATCCAAATCTGGATAACATCCAGCTCAGTCGTGACGACTACGAACGATATTCTCGCCATATTATCTTGCCAGAGGTGGGCTTAGAAGGACAGAAACGCCTGAAAGCAGCCAATGTTCTGTGCATCGGTACAGGCGGGCTGGGTTCACCGCTGTTGCTCTACCTTGCCGCCGCTGGTGTCGGTCGTATTGGCATTGTTGACTTTGATACAGTCGATCAATCCAATCTCCATCGCCAAGTCATTCATGGCACCTCCTGGGTGGGCAAACCCAAAATTGAATCGGCAAAAAGCAGCATTCTCGAAATCAATCCCCATTGCCAGATTGATCTCTACGAAACCCGCATCAGCTCTGAGAACGCGATCGATATCATTGCTCCCTATGATATCGTGGTCGATGGTACCGACAACTTTCCGACCCGTTACCTGGTCAACGATGCTTGCGTCCTGTTGAATAAGCCTAACGTTTATGGCTCTATTCTGCGGTTCGATGGACAGGCAACGGTATTCAACTACAAGGGCGGCTGGAAACGTCCAGAAGGCTGGGATACCCTTTCACCTACCCAAAAAATCGAGCTGCGGCAAACGGGCAAAGACTGGTTTTACGACGAAACAGCCCTGAGTCCCAACTATCGCGATCTATTCCCCGATCCGCCGCCGCCTGGCGAAGTTCCCTCTTGTGCTGAAGGCGGCGTGTTGGGCATTCTTCCGGGCATTATTGGCTTAATTCAGGCAACTGAAACGGTCAAAATCATTCTGGGTAAAGGAAGGACGCTGAGCGGTCGCTTGGTCGTCTACAATGCTCTGGATATGACGTTCCGCGAACTCAAGCTCCAGCCCAATCCCGTTCGTCCGGTGATTGAGAAGCTGATTGATTACGAAGTATTCTGTGGCATTCCCCAAGCCAAAGCAGCAGAGGAGCAACAGCAAGCAAATATGAAAGAAATCACTGTTCAAGAACTCAAGCAGCTACTCGACAGCGGCGCAAAAGACTTTGTGCTGTTAGATGTGCGAAATCCTAATGAGTACGAAATCGCTCAAATCCCTGGATCTGTGATGGTGCCCTTACCCGATATTGAAAACGGCGATGGCATCGAACGGGTCAAGGCGCTTCTGAATGGGCATAACCTGATAGTTCATTGCAAGTCGGGAATGCGATCGGCTAAGGCGATCGCCCTCCTCCAAGAAGCAGGCATCGAAGGTACCAACGTCCAAGGCGGCATCCTTGCCTGGAGCCGTGAAATCGATCCATTGGTACCCGAATACTAAAGCGAAGCAGGAACCCGGTTTTATCAAACACTGGGTTCTGGTTCTACAAAATTACTCTCAAGGGTAATCGTCAAACCCTGCCCCATTGAACCAGGATCAAAGGACATCGCACTCCAAAGGTTCCTATGGGTAATATCCAAATCGTCCACGACTTCTTTTCTCCGCCCGAACAAACTAAGCGGACTGTTCGCATCTACACCCCAGATGGCTACGAACAGAGCGATCGCCCCTTCCCTGTTCTCTATGTCTTTGATGGGCAAAACATCTTCGCCCACCCCGAATCTGCCACTTACGATACTTGGTGCATCAACTGGACGATAGAAAAGCTGGTGGCAGAAGGTTCAATCCAGGGCTGGATTGTGGTGGGGATCGACCATTTAGACGATCGCCTCGCCGAATATTCTTCATGGATTGGCGGACGGGCAAACCTGTGCGCCGATTTTTTGGTTAATCATCTCAAGCCCCATATCGATCGCACCTACCGCACTCGCCCCGAAGCAGAATGGACAGGCGTCATGGGGGCGAGCATGGGTGGATTAATGACGCTGTATTTGGGTAAAACTTATCCGCAGGTGTTCGGGCGGCTGGGCGTGCTGTCGCCTGCCTTGATGTGGGGCGATCGCTATATGTTCAGCATGTGGGATAGTCGTCCGCATCAGGGTGCGAGAATTTTGCTTTATGTAGGCGGAGCCGAACAATATTCGTTTTCCGGCGTTTGGCTTGACTATGTACCCGTCACTCGTGACTTCTACCATCACCTTAAAGACTTAGGCTACAGAGATCAGGAGCTGCAATTTCGTCTTGCTGAAGGAGAAATTCATCACGAAACTGGCTGGCAACGGCAACTCCCTTCCCTAATACCGTGGCTTCTAGCCGATTCTTAGGCATAATCGACATAACGATCTGTAACTACCCTGCCCCAATCCAAATTGCCCAATGGTAGGGTAAACCTGTCCTCTCGGAATAAATTAAGGAGATCGCGCGATGGTTCAGATCCCTCCTCCTCCCTCTATTACCCCCCGCCAAATGAATTTGCTCCGGGTCGTTACCGCTATGGCTTGGTCAGATGGTGGCTTAGCCGCAGAAGAGGTCGATATCATGCTCGATCGCTTCAGCCATATCTTTGCTGCCCCCTCAGAGCAACAGCAGAGCCTTCGCCAAGAACTGCAAGACTACATGATGCAGAACATTCAGCTAGAGGAACTAACCCCAAAGCTCCAAAGCATCGAAGAGAAAGAACTAGTACTGCGCTTAGGCTACGAAGTCATTGGAGCAAGCGCCCGCACCCCTGACGAGGACAAGATTAACATCCAAGAAGTCGTTGCTTACCAAAAGCTAGCGAGCCTGCTCGGTTTGCCCCAAGAGACAATTCAGCGGATTGAAAGCGAGATCGCCGCCAAAACCAATGGAAACTTAGTCGATAGCCTGACTCAGCAACTGGAAGAATTCATGGATGGGACTCATCAAAAATAGAGTATCAACGCCAAAACATCTAAGAACCGAATCAGTAGGTAGGCACAAATAAATGTAGGTTGTATGGGGTAACTCAGATCTTGCACCTTTCTCAATAGCCCACCCTCGAATGAATTCGGGGCTAATAGACAAAACCCATTAAAATGGGTTGAAAGCCTGTCTGCCAAGTTCTTTAGTCCGTTTCAACGGACTTCGTTGCGTTAGCCCGGAATTTCAATTCCGGGTGGGTGTTGCGAGTGGTGCAAGATCTCAGGTAAGCCTCTTGCCTGCATTACATCACAACTGAGGCGGTTCTCCCACGTTCATTCAGCCTACCTATCTTAGAAGCGAATATCCTGTAGGGGCGAAGCATTTGCATCAATATTCTGGAAACGCAGCCTAAATTTGGGTGCAAATGCTTCGCCCCTACCTGCCAAAAATCACCCTAAATCTAAATTCTGGTTAGATGTAAAGTGGGTTCTATAGACGGGTTGATAGGTGAGGGATTGCTGCAAGGAATTCTTAGGTTAATTGAGGCTGCTGAACCGAGAATCCTCGTCAATTGATTACGGGGAGAGTTAAGGAGGGCTTGAAGAGTGAATATCAATATTGGTGTTTTGGCGTATAACGAGGCAGCCTTGATCGCCCAAACGTTAAGCTCCCTATTTCAGCAAAGTATTTTTCAACTGGAGCAGCCTCTGTCTCAACTGACCCTTGAAATCATCGTTATACCCAACGGTTGCACTGATGAAACCGCAGCAATTGCTGAAGCGACTCTTAAAGAATGTGTGGAGCGATCGCCCCATCAGCCACGCTATCGGATTTGTGATGTTGAGCAACGTGGCAAGAGCAACGCCTGGAATCTTTACGTCCACGAATTTTCTGACCCTGCCGCTGAGTACCTGATTTTGATGGATGCCGATATTCAGTTCTTGAATCCTTGCACCCTTCACGATTTAGTTGAGGCATTGCAGCAAAATCCTGAAGCTTGGATTTCAGTCGGGCTTCCCGTCAAAGATGTGGCGCTCAAATCCCACAAAAGCCTGATCGATCGCCTTTCAGTAGCGATCTCCAAGTCTGCTCCAGAACCTTTACCCACAGAAAATTCAATGATTTGCGGGCAGCTCTATTGCAGTCGCGCCAAAGCCCTCCGGGCTATTTGGATGCCGATTGGCTTGCCCGTTGAAGATGGTTTTTTGCGAGCGGTTGCCTGTACGGAGGGATTTACAATGCCCGAAAACAGCCATCAGCGCGTTAAATTTGTCAAATCTGCTACCCATGTTTTTGCCGCCTACACTCACGTTGCCAGTCTTTTGAATCATGAAAAGCGTTTGATCATTGGCAGCGTCATTAATGCATTTTTGTATGATTATCTTTGGAAAAATTGCCACTCTGAACAGACCGCAGGTTCCCTGATTAGGCTAAGAAATTATCAAGATCCAAACTGGCTGAACTATTTGCTGCAAGAAGCAGTCGCAAAGCAAGGTTGGTGGGTCATTTCACCTGATTTTTACCTGCGTCGATGGCGAGGGCTGCGAAGCTATCCAATGGCTAAAAAAATCTTACGGTTGCCTCTAGTGATAGTGGCTTCTTTGGCAGACTGGTTGGTTTGCGTTCAAGCAAACTCTGCCCTGAAGCGCGGCGAGGGGATAGGTTACTGGGGCACCAAGCAGCAAGCTAAGGTTCATAAGATCGGATGATCTAGTTTTTTGGGGATCGCAGAATCTCTGCATTACAAGTCGCAGAATCTCTGCGTTACAAGTCACAGAATCTCTGCGTTATGAGCTGATGGCGATTTCAGCAGGATCCAGGAACGCATTTGCTTTCATAATTTCAAGTAAATCAACCTTGCTTTCTAGCAAACAGGCATGTCCACTATTCGGTAAGACTTGAACTTTGGCGTTGGGCAGCAGCCTTGCCAGGCGTTCTGCTTCAGAAAACGAAGGCAACAGGCGATCGCGCCCGCTCGCAATCAATAAAGTTGGCTGTGAAATGTTTCTGACCTGGGCTTCTGTCACATCAAACCGGCGCAACATCGACAACCGCCAAATAGAAGACTTTTGAGTCACTGACTGCATCGCTTGTAACAAAAGCTGGCGATCGCGCGGGGCAATGCCATCGACCGCCGCCAAAAACGGCGCAAAGGTAGCGCAAGACCATTGATGAACCGGGTCTATTTGGGGCTGAACTAGGTACGATCCCCAAAACAACAGCGGCTGCCGTTTGAACGCAGAGGCGGGATTGGAAAGAATGAGGCGATCGAACAAATGGGGCGAATGCAAAATTGTCTTAATGGCTAAACATCCCCCAAAAGATTCTCCCAGCAAATACACCTGCCGCTGGTCGCCCACCTGAACCTCCGCCTCCACCAAAGCCACAACCTGCTCAGTTAAGGCATCCCAGTCGTTCAAGTCATCTCCAGGAATGGTCAGACAGTACACATTCATCACTTTACCCAAGCTGCCGAGTTGATGGGCAAACAGTTCGCCTGTCCCATCCATTCCTGGCAAATAGACTAATAAAGGAGCCTTTGGATTTCGCTGCTGTGGTGCAATAAGCCGCAATGGCTGAACAACCTCTTTCATAAGTATCTTTGAAACTTTATCCTTTATTTTCACCTTAACATTCCCATAGAGACGTCCTGACAAGTTGTCTCTACTGCTGCATTAACTCTTTAATTTCTGTTTGACAATAATTCATTAACTCTGTCACCATTGGCTTTGCCTGCCTACCCTGAAATGCTTGCCGTTGCGATGTCGTAACCCAAACCGGACGACCCACGAAAATATTGACCCGTTGATAAATCACTATTGGATGAGCCCCCGACTGCTTAAATAAAGGCTCTGAGGGGTCAAAAAAGCTGAGCAATTTGAGCGGAAAAGCAGAACGGATTGTTTCAGTTTGGGGGACGATCGCCACTGGCAAAACCGCCAAATCCTCAACTGGAGCACGAAACGCCAAATGAGCAAAACCCCGCTGAAAATCTCCCATTTTTCCAGGCTGAGTCAACTCCACCATTGGCTGCGCTCCTTCTGGAAATATTCCTACGCACTGCCGCGATTGCAGGAACCGCCCTGCCTGATGAAAAAAACTTTGCTGCCGTTGTTTCGGTACATCCAGCGGGAAGCATCCGAGCCGAGCCACAAACTCACGCATGACAGGGACTTGTCCCATGTAGTGATGGCAAGCAAAACGGATAGGGCGATCGATCGCTGCCATTAACAACGGCGCATCTAAAAAGCTGCGGTGGTTACTGACCACTAAAACAGCCGTCTCTTGAGGCACTCGATCCTGATGATAAAAAAATGTCTGTGTTCCCAATGCAGCCAGCAGTTGTTGGGAAATCAGCAACGGACTATTACGCAACACGCCTCCTAGAGACTTTCTGAGCCTTTTGTATCCTTAGTACCAATCTACAAGAATTTTTCATGTCAGGCTCACTTTGAGTTTCTTTACCCTTAACCATTCTTAAAGGATGTCTAAAAAGTATCTTCAATTATCTATGGGGCGTGGCATTCGGCACAAAGGTTCTCGGACACACCGAAAAATGGTCGTTTGAATGCCTTGCCCTCAGTCTCGGATGTCATATCTACGACTTTTCAAACATCCTCTTAAGACAAAGGCATTATCAATGACATTCAACCTTTCTTTTTTGTCAGAAAAGCCACCTACGTTTGGTCTGTATTGCAGTTATGGCTAGAGAGATGTTCTCAATAGCTGCAAACTCTCAGCAATCTAGAGGCTGGGTCATAACCTCTAACTATTAGAGTGATAGGTATTGATGACAGCTCTAACCCCATAGATTTGAACTTGTTGAGATATGGTTATACTTATCAGTGGTTAACAGTCAAGAAGCTAATCTCTTTGTAAACTAACACTTAATTTATGGAAGGCAAGTGAGTTATTAATCTCAATCCTCTGTATTTGCAGCTAAATAGCGAACCTTTTAGAACAAACTTTCATCATTAAATCTAAGTAAACTACTAGGTACTTAAGAAACACCCAACTTTTTAGAGAAGCTTAATAAAAAAACCGATTGTTGAAAACCTCGATTGTTTGCCCTGATTTTTTGTAAGTGAATTGCCTGATTTTTTGACTCGGTTGGCTTTTTCAAACGAGCTATAATGGTTGCAATTACCGCCCGCTTTTTGAGCATTTTTAAGCAACCAAGTATAGTAAGGCGCTTAGTCCAAAAGTTTTATATCAATCTATGAGTTTTAACGATAAACAAATCACATTTGCTATTACAACTCCCCTCTACTACGTTAACGATTTACCCCACATTGGCAGTGCTTACACCACGATCGCGGTAGATGTCGTTTCCCGGTTTCAGAGGTTGCAAGGCAAGTCCGTCCTCATGGTCACGGGTACCGATGAACATGGGCAAAAGATTCAGCGCACTGCTGAGGCACTAGGGCGATCGCCCCAAGAGCATTGTGATCAGGTGGTCGGTGGCTACCAATCTCTCTGGGAGTTACTGAATATTCAGTACGATCGGTTCATTCGCACCACCGATCCCCGTCATGAAGTTATAGTGCGCGAATTCTTCCAACGTCTCTGGGAGAAGGGAGATATCTACTTGGGGCAACAGAAAGGGTGGTATTGCGTTGCTTGCGAAGAGTTCAAGGAAGAACGTGAGCTGCTCAGCGATCACCATTGCGCAATTCACACTAATAAACAAGCTGAATGGCGAGATGAGGAAAACTATTTCTTTCGTCTATCTAAATATCAGGAGTCACTAGAGAAGCTATATCGTGAGCAACCTAACTTTATCCAGCCCGAAAGCCGCCGTAACGAGATCTTAAGCTTTGTTGACCAAGGATTACAGGACTCTTCTATTTCGCGCATCAATATGGACTGGGGGTTTCCGATTCCATTTGATCCCAAACATACAATTTACGTATGGTTTGATGCTTTGTTGGGATATATCACTGCATTGCTCGCCCCAGAAGATGAGTCTTCTCTAGAAAACGCAGTCGCCCAATGGTTTCCCTTCAACGTGCACATGATTGGGAAAGACATTTTGCGATTTCACGCTATTACTTGGCCCGCCATGTTGATGTCTGCGGGACTCCCTCTTCCTGGCAAAATCTTTGGTCATGGCTTCTTGACTAAAGATGGGCAGAAGATGGGCAAAAGCTTAGGCAACGTCATTGATCCCGTTGACTTAACGCAGCGCTATGGCTCAGATGCCGTTCGTTACTACTTTCTCAAAGAGATCGAGTTTGGGCGAGATGGAGACTTTAACGAGACTCGGTTTGTCAATACTCTCAACGCTGACTTAGCGAACGATTTAGGGAATCTACTGAATCGGACGCTAAAAATGGTGTTGAAGTATGGCGAGACGCAAGTCCCTAATATCTCTCCTAATGTTGTTCCAAAGGATAATATCCTGCGATCGAAAGGGGAAGTGCTGAGTAGCACAGTCACTCAGGCTTACGAAGCCCTGGCGTTTAGCCATGCCTGCGAGTTTGTTTTAGCGCTGATTCGTGCCAGTAACAAGTTTGTTGATGAGCAAGCCCCCTGGACGCTCCACAAGCAAGGCAAGCAGACCGAACTGGAGCAAGTTTTGTACACGGTCTTGGAAACCGTCCGATTGGCGGCATATTTGCTCTCTCCCGTGATCCCCAACCTGAGCAATGCCATTTATCAACAACTTGGCTATACTGCTGACTTTAACGACAAGGCAGTAGGTCAGGCTCTGCCCTTTGCAGAGCATACGAAATGGGGTGTTCTACCAGGAGGGCAGCTATTGGGAGAACCTCAGTCAATTTTCCCTCGCCTCGACCCTCTACCCGAAGCTTCGTAGAATGGGGGGAATATATTTTGAGCCTTCTCAAAGTAATCGGCTGATTTCAGATCAGAACGTTAATGAGTCTATCGAGACACAATTTCAAATATCGTCACTTGTTTGATTCATTTTAATAAAAACCGAGGTATTAGAAAACATGTTCAACCACCACCCCGAAGGCGATTCGATGTTTACTCCCGAGCAGGTTCTTGAGAACCGGGGGAGAGTTGCCATTTTTATTGACGGTTCTAATTTGTTCTATGCGGCTTTACAACTAGGCATTGAGATTGACTACACCAAACTCCTGTGTCGATTAACAGGTGGTTCGCGGTTGTTGCGATCGTTCTTTTACACAGGGGTCGATCGCACCAATGAAAAGCAGCAGGGCTTCTTGCTCTGGATGCGGCGCAATGGCTACCGAGTCATTTCCAAAGATCTAGTGCAGCTTCCCGATGGCTCTAAAAAAGCCAACTTGGACGTAGAAATTGCAGTAGATATGATGGCGTTGGTGGGTTCTTACGATACGGCTGTGTTGGTCAGTGGTGACGGTGACTTGGCTTATGCTGTCGATGCCGTCAGCTACCGAGGGGTGCGGGTCGAGGTGGTTAGCCTCCGCTCTATGACTAGCGATAGCTTGATCAATGTCTCCGATCGCTATATCGACCTAGATTCGATCAAGGAAGACATTCAGAAAACACCGCGTCAGGGTTACACTTACCGCCCCCTTTCTGGCATTGCAGTAGAAGACGGGCTGGATGATTAATGCTCTAAGGCGCTGCTATCAGCGACGCTCACATTAACAATGTTTGCGTTACTGATAGCCAACGAGATCACTGGAGGCATTGGGTTCAACTTAAGTTCCCATGCCTTCAGAAGAATTAAGTATTCGTAGAAGGCTTGTAGGGTACACCAGGTAAATCCAGCTTTACCGTCCCAGCAGCCCCCTAAAATTAAGTACATATAAAAGAACCGCGTGATGGGACGTAGAGGAAGTCGCAAAGACAGATTCTTCAAAGCTCTGCGACGTTCGACTTCTGTGGTTCCAAAGAAAAGACTGCGCCAATTGACTGTACCGTTTTCTAACTGGTGCAGCGTTTCGATCGCCTCATCAGAGGAGTAGCGATTATGTTTATCGATCCAACGGCTTAACCCCTTGCCGCAGGTGAAATGGGGATAGGTTTCTTTCAAAAATCCTGTCGTGCCTTCATACACTTCTCGCTCGGTGTGTCCGTAGTCATCAAACCACACCTTGCCATGCTGGAGCAGCCGGAGTTGATAGCGGGGATATTGGGTGCTGCGCTTGATCCACTGACCCATGAATATAACCCGCTCTGCCACATAATAGCCCACATGTTGAGGAGCTTGAATGGTGTCTATACATTCCTGAAACAAAGCGGGGGTAAGGCGTTCATCGGCTTCTAGAATGTAGACCCATTCATGCTTTGGCGTGATGTTTTCTAGCATCCAGGTTCTTTGTTTGCCGTGGCTTTCAAAGGCGTGTTGCTCAACGCGAACCGGGTAACGGCTAGCAATTTCGAGGGTGCGATCGCCACTACAAGAATCCACCACAATCACATCATCAGCAAGCAAAGCAGACTCAATGCAAGCCGCAATATCTAGTTCTTCGTTGTAAGTCAGAATGTAGATCGAAAACATATCCCTGTGCCCGACTCCAGTAGTCCGAAGGATCTCCCTCAGGGTTCCCTAAAGCTGCCCAATATTGCGAAGCCCTGTCCAGCCGATTGTAATGAAGCCTGCTGCCAACAGTAGACTGCTGATGCCAATTCTGAGTCCAACTTTAAGGGATTCTGTCTTTGCCTTTTTCTCGGCTGCCAGCTTTTCAGTACCAATTCGAGTTTGGAGTTGGGTTTTGGTTTCTTCGATACGTTTGTTTAAGAACGGCTCTACTGCTTTAGGATCTGCCTTGAATTTACGAATTAAATCGGCTTGCTCTTTAGAAAGTTGATTATTGCTCACAAGCTGCCCTAGTTGCGCGTCACTGGTCGCAATAAGCTGGCTAATTTGCGATCGCTGTGAGTTAACTTCAGTGTTGAGTTGATTTCCTAGTTCAGTTTCAGCTTGCGTTGCCTTTTGACTAATCTGTTCCAAAACCTGTTGATTACTCCAACCAACGTTGCTCAAGTGCAGCGGAAAAAGCATTAAGTAAATGGCACCTAAAAGGCTAGAAAAAGCTAGTGCCCAAAATCTAGGCTCTGCCAACAAGCTCTTGCGCCCTGCCTCATTCTCCGAATTGCCATCAATCCAAAATCCGGTTAGAAACAGCACAACGCCCACCATAGGCACAATGCCGCGATCGACTAATGAAGTCGTAAACCCAATCTGCCACTGCCGATCCAGAATGTTGTAAGGAATGGCACCAATGCCGATGTCGAGCAAAGTCGCCAGAATAATGACCACACCAACTGTCTTAAGAGTTCGGGAGACGAGAACAGAGGAAGATAGACTAGATTTTGTTGAACGCATGGCAAAAAATTAGTGACTGTTGGATTTAATTTTGGACAATTTAGGGAGCGAACCTAATACAAGATACAAGCAGAATCAATCAGCAGAGCAAATGTCCAAAGCTTAATTAAACGGTGATGAATGCAGCCAGTCAATCAGCCATTAGTTACTGAAGACTCCTGATGGTAGCTCAAAAAAACTCAACCGTAGAGTGCCCTAGAATTTCAGCAATGCAACAAATTGTATCGACGAGATGGGCAAAACCTCGTCAGCCTGAATAGTATGCTGAAACAAGCAGGTCTAAGAGGATGTTTGAAAAGTAGCAAATCACGAGACTTTTACGCTCGATCCCCCCAACCCCCCTTAAGAAAGGGGGCTTCGGAACTCAAAGTCCCCCTTTCTTAAGGGGGATTTAGGGGGATC
>Ga0335397_10004352_pt1 | contig 18730 bp, 18 predicted proteins | sample MAT04_FD_205740 | JGI IMG/M metagenome (GOLD analysis project Ga0335397, IMG submission 205740) | Freshwater microbial communities from Lake Fryxell liftoff mats and glacier meltwater in Antarctica - MAT-04 (spades assembly) (version 2) ... | reverse complement strand
TAATTTTAGATTATCTTAACGAATTGATCTTTTTGCGATCATTTTTAACTGAAACGGGGAAACTGCATTTTCCAGGGGTACTATAAACCTGCGCCGTTTATGAGCGGGTTAGTGACACTGTCTACAAGGTGGATTTTAATTCGTCCAGAATAGTCATATTAGCAGCTATTACATCACCATCATTTCGGGTTAAATAGTCATCGCCAAAAAAAGAGCCATCCATATCCGGTACTACCGCACGTATAATAGCCATATCTTCCCTAATAAGGATAAAAAAATAATTTGCAGAGTAAAACATAAAAATTGCTACTATTAAACCTGTTCAAAAAATATTTTATTCGGTGTCTTTAATTGACCTGATCTGATAGACACTAAACCCTTCCCTGGGTTCTAAAGCTTAAATACGGTTTGTTATTATAGATTTGTTGCCATACCGCTATTCGGTACATATTCATCTTTATTATCATATATTCCAGAATTAAAGAATGTACTTTCAGTAAAAATAACTTGCAACAACTCCTTGAATTCACTACTGGATTCCCCTTTTATGGCAATTGCATTAATCAATTGTATATTTTTATCTTCTAACACTCTTAGGCCAGTATAATTTTTATTATAATTTGTTAAATCAAGCGATTGTGCATGCTTTATATAGGAGAGTAGTTCAATTGATGGGGTATTGGATTCCTGTTCAATTTGTTCAATGAGTTTATCCGCTGAGTCATTTAATATTGACCCTAAATCTTGTTGTCCATAATGAATTAGCTTGCATAAATTTTCATGTCGAAGAATTCTCATACAGGCTTCTGGGTACTTATAAAAGCAATTATGAAGAGTATTAAGGTTAACTATGTTTTTAGTTGGATTAAGGAGTGCAATTTTGTCAATTGCAATAACAGCTGTTTCACTTGTCCAATTAGCATCATGAATTACACTATACAAATCCATGCTGTGAAATTCCCGATCGCCTGAAGTTAAAAAAAGATTAGGTTCTTCCAGCACTTTAATTCCAATATAAGGTGATTTTTTATAACATGCTTCAATAAAAAATTTAAAAAAAGAATCAGAGCGGTATGGTTCTAGCTGTTCATGTAATATAGTAATATTATTACCTTTGTCATGAAGTGCTGCTCTTGATACCCACTCTGCTGCTTCATTTAACTTTAATGGATCTTTTTTGCTTAGAGCCTCTTTGCAAAAGATAACAGCTAATTCGTAACAAGCCTTTGCAATTATTTCTTTATCGACAATTGCGGTTGAAAGAGTAATGTTTTTAAGCAATTCTACTGCGTATTTACTATTATTTTTTCTATATTCTTCTCGTGCAACATCAAGCATTGATGAGTTATCACCTATGAACGCACGGTACTTGGTGGATATTAACCCTCTAAAGATACTTTTTACTTTATTATTCGAAAATGTTTCACTTATCCAACTACACCATTTAACCCATAAGCTTGGTTTGTTGCCAAAGTGCATATTTTCAAGTGGGTTTTTCTTTAGAAATTCGAACTCGTCTAACATAAAAAATTGTTTCCCTAGCGGGGTTAACTTCTCAGGGCAGGAAGAAAGATCTGGTTGAGGTATAGTAATGTTCTCTGATAAAACATTTTTAATTATTCCCTCACAGAATATTCCACTAGTTATGAGCTGTTTAAATAAACTTATAACGCCATGAGCTGTTAATTTATTTTTATTTTTTAAGTAATCATTCAAAAATACTCTAAGAGCCTGTTCTTCATTAGCTAAGGGGCTATTTAGAAACTGTTCTACATGAACTAATTGATTATTTAAATTGCGAATATGATCAATCAATTCAGGGTGCTCTTTATTTGTCCATTCAAGCGAATTTAGCAACTCGATTTTTTTTTCTTGTGCATAATTAACAGCACATTTCCATGTGAAGAGCCGTTGATATTCGAAGTCTAAATAAGGAGTTAAAGCATTAGAAGTAGATGAGGATGATTGTAGTGCATTCCATTCGTTAGAAAAAAGAAGTTTTTTTACAGTATTAAAAGTAATAAAAATATCAATCGGGTTATTAAACTTAAATCCACTTCCACGTGGAGAACCCATATCAAGTTTTTGATTGCCAGCGTTATCTAATAAATTATCTGTTATTTCAACCTGATGACCTTTCGCCATTTCGTTTCTAATTTCATTGAAAAATGGGTCATTTCCATAGTTATTTGGTAGAGCAACTATTAACTGCCTGCTCGCATCCTCAAATACTAATCTTATTTCCTGAAAATTTAATCCGTTTTGTTTAATCTTTTTAACCATTCGTATTTGAGTCATACTAATCTCCGAGTATTTTAAGCACAATGTTATTATCAAGATGTGCAATTATTTTACCATTTAATTATTAAGCGAGTATTAATTGTTTAAAATACTTATCGCCTAGCCAGGGCGATCTCACCAAAGTTCAAAAAATAGAATTTTCGAAACTATATTAACCCATTTGAACGTAGGGCGGACAAAACGAAGTGTGTCCGCGCATTTCCATTTAATCACCTTTGTTACGCGTGGGCACGTCGCTTGCCGCTCCTTTGTCCACCCTACCGGCAATTGTTTAATTTTAGCACTTTGGTGAGATCTCCCTGTCGCCTAGCATAGGGATAAGATCACACGCTATAGAAAGCATTATTTGACTTCCTCTGCGTTTCTGATTAACTTTGGCGACCTAAATTTTCTTGGTATTTGCTAAACAGGAGTGATAACGTAGATTATGAGGACAAATACAAGACAGTTACAATTGAATTTTAGAAAGGGATGAAGCATAAATTCATGCACTCATTATTAAAAAAAAGAACATTTCTGCCATTATTCTTAACGCAATTTTTTGGCGCATTTAATGATAATGCCTTTAAATTGTCCATGCTTACGCTTATCAGTTATCACTTAAGCAGTTCGCAAGGCCAATCAGAACATTATCAGGCAATAGCTGGTGGTTTGTTCACCTTACCTTTTTTCCTGTTTTCAGCTACAGCTGGGCAACTGGCAGATAAATACGATAAAGCGTTACTAACGCGTTTGGTCAAATTTATTGAAATATTGCTTATGTTATTAGGAAGCTATGCCTTATATAAAGGCAGTATCTTTTTAATGATGGTCACTTTGACTGGTATGGGCATGCACTCTACTTTTTTTGGTCCGATTAAATACGCTATTTTACCGGATCACTTGCCTCGCTCGGATCTTCTCAATGCCACCGCTTTAATTGAAGCAAGTACATTTATGGCTATCCTTCTGGGAACTATTCTGGGTACTCTGTCAATTGGTAATTCGCGCATGCATGTAGGTTATGCGGTAACGTTGATAAATAGCGCAGCAATTATCGGTTTTATTACCAGTTTTTTTATACCCAAAGCATCTGCAAAACCCAGCGAATTCAAAATAGACTGGCATCCCTGGCGAGCTACAAGGCAAATGTTACAGGATGTGATGAAAAACAGAAAAATATATCCTGTTGTTTTTGCAATTTCATGGTTTTGGCTGATTGGCGCAATCATGCTGACCAAATTACCCGATTATACCCATTACGTTTTAGGTGCTGATACAAGTGTTTTTGCCTTGTTCCTGGCTCTTTTTTCAATAGGGATCGCCGGTGGGTCATTAGCGATAAGCCGATTATTAGCCGGGAAAATAACTATTAGTTATGTACCGCTTGCGATGCTGTTTCTATCGGCATTTGCTTTGGACCTATTTTGGGCTACGCCACCTGCGCATGCTGTAAATCCAGAAACACCGCTGCTGACGTTGACTCAATTTTTGAGTAAGGCTGTTTATTGGCGGATTACCTTTGATTTTTTCTTTTTTTCAATATGTGGCGGTTTATTCGTAGTTCCACTTTATACGTATTTACAAGTGTGTTGTGACGATAATATGCGGGCACGTACAATTGCTGCCAATAACATATGCAATGCGCTGTCTATGGTTATTGGCAGCATTCTCGTTATGATTATGCTGCAGTTAAAATTAACAATCGCTGTGGTGTTTGCCATCATGGCGATTTCGAACGTCTTTGCTGCCATTGCCTTATGGATTCTGATTCTCTTGCCTGTGAAAGAAGCGGCTGCTTGATTACTCCAGCCAGTTACGAGCAGGTAAGAAATCGGTATATAATTTTTCTTCCTGACTGCCTGCTTCTGGTTGCCAGTTATAATGCCACTCCACTTCTGGAGGTAACGACATTAAAATAGATTCCGTGCGTCCGCCTGATTGCAAACCAAATAGAGTTCCCCTGTCATAAACAAGGTTAAATTCTACATAACGACCGCGACGATAACGTTGAAACGCTTTTTCACGCTCGCCATACGCAATGGATTGGCGTTTTAAAACAATAGGAATATATGCTTTGATAAAGTGATCGCCAATACTTTGCATCAACGCAAAACTGTTATTAAAACCCGATTCATTGAAATCATCAAAAAAAAGTCCGCCAATACCGCGTGCTTCCTGACGATGCTTTAAAAAAAAGTATTCATCACACCATTTTTTAAAACGAGGATAAATATCACTGCCAAAAGGTTGACATGCGGTTCGTGCAATGTGATGCCAATGTTGACAATCTTCTTCAAAGCCGTAATAAGGCGTCAAATCAAACCCACCGCCAAACCACCAGACTGGCGCTGCATTTTCTTTTTCAGCAATAAAAAAACGGACATTTGCGTGGGTCGTAGGAATATAAGGATTATCCGGATGAATAACGAGTGAAACACCCATCGCAGTATAATGACATCCAGCCAGTTCAGGGCGATGAGCACTGGCAGAAGCCGGAAGCTCACCACCTTCTACATGAGAAAAATTGACGCCCGCCTTGGCAAATAATTTACCCTCAGCCAGAACCCTTGTAATTCCACCTCCACCAGCTGCTCGGCTCCAAATGTCTTCAAGAAATCGTTTATCATCAATCGATTCAATGGCGTTACAAACAGAATTTTGGAGATTTAAAAGATAATTTTTTACCTGTTCAATGGCATTGTTCGGAATACTACTCTCAAATTTGTTCATTTTTTCACCAAAAAATGTGCAGGGTGCGAAAATTTTACTATACTTTAAGCGATAAATGACCAAATAAATTTAAATATAACTTAATTATCCATATAAATTTTTCTCATAGCGAAATTGGCACAGCACTTGCTTTAGAAATAGAAATTAAGTTACAGGAGTCAGGATGGCCTTGGATTTTGATAGTTATTTTGGAGTGCCTGCAAAAGCACTTCTTATCCGTGATCAACGTGCTTCACAATTGGCAAATAATCTTGCGAATGCAGATACTCCCAATTACAAAGCAAAGGATGTAAATTTTAACGACGCTTTACAACAGGCAATGGGATCTTCTGCACAAAACATGGTTACTACTAATCCTGAGCACATCCGCACCCCTCAAAGCATGTCCGTTCCTCTGAAGTTCAGGGTTCCCCAACAGGTTTCCCTTGATGGAAATACGGTAGATAAAGATATAGAAACTACAGCTTATTTAAATAACACGCTTGCTTATCAGGCCGATATAACATTTTTGACGAGCAAAATAAGAATGATGAGATCAGCATTAAGAGGGGAATAAAATGTCATTAAATACCGTAATGAACATTGCTGGCTCTGGTTTGGTAGCTGAAACAAAACGAATGGCTACAAGCACCAGTAATATGAGTAATGCGAATGTAGTAAGCAGTACGGCAGAAGATACTTATCGCGCCCAATACCCGATATTTGAATCGGTCAAGGAAGGTGCGAACAAATGGATGAATAGCAAAGTGGAGGCGGGTGTTGAAGTTACTGGCGTTTACGAAAGTGATGCTGATCCCATTCTTCGCTATGATCCGAATAATCCTTTGGCTGATGATGCTGGTTATGTATATGTTCCAAACGTAAGCTATGTCGAAGAAATGGCCAATATGATTTCTGCTTCACGAGCTTATCAAATGGACTTGGAAATGATTTCGACAGCCAAACAATTAATTCAACGTACATTGAGTCTAGGGGAGTAATAAAATGGTATCAACAAATCAGGTTAACAGTGCAAATTTTAGTGTTCCTCCATCAGACGCAGGTGCCAAAAAGACGCTTGGCCAAAGCGATTTTATGAAATTAATGGTTGCTCAATTTCAAAATCAGGACCCTATGTCTCCTAAAGAAAATGGTGATTTTCTTGCACAGCTCGCTCAATTCAGTACAAGTGACGGTATTACTAAAATGCAGGAAAGCCTTGCACAACTCGCGTCTTCATTACAATCAAACCAGGCGTTGCAAGCTTCAGCTTTAGTAGGACGAAAAGTATTGGTCGCCAATGACTCTGTTAGTCTGGAAGCTGAAGGGGCAGTAAAAGCAACAGCTGACCTTCCCTCGGCAGTAAGCGGATTGAAAGCTTCTATTTACTCTACATCTGGCGAACTTATCCGCACCATTCCTTTAGGGCAACAAAATGCTGGTCTGTTTGAGTTTAGCTGGGATGGGATGAATCAGCAGGGAGAGCGTGCAGTTGCTGGTAAATATACGGTTAAAGTAAACGGTATTTACAATAATCAGGAAGTTGCAATAAAAACTATGACGGCATCGAATGTCGATAGCGTTAGTCTTGGACAAAATGGCGAAGGAATAAAATTAAATGTTGCGGGCGTTGGCGCCGTACCGCTGGATCAGGTTAAACAAATCACAGCATAAAGCAGGTTGATTTGCGTATAACTTACTCAGGAGGTTTATCATGGTTTTTGGAACTGCGATTAGCGGTCTACAGGCTGCAACAAAAAATCTGGATGTGATTAGTAATAACATTGCCAATGCCTCTACTACTGGTTTTAAAGGTTCACGAGCAAATTTTTCAGACGTTTATTCAATTGGTGCTTATGGTGGCAGTCAGTTTGCAATTGGTAGTGGTGTACGTCTTGCCCAGGTACAGCAGCAATTTGGTCAGGGTAATTTTACCTTTACTAATAATAGTCTTGATCTTGCTATCAGCGGTTCAGGATTTTTTGTTCTCAGTGAGCAAGGCTCCAAGATTTATAGTCGAGCTGGTACCTTTGGCGTTGATAATCAAGGTTATATTGTTAATAGTGCCGCTCAAAATCTGCAAGGGTTACTTGCTGATAGTACAGGTACTATTACAAGTGTTTCTGGTGACTTACAGATTAATAGCGCAAATATTAGTCCAACAGCCACAACAAATGTACAAATGGGACTTAATTTATTTGCCAATGCAACGCCTCCAACGGTCGCCTGGACAGGAGGAGCTACTCCTGCAACCAATACCTACAATAATGTTACCTCATCTACTATTTATGACAGTTTGGGTAACTCGCATGTTTTGTCTATGTATTTCATTCATGCCGATTCGACAGCGATTGCTGGGGCACCCAACGCTTCTTCACCCATTAATACAGATAATCAATGGTATGTCGCTTTCCAGCTTGATAACCAGAATCTTCCTGCGAATGTTGGAGCCACAAATAGTGCTAATCTGTTTCGGGTCAATTTTAATTCAGATGGTTCATTTTCAGATCCTGAAGACGTAGCCGGTGCCCCATTGACGGGTAATCTTATCCCTTTCTCAACCAATTTAAATAATGGTTCAGATCCTCTGAATTTTACGGTGGATTTTTCGGAGTCGACCCAATTTGGTAGTCCTTTTACAGTACAAAGCAATTTACCTAATGGTTCTACAACTGGCCGGCTTGATGGTCTGGATATTGACGAGGGAGGGATATTATATGGTCGATATACTAATGGCCAATCACGAGTAATGGGACAAATTCAATTAGCTAATTTTACTGATCCCAGTGGCTTGCAAAATATTTCGACTACGGCCTGGACTGAAACATCAGCCTCCGGTCAGGCATTGATTGGAAGCCCTGGAACAGCAAGTCTGGGTTTAATCCAGTCAGGTGCTCTGGAAGATTCCAATGTTGATTTAACCGAGGAACTGGTAAATTTAATCCAGGCACAAAGAGATTTTCAGGCTAATGCCCAAACAATTAAAACAGCTGATGCAATAACGCAAACTATTATTAACATCAGATAATAATAAGCAGGAGTACAAGTAAATGGATACCATTCTTTATAATGCTATGAATGGAGCGCAGGTAGATTTGAATCGCCAGAATATTACCGCTAATAATCTGGCGAATGCTACTACCAATGGGTTTAAAGAGGATATATTTGAAGCGCAATCAGTCTACTTGTCTAATTTTGAAAACGTCAATACTGGCGTGGCTATGATTCTTGAGGATCCCAATGGAAATAGCTTTAGCCCAGGACCAATTATGACAACCGGACGAGATCTTGATTTGGCCGTAGTTGAAACTAATGGATGGTTTGCTGTTGGTGGTCCGGGCGGTGAATCCTATACTCGCAATGGCTCTTTTAAAATTACTGGTACAGGCATGCTTGTCACCTCTGCTGGTGATTTGCCTGTAATGGGCGATGGCGGGCCTATATCCATACCTCCAGCAAAAAGTGTTGAAATTGGTAGTGATGGTACAATATCCATTGTACCTATCGATGATGGTCCTGCTCAACTTGTTGTAATTGATCGCATCAAGCTGGTTCGGCTTAACCCCAATGAATTATATAAAGATTTGGATGGTCTAATGAAACGTACTAATGGAGGTAAGGCTGCGGCTGATCCGTTTATTACCGTTCTAAAAGGGGCTCTTGAAGGTAGTAATGTTAATGCTGTAGAACAGATGGTGAATATGATTGCAGCTAACCGTGAATTTGAAGCTCAGATCAAGGTTATGCAAACAGTGGATCAAAATGCCGAACGGTTGGCACAGATATTGCAAGACTGAATTTAGAGAACATTTTTTGGTGAGGGACAATCATGTTAGCATCATTATGGATAAGTAAAACCGGGCTTGAGGCTCAGGAACAGAATATTGCGGTTATCGCCAATAATTTGGCTAATGTGAATACTACAGGTTTTAAAGAAGGTCGTGCAGACTTTGAGGATTTGATTTATCAGAATATTCGTCAGCCAGGTGCTCAATCGACTCAGAATACACAGATTCCGACTGGTATAAATATGGGTACAGGAGTAAGACTTGCTGCTACGCAAAAATTATTCATGCAAGGTAGTCTGCAAAATACGCAGAATGCACTTGACGTTGCAATTCAAGGAAGAGGTTTCTTCCAGATTTTAATGCCAGATGGTACGCTGGCGTATACACGTGATGGTACATTCCAACTTGATCAGCAAGGTCAAATGGTTACTACCAATGGTTATGTTTTACAGCCTCCTGTTGCGATTCCTCCGCAAACACTGAGTATAACAATAGGTAACGATGGCACAGTAAGTGCGGTCATTGCTGGAAGTAATATCCCCACACAGATTGGTACTATCCAGTTAGGTGATTTTATAAACCCAGGTGGTTTGCAGCCTATTGGCCAGAATTTATTTCTGGAAACTCAGGCCAGCGGGTCAGTTCAAACAGATAATCCAGGTAATTCAGGTTTAGGTTTATTGTTACAGGGCTCATTGGAAGCGTCAAACGTTAACGTTGTTGAAGAACTTGTCGATATGATTCAGGCACAACGAGCTTATGAAATTAACGCAAAAGGTATTGAAACAGCAGATAACATGTTGCAATTCCTGACGCAAACCATATAGTGAGCTTCTGATATGACCCGTTTTCAACTGCTGATAGGCTGCAGCCTGGCTTATTTAATGTCAGGTTGCGTGCCCTTACATCCGCCTGCGCCTGACGTGGATCCGCTTTACGCGCCTACGTATCCTTTAACGATGGATACTAAAGAATCGCGTCATATCAACGGATCAATTTATAATCCGGAAACAGCACTACCTCTTTTTGAAACACCCAGAGCCAGACATGCAGGGGATTTGGTTACTGTTATTCTTGTTGAAAAAACAGATGCTCAAAAGCGAGCCACTTTACGCAGTCGTAAAAATGACAAAATTCAAATCGCAGCGCCATCGTTTCTTGGCAGACCGATTGCTTTGGGTGCAGGCTATAGTCTTGATTTTAATATTAATGCTCAACGCCAATTTGATAGTGATGGTCAGGCGATTCAGAATAATAAACTGGCGGGTAATATTTCAGTAACCGTTGCCAAAGTATTGGCGAATGGTAATATGGTTATTCAGGGTGAAAAATGGATTCAGATTGACCAGGGTAAAGAGTTTATACGCTTGTCGGGTATTATCCGACCGCAAGATATTAAACCTGATAATTCTATTTCTTCCGATCGTGTTGCCAATGCGCGTATTTATTACGGCGGAACTGGTCAGGTTAATGATACGAACGCACAGGGCTGGATTGCACGATTCCTTTGGGGACCGTTATTTACTTATTAAACCTGTTGGATGAAGGATGGTTACAACATGCTTAGACGCATAATAATTTTGACAGGCTTTATCTTGAGTATCATAGCAGTCTCGGTGCATGCTGACCGCATTAAGGACGTCGCTACCCTTGCTGGCGTCCGTGATAACCAGTTAGTTGGTTATGGTCTGGTTGTTGGTTTAAATGGGACGGGTGACCGGGCAGGAACCAAATTTACTGAACAAAGTTTTTCAAACATGCTTATGCAGATGGGAATTAATATCCCTCCAGGTACAAAATTAAACTCAAAAAATATTGCTGCTGTTATGGTTACTGCCAATTTATCGTCATTTATGAAAAAGGGACAGACCATTGATGTCAATGTATCCTCTATTGGCGACTCACAAAGTTTAAGAGGCGGCACTTTGTTGATGACACCCTTAAAAGGTGCTGACGGCCGTGTATATGCCATGTCGCAGGGAAATATTGTTGTCGTAGGTTTAAGCGTTACTAACGATGATAACAATGTTACTGTAAACGTACCGAGTGGCGGCCGGATTGCTAATGGTGCAACCGTTGAAGCTGATATTCCCAATCCTTTTTATTTCTCGCAAACACTTACTTTAAATTTACGCACACCTGATTTTACTACCTCCAGACGTATGAGCGATGCGATAAACCAGACAATGGGGCCTGGAACGGCGCATCCTGTTGATGCTGCCTCCGTTGAAATTACCGCACCTCGGTTGATGGCTGATCGGGTTGATTATATGTCGGTGCTGGAAAATATTGAATTTACACCAGCCGAAGCGCCAGCTAAAATCATCGTCAATGCTCGTACAGGTACAATTGTTATCAACCGACTTGTCAGAGTCAAACCAGCGGCAGTTTCTCATGGAAATCTGGTCGTTACTATCAGCCAAAACCCCTATGCCAGTCAACCCAATGCGTTTGCAGGAGGTCGTACGGTTATTGTGCCACAGACAGATATTAACGTTGAGCAGACGAATGTCCGCAACTTTGTTTTTAATAGTGGCCCGACCTTACAGGATATTGTCAGGGTATTAAATACTATTGGAGCAGGTCCAGGCGATACAATTGCTATTCTTGAGGCATTGAAAGAAGCGGGCGCTGTAAATGCAACTATAATTGTAATATAAGGTGAAATTATGGCTATCGATGGAATCGCCGTAAGTGATTTTAAAGGCTTGCATGATTTAAAGATTCAGGCGCAGGATGATGCTAAAAAGGCATTACCTGCCGTCGCCAAGCAATTTGAAGCAATTTTTTTGCAGTCAATGCTTAAAACAATGCGTATGGGCCAACATTTTCTTGATGAGTCCAGCCCGTTTCGCGGCAAACATCAGGAAACATTTCAAACAATGCTCGATGGTCAGTATGCAAGTAATATTTCGGAAGGACGAGGAATAGGATTGGCAACCATGTTGGCAAAACAATTGGAAGGTTCAGTTGGTACTACGGAAAAGAAACCGCTGCTCTCCATGACATCGGCAAATCATATTTCCATGCCGATGAAACCTTCGCCCTTGGCTATTACACCAGAGGTTTCTGCAAAACCTCCTGAAACAAGCCAGAGTATGGATGATTTTGTTAAATCTATCTGGCCCTATGCAAGACAGGCTGCAAATCTTCTGGGTCTTGATCCTAAAATCCTTGTTGCCCAGGCTGCGCTTGAAACCGGATGGGGACAATTTATCGCAAAAGACGTCGATGGCAGCAGTAGCAACAATTTGTTTAACATTAAATCAACATCGGGAAGTGAAAATTCTTCAATAAAAGTTAAGACAACTGAGTTTGTTGCCGATACACCTATTAAGATGACAGCATCTTTTAAAAAATATCCAACTGTTGGCCACAGTTTTAAAGATTACGTGTCTTTAATAAAAGGAAATAACAGGTATGAAGAAGCGGTTGCAAACGCTCAGGATCCACAACAGTATATTAAAGCTTTATCGGAAGCCGGATATGCTACTGATCCTAATTATGCCAATAAAATAATGTCCATTTATAACGGAACAGAATTACAGCAGTCTCTGGATCGTAGTGGATATAAAACATTCTAGGAGTAGGCAGTATGGCAAATATATTAAGCATAGCATCATCAAGTTTGAACGCATTTCAGCGGGCCTTGCAAGTTACTGGAAATAATATTGCCAATATCAATACTCCAGGCTACTCCCGCCAAACTTCACAGTTTACAACCGGCCCTTCACAGCGTTTTGCTGGATCCTATATAGGCAGCGGCGTGATAATTTCAAATGTTAGCCGCAGCGCTGACAATTTTGCCAATCAACAGGTGAGGGAAACACTCACAACAAAAAGCCAGTATGATGCTTTTTATGATCAGGCTTCGCAAATTGATAAACTATTATCACAGGATGGATTAAGTGTGTCTAAAGGGATGCAGAATTTTTTTACTGCATTAAGTCAGCTTAATGATTCACCTGATAATATTGCTGCGCGCGATGTGGTAATGAAGCAAAGCGAATTATTAACGCAACAATTTAATAATTTACAAAATCAGATTGATGAGCACCATAGTAATAATGTTACACAGCTTAGTCAGGCTATCGATCAGGTTAATGTATTAACCAAAAGTATTGCTGAAATCAATGTAAAACTAAGCTCACAATCCGGTTCGCCTGAATTACTTGATCAACGTGATGAATTAATACGTCAGTTATCCCAATATACTTCAGTGACTGCTTACAATGCGGGCGATGGTACATTAAATGTTGCAATTGGTAGTGGCGAATTTTTAGTAGCCGGTTCACAACAGCGCGATTTGGCTGTTACAACGAGTACGGATGGTTCTAAAACCGCTCAAATAGTAATTAAATCTGCTTCAGGATCGGGTTCGATTAATGTAACCGATAACCTTAACTCAGGTATGTTAGGTGGGTTAATGGATTTCGATAAGAATATTCTGGGTCAGGCCAATAAGATTTTAGGTCAAATGGCTGTAGGGTTATCAACCACGTTTAATGCACAACATACCTTAGGTATGGATTTAAATAGTATTTTAGGCCAGAATTTTTTTAATGATTTTAATAGTGCTAATCAACAATTAGCCCGCTCATCGTCTGCTAGTACTAATACCGGCACAGGTGTCTTATCAGTAGCAATTTCAGATATTAGCCAAACGCAGTTAAGCGATTATGAACTTCGTATTACAGATACTTCAACAAATCAAATTGAAGTATTGCGTAAATCGGATGGTAAAACCACGCTATTAAACTGGACGGATACACCGCCAGCACTTCCTGCTGCTCAGGTAAATATTGATGGTTTGAGTATCAATGTGGACAACATGGGTAATCTTAACAATGGCGATATGTTTACTCTTTCACCTTTCAATGGTGCTGCGGGTAATTTAAAATTAAATATTACCAAAGCAAGCCAATTGGCTTTTGCCTCTCCTGTTCGCACTCAGGCTGCTTTAACAAATACTGGAGCAGGGGCTATTTCGCCTGCTACCATATTTAATACTACCAGCGTGAGCAAAGATTTTCGTATTGATTTTATTTCTGATACACAATTTAATTTGGTAAACGTTACTGATTCAATTACAACTGGTCCTGTGACGTTTACGCCTGATACAAATAACACTGTTATGATCCCTGATTCATTGAATCCTTCATACTCTATTACATTATCGGGTGTCCCTAAGACGGGCGATCAATTTACTGCTTCTTATAACAATGGCGGTATTGGTGATAACTCAAATGGTCTATTGTTAATGAATACTCAGCAAATCAAACTATTTGAAGACGGAACAACAAATTTATACGATAGATACTCTGGACTCATTGAACAGGTTGGTACTCAGACCAATCATGCTAAAATCCGTAATGAAGCAGCCACCATACTGTATGATCAAGCTGTTGATTATCGTGAAAGCAAAAGCGGCGTTAATCTGGATGAAGAAGCAGCAAATTTATTGCGTTATCAACAGGCTTACCAGGCTGCGGGTCAATTATTGGCTGTGTCTAGCCAATTAATGAACTTCTTATACGATGCGATGAGGTAATAATGCGTATTTCAAGTAATCAAATTTATCAGCGAGGGTTAAATAGCATGTTGACTCAACAGGCTAAAACCTTGAATCTTCAACAACAAATATCATCACAAAAGAAAGTAAGTACTGCGGCTGATGATCCAATTGCTGCTGCAAGAATTGATTTGATGAAACAACGAATCGCAAATTCTGAACGTTTACAACAAAATAAAGATACGGCGCAAAGCACATTAAGTTTTGAAGAAAACATTGTTAGCAATAGTGTGTCTGTTTTACAACGTATAAGGGAAATACAAGTTGCGGCAGGTAATAGTGCTTTATCAGACAGCGACCGGAAGTCTCTTGCTACTGAAGCAAGAGTATTATTGGATGAGTTGCAGGGGTTAGCAAATACTCAGGACAGTAACGGTTATTATTTATTTAGCGGTAGCAAAACAGCTTCACCATCTTTTACACGTGATAGTGCTGGACAATATATTTATAATGGCGATGATACACAACGCTCTCAGACTATTACTAATGGTTTAACTATTCCTGTAAGCGATACTGGTTCAGATCTGTTTATGCGAATTCCAAACGGTAACGGCCATTTTTCCATTTCGCCAACCGCTGTTCCAAATACCGGAAGCGGTGTATTAACAAGCGGAAGTATTGTTAATCAGGCAGCTTATGTTGAGGATACATACACATTACAATTTGCATTAAACACCCAGAATCAACTGGTAGTGATGGTAAGTGGCGCTGCTAGTGGTAATGTATTACCGCTCACAGGCCTTCCTGATGACGCACCTGTTTACCAGAATGGTATGGGAGTAACATTTAATGGCATGCAAATCACTGCCTCAGGCGATCCGCAGGCAGGAGATGCCTTTACTATAGCACCCGCTACTAATCAATCTATATTTGCTACTGTAACTGCGATGATCAATAATTTGAACAGTCCATCAACATCATCTCCTGACCGAGCACGCATAACCACTGAAAATAATCAATTATTAGGCGAAGTGGACAACGCCCTTAGTAACTTGCTTAATGGCCAGGCAGAAATTGGTGCTCGAATGAATCAGATTACTATTGCGGAGCAGATTAATGGTGATTCGCTGGAAAATAGCCAGGATACTCTGTCAAAGTTACAAGATGCCGATTTAAGTGCCGTGATTGTACAATTAAACCTGCAAATGATTTATTTGCAAGCAGCACAACAGAGCTTTACTAAAATCCAGGGTCTATCAGCATTTAATTTCATGCGTTGATAGAGGGGAATTCTGATTAGGTTCAAAGTATCATTATAGTAGCCGTATTAATCTGTATATAAATATGTCAGCGCTTGCTAAGCGCCAGGCTAATACGGGCTACGATCCTATTACACACTAAAAAATATCGAAGAACTATAAAATACTGAAACGGCAAAGTAGGCAGCCAAAGGAACAATGGTTATTATTTTTTTAGTACTTGGCATTTGAAAATCCTTTTCGAAATGTTAACCATTTAATCGTAGTTCAGCCTGTTTAAAAGATCCAATAAAGTATAGAAAAAAAATAATGCATCTGGCTCAAAAAAACAGAACAGGTTATGATTGGCAATTTTTAAAATTGAAGACTTGCCATTATGTCCGAACCCTCAATAACTTGCCCAAACTGCAAAACTGCTATTAAACTTACCGAATCGCTTGCTGCTCCCTTGGTGGAATCTACTAAAAAGCAATTTGAATTATTATTGGCCGAGAAAGAAAATGAAGTTGCCAAACGAGAAGAGTCCATTCGTAATCAAGCGTTGCAATTAAAAGATGAGACTGGAAAATTACAAGAAAAAATAACAAATCAGGTACAAGAACAACTTAAAAAAGAGCGAGCTGTTATTGTTACTGAAGAAGCACGTAAAGCACGTGCCGCTCTTGGTGATGAACTGGAAAATAAAAATAAAGAACTATCAGAATTAGGTGAAATTCTGAAAAGCCGCGACCAGAAATTGGCAGAAGCGCAAAAAGCACAGGCTATTCTCATCAAAAAAGAGCGCGAGCTTGAGGACGCCAGGCGTGAAATGGATATTACTATTGAAAAACGAATCAATGCCGGATTGGATGAAACAAGAGCCAAAGCTCGATTAGAAGCAGAGGAGCTGCTTAATAATAAAGTTAAAGAAAAAGAACAAACCATTTCTTCCATGCAAAAACAGATTGAAGAATTAAAACGTAAAGCTGAACAAGGGTCACAGCAATTACAAGGAGAAGTTCAGGAGCTGCTGCTTGAATCCTTGCTGCAAACCAAGTTCCCCACTGATCAGATAGAGCCAGTTCCCAAAGGCGAGTTTGGCGGCGATATTATTCATCGAGTTTGTAATACTGGCGGTCTTGTATGCGGAACTATTTTGTGGGAATCAAAGCGAACTAAAAACTGGAGCGATGGCTGGCTGACCAAATTACGTGAAGATCAACGCACCGCCAAAGCTGAAATTGCTGTCATTGTTTCTCAGACATTGCCGGCTGGCGTGGAGTCATTTGAACAAGTAGATGGCATATGGATTGCTCATCCACGGGTGGCTTATCCTGTTGCAATGATTTTGCGTCAAACCTTACAGAATATTTCTGCAGTCAGAAAATCATCAGAAGGCCAGCAAAGTAAAATGGAAATGGTTTATCAGTATCTTACTGGCTCACGGTTTCGCCAACGCGTTGAAGCAATCGTTGAAGCATTTTCTTCCATGCAAAATGATTTGGACAAAGAACGTAAAGTCATAATGAAACAATGGTCAAAACGCAATGAGCAAATTGAACGGGTCATGAATGCAACGGTGGGTATGTATGGTGATCTGCAAGGAATCGCTGGTAAATCGTTACAAGAAATTGAAGGTTTGGAGTTTGCAGCATTAACAAGTGAGTAAATAGTAATTGCATGTATTAAAAGTGACCATATTGTGATGTTATAGATTATTATTTGTCACATAGGAGTTTAATATGCGTTCAGGAATGCAATCAGGAGTTAAAAAAGTATCGTTTGAGTTTGAGCTTGAAGATTCTTCGGTAAGTCATTGTCAAATTGAAGAAAACCATAAAAACACAAATTTGATCAGGAGCTACCTATTTCCCCAGTTCTACCATAGTTCTCATCTTTGTCTCCTGAGTTTTTTATTATAGTATTGCCCACCTTGGTCAGGTGGGCAAAGAGTGAGGTTCTCGCGTAAAACCTATTGCATAGCTTGGCCTGGAAAGCAATTTCAGGCAAAATGATTACTATTTTTTGATGCATTAAACCAATAAGGTAATGAAACATGACAATATCGTTTGAAGAGTTTGAAAAAGTAGATTTTCGATCCGGCACTATTATAAAAGTAGAAGAGTTTCAACGCGCTAAAAAACCCGCTTTTAAAGTCTGGGTGGATTTCGGAGCCGAGCTTGGCGTCCTGCAAACATCGGCACAAATAACGGTGCACTACACTCCTGAGTCGTTGACAGGGAAAAAAATAGTTGGCTGCGTTAATTTAGGTGAAAAAAATATTGCCGGATTCACCTCACAATTTTTATTAACTGGTTTTTCAGATGAAAATGGCGCAATATGCATTACTACAGTGGATCCTCACGTTCCTAACGGAATGAAGATGCTTTAATAAAAGACCTGCTTACAGGCGTTTAAAAATTTTACTTCATAAACTGGTAAATTATCGGTAATATACAACACTATGAAACAAGGAGGAGTTGATTTGAATACTAAGCCATGGTTGGCAATTGTTGGGCTAAGTTTTTTACCGGCACTGTTTTGGGCAAATGAAAGCCATTCAGCGTCAACTTACCGATACTTTACAACAATAAGTTCAAGTCTTGAATATATTCGCAGTGGCAATCCGGTATTACTGTCATTACTTCCACCCTTTGTAAATTATTATACCTCGCCATCCTTGCGGCAGACAAGCGGGGCTTTAGGCTTGGGTCTGGGGATTGAAAAACAGGTTTATGACAACTTTTCCTTGCAGTTAGGCGTAGCGGGTAATTTAAATACCACCATTCAAGCGGGCATGTGGTGCAATTTGCTTTGCCCGAATATGACAATTTTAGCTACCGTTACCGGATTCAATCGAGTCGCATCCTGGCTACTGGGAAACTGGTAACGAGCTTGATAAATCCACGGCTTCACCCCTATGTGTCTGCTGAAGTGGGTGTTGGTTTAAATCGCGCCTCAGATTATCAGGAAACTCCTCTTCTGGAAGCGAATGTACCAATGGCTCCGTTTACTAACCACAATAAAACATCCTTAGCCTGGGGATGCGGCCTTGGTGCTGACTGGGATATCAAGCCTAGTGCTCCATCAACACACGATCTTAGGATAGATTGATTTCAGTTTATGTTGAAATAATATACTCATTCATTTACATTCCGAATCTTGTTTTAAACTGCAATGACAGGATGTTATGAAAAAGA
>Ga0335397_10004351_pt1 | contig 18730 bp, 17 predicted proteins | sample MAT04_FD_205740 | JGI IMG/M metagenome (GOLD analysis project Ga0335397, IMG submission 205740) | Freshwater microbial communities from Lake Fryxell liftoff mats and glacier meltwater in Antarctica - MAT-04 (spades assembly) (version 2) ... | reverse complement strand
GATTGCAATTCATCAAAATCCCTATTAGGGATTGAAACAAAACACGAAAGGTGCTGCCAGCAGGTTGCGCTGATTGCAATTCATCAAAATCCCTATTAGGGATTGAAACAGATAGTTGCGTAACTGTTAGATAGTTGCATAGCATTGCAATTCATCAAAATCCCTATTAGGGATTGAAACATCAGCTTACAAGATTTAGCTAAAAGCCAGTAAATATTGCAATTCATCAAAATCCCTATTAGGGATTGAAACAAATTTTAGGCGCTTAGGTAAAGCTTTAGAAGCTAGATTGCAATTCATCAAAATCCCTATTAGGGATTGAAACAAGATTGAAAGTAGTTACAAAATCTTTCTCACTACATTGCAATTCATCAAAATCCCTATTAGGGATTGAAACCTAAGCTATAGCCCGCAGCCAAATACGTAATAACATTGCAATTCATCAAAATCCCTATTAGGGATTGAAACGTGCCTTCGGGCTTGCTGCAATAGGTTGGCGGGCAATTGCAATTCATCAAAATCCCTATTAGGGATTGAAACGCACTTTTCTTTTAAATAGGTGTAATTCTCATCATATTGCAATTCATCAAAATCCCTATTAGGGATTGAAACCTATATCTGGAATTCAAAAATAGTAACACTTTACAAATTGCAATTCATCAAAATCCCTATTAGGGATTGAAACATCGGACTTTGCTGACTTACCACGTGAGGCAAAATTGCAATTCATCAAAATCCCTATTAGGGATTGAAACATAATTGCCAATACCCCAGCAATACTTGTTGGAAGATTGCAATTCATCAAAATCCCTATTAGGGATTGAAACACCAAATTGGAATTGATTCATGTCCATTACCCGCGCATTGCAATTCATCAAAATCCCTATTAGGGATTGAAACCTAGAAAGCTAACCCAAATGGGGTATTTGGCAGCAGAGAATTGCAATTCATCAAAATCCCTATTAGGGATTGAAACTCGCGGATGTAGAGCTTTTGAGAGGAGGAATAGAATTGCAATTCATCAAAATCCCTATTAGGGATTGAAACATTGAATTAGCTTTCTCCATCTTTAATCAGCAAGTATTGCAATTCATCAAAATCCCTATTAGGGATTGAAACAAAGTCTATTTTTCATATAAAAAAAGGGGAGCGAAAAGCATTGCAATTCATCAAAATCCCTATTAGGGATTGAAACATTGCATATTAGCTCCGAGAAACAGCGCAAAATCTACATTGCAATTCATCAAAATCCCTATTAGGGATTGAAACTCATTGACCGCATTGATTTCGCTTGATCTTTGACATTGCAATTCATCAAAATCCCTATTAGGGATTGAAACGAAGCAATGCTTTAATGGCGGAACAAATTATTTTATCATTGCAATTCATCAAAATCCCTATTAGGGATTGAAACTATGTCGTAGACGACGACAGCGCCGCCGATGCGGATTGCAATTCATCAAAATCCCTATTAGGGATTGAAACGCCAGCTAAGGGTGTTGTCAATATCAATCATCACATTGCAATTCATCAAAATCCCTATTAGGGATTGAAACTCAGCGGATCACCTTTGAAAATGACTCAAGCTCTTATTGCAATTCATCAAAATCCCTATTAGGGATTGAAACAAGATTTTAATCCCGTTGGCTTTGAGTAAATTATCAATTGCAATTCATCAAAATCCCTATTAGGGATTGAAACATCTCCAAGCGAAGTTAGGCAGATAAGAGAATTCCATTGCTTTCAACCCAATAATTCGTCTACGGCTACACTAAAACCCAGCAATACTTTTTGCGTGCTAACCACATCACCAGCTTTAAACACCAAAACCTGATTATCAGTCATGACAAAAACTAACCGACTTTCAGGAAATACTAGCCAAACTTCCTCGCAACCAGACTGCAAATACTCCTGTGCTTTGAGAAATAATTCTTCAGCTAAATCGGTGGGTGAAACTATCTCAGCAATCAACGGAAAACTCTGTGGCAAGGTGGGAACATCACCAAACTCAGTTACTAATTCAGGCGTTAGATAAGCTACATCAGGACGACGACCCTGTTTATATGTACGACAAGGTACTTCAGTGTACACTTTCCCACCTTGTTGATTGGAGTTGATATAACTTCTCCAGTAAAAACCAATATTAAACTGAATTTCGCTATGTTTTAATGTCATCCCTGTTTTTTCTACTAGCTGCTCATCTACCCACTCCATCCCGTCTGGAGGATTTGCCATGAAGTCTTCTAAAGAGTAGATTTCGGGGATGGATACAATCTCGTTGTGTTTGGAAACTAACATTGCAAGCCTCGACTTTGATTAGTTAAATACACAATGTATAGAGTGATAAAGGAAATTTTGGTAATATGCATTTTTTAAAGCATCACCAAACTACCTTGTACTTCTTCCTCTAATTCATAACCATTAGCCAATTTTTCAATTGCTTGGTCAATCATTGCCAAACCTTGATCTACCTTTTCAACCAAACTTAGCTGTCCTCGGAGTTCGGCAGCACCAACGAAACCTTTAGCATACCAAGTCATGTGCTTACGGGCTTGACGCACACCGCGATCGCCTTTATATTCCCACAAGGCTTGTAAATGATCTCTTGCACATTCCAAACGCTGAATCGGGGTAGGCGTCGGTAATATCTCTCCAGTTTTCAGGAAGTGATCAATTTCTCCCACCAAAAACGGATAACCCAAAGTTCCACGGGAACACATCACACCATCAGCGCCAGTTTGTTCTAAACATTTCACCGCAGCTTCAACGGAAAAAATATCTCCATTCCCAATCACTGGAATAGAAAGCACTTCCTTTACACGGGTAATCCATTCCCAACGGGCATTGCCATTGTACCCTTGGGCGCGGGTGCGTCCGTGGACTGTAATCATTTTTGCCCCGGCATCTTCCATCCGTTTGGCAAAGTCGAGAATAGTAATTTCGTTGTCATTCCAGCCAATACGGGTTTTGACTGTTACAGGAACGTCAACAGCTTTTACCACTTCTCGTACAATTGCCTCTGCTACTTCTGGTTGTCGCAACAACGAAGAACCACCACCATTTTTAGTGATTTTATTAACGGGACAACCCATATTAATATCAACAGTATCAGCACCTTCGGCAACTGCTTTTATTGCTGCTTCTGCCAGGAAATCTGGACGACAATCAAATAATTGAACACTAATTGGGCGTTCATTGGGATCTACCTCCATAATTTTGGGTAACTGCTTGACATAATGCAACCCTGTAGCATTTACCATTTCGGTATACATCATCGAATCTGGCGCATAGCGACGCACGAGACGGCGAAACACCATATCTGTCACCCCAGATAGAGGCGACTGGAGAACCCGACTTTTTACCTCAAAGGAGCCAATCTTGAGGGGTTGGGAAAGTCTAGCTTGGAGAATGGGGGAGAGCGAAATCATACAAAAAATAAAAAATTAATGGGAATGGAAATAGCAGGAATATTTAGAGGTATCTGCGATTAGTGCTAATTGTAGGTTACGTATCCTGACTTGGAGACTGTTTTTGCATTTCTTGCTGAATCTCTTCTAGGCTCAAACCTAACTCTTTCGCTATTTCTTCATAACTCAATCCTAATCTCAACAATAAAGGTATCGTTCTAAACTTTTCTTCACGCGCTCCTTCCTGCTTGCCTTCCTGCTTGCCTTCCTGCTTGCCTTCTTGTTTGCCTTCTTGATAAACTCGTGTTTGTTTCAAATCACTTAACCCAAACATACCTTCAATCTCCTCTCGACTCATCGTCGGAAACTTGTAAACCAAAATTGTCTCTATCAATTCTAATAATTGCCGCCGTTGTGGTTCAATGTTGATTTCTTGCTGGGTTCTGTCTATTAACTGCCTAGCAGATGTAATTGCTGTCTCCTCTTCATCGACCACTAATTTCATCGTAGCAATTCCAACTGGCAATGATGCAGTTTCACCTAATTCATTAAGATAAATACGAATAATACGCTGGCTAGTGAAAAATTCGCTGTAATTCTTGATATCTGCTGTATCTAGACTGCGATTGGGATAGATAACTACTCCTCGCCATGAATTTTTAGGTTTATTTTGACGTAAGTATAAACAAATCTCGGAAATTAGGCGCGAATAAATTTCTGTGTCGGTTTGAAACTGGACTTCAACAAAGTAAATCGGATTTTCTTCCCTTTGTGTTGGGAGAAAAACACCATCTATGCGGAATGTAGTTTGCTTGATTTCAATTGAGGAGAATTTATAATCCTCTGCGGTTTGGGGTGGATTACCAATTAATTCAAAAAAGATGCTAGGAAGTTCTTGAAAAAGGCGATAAAAAATGCTGTCAGTTTTCACACTTGATGATATTTCTGAGATTTGCCGCGTTGTAATTTTATCGTGAAATACTACTGATAAAAATTATTAAGCCGACTGCGAGAAGCAATCGGCTTAACAAATTCATAATAATTTAGTTGCAATTTAGCCGTGAGTTGCACCTTGAGGAGGACGCGAGACAACTTTTTTGGCTAAACCCAAAGTCTGCAAAACTAGGATACTCCACCAAGTAACATCAATCTCCCACCAAGACAATCCAGATTTCGCCATGTGGGGATAAGTATGATGGTTGTTGTGCCATCCTTCTCCATAGGTGACGATGGATACCCACCAAAGATTACGAGCGCCATCATTAGCATCAAAGGTGCGATAACCCCATGTGTGTGTTGCTGAGTTCACAAACCAGGTTGAGTGCCAAAGCAAGACACATCTGAGAAATACTCCGTAGAATACAAAAGACCATCCTCCTAAAGCATATAGAAGAAGTGCGAAGGGTATTTGCAACAGCAAGTAGTAGCGATCCAGCCAGCAATAAAAGGGTTGTCTTGCTAAATCGGGGGCATATTTTTTATAGGTTTCATAGTCAAAAAATTCTGGACGCGGGTAGAAAATCCACAATATATGGCTCCACCAAAATCCTTTTTGGGCAGAGTAGGGGTCTAGGTCAATATCTTCTGCGTGGGCGTGATGTTGGCGGTGTCCACCTACCCAAAAAATTGGCCCACCTTGGAAAGCCAGCGTTCCAATCAGGGCGATCGCATACTCTAACCACTTAGGAACCTGGAAACTCCGATGGCTCAGTAGTCGGTGATATCCCAAACAAATACCAATGCTCCCGAATAACCAGTGCAGAAACACTAGCAAACCTAATGCTGACCAGGAAAAAAACCAAGGAGACAGAAGTGCTAAGGCATGGAATGTAGCAAAAAATACTACATTCGTCCAACTGAGTTGAGGTGACTTGCCTCTCTCAGGGGCGATCGCCCCAAAATTTGCGGTCATAAAAATTCCTGTTGATGGATGAGAAAGCGATTTGCTTTTTCTTGGGCATATCCCACAGGGATTTACCCGTCCTGTATACTAGTTCGTTACAGTAGAGTAAAGCAAGTATCACTTACATTTGTTATGCTAGCAGAAATCTGATATCCGTGCAAGTGCCACTTGCATTTTTTTATGTCATCTCAACTCGTTTCAACTCGTCAACGCCTGATTCAAGCTGCACTTGAGTTGTTTTCTGCTCACGGAGTCAGCGCTACTACAACCCGCCAAATTGCTGAAAAAGCCGAAGTCAACGAAGTGACTCTATTTCGGAATTTTGGCAATAAGCATGGACTGCTTTTGGCTGTGCTGGAAGAGTCCGCAGCTTTCAAGGATTTAGGTGAGTCGCTGGTGCGGCGGGCAACGCCTCCTGGCAATGTCTACCAAGCTCTTAAAGATTATGCAAGTGACAGCTTACATGCATTAGAACGAGTGCCAGAGTTCGTCCGGTCTGTGGTAGGTGAAGCCGACCAATTCCCGGCAGAAAATCGCCGTGCACTAGGCAGGGGAGTCACAGAGGCAAACCGTTATGTAGCTCAGTATTTAGCTACTGTAATCCAGCAAGGACACTTAAACACCTACTTACCGGCAGAGAAATTAGCCAGTTTGCTAAATGGGATGATCTTGGGATATGCCGTAATTGAGTTCACCAGCGAATTTCACGAACTTTGGGAGGATCGCGATGATTTTCTGGAAAATTTGGTGGAATTGTTTTTACATGGAGCCATGTCATCTTCAGCAGAATCAGCAATAAACTCTTTACAAGGAGGGTTCATTACCACAGAATTAGCTGATTTACCTGCTAGTTTAGTTCACGAAATTCTGCAACAAGCAAGGATTTGGGGAGTACGAGATTATGCCTTGGCTTATGTGTTATTTGGGGCTGGGTTATCTGCCACAGAAATAATTAGCTTGGAGCGAATGCCTACGGCACGGCAAAGCCGATCGCACCAAATATACGATACTCAAGGGCACTTCTTGCAAATCACAATCCCAGGATTTGTCCGTCAAGTACCTGTGAATCAGTGGATTTTGGGCAAACGTTACGGCTCTTTTACTAATAATCCTTTAATCAAATGGCTGAAAAGTCGTAAAGATGCTCAAACAGCCATGTTTTTGAATGAAACAGGCAAACCGCTTTTAGAATCAGAGCTTCAGACACGTTGGCAAATATGGAGTGATGGACTGTTAACTCCCCAAGGACAAACGCCAGCTATAGCCCAAGCACAACAAACTTGGCGCGTAGAAATGTTAATGCGGGGGATTACCTTGGAAAACCTGAGTATTTTAACAGGTTGCGATCGCACCCAATTACAACCTTATGTTCGTCGAGCCAAAGAAAAAGCCGCCCTAGAGCAAGCTACCCGTTTGGATCATAAGCCGGGATAGGGGAGTTAACAATTCAAAATTCAAAATTCAAATTAAACGATTAGGGTAAAACAACAGAGGTTTCTTTACCATTGTTGTTTGCACCATTCAAGATTGTAGCTGTACTATCGGATGGGGATTGGGTGTTGCTCAAACGGCGTGATAAATTTTTGCGTTGCTTGCCTCCCGCCTGGACATATTGCAAACTGTCTTTGCCATAACGAGTTGCCACACTCATTAACATCTTTTCAGAATAGCCGCGCAATTCTTCTTCAGTGAGAGAAAGGCGACCTGTCATTTCATCCAGGGTAGAGAGTAAAGTGTTGTAGGTTGATAGCTGAGTTTGCAAGGTTAGGATGTGGCTGTCGTAGTCTGTCAAATTTAATCCGTTGCCAAATTCTAGCGTAGTGCTAATTGATCGCATTCCTGCAATTCGACGGAGAGCTTTTTCGAGAGTGGGTGAACTGCGTTTTAGTCGTGCCATGAAATGCGCTCCTGAAGGAGGTTATAGGGTTACTGCATATACTTTAGCCAATGCAACCATAAACTTCTCTGAGAAATTATTCGGAAAAATTAAAGCAAATTGACATCGACTTGATTATTTTTAGTAAATTATACTGAAGTTTTTATTTTATTTGTCAAAAAAGCTACTTAATATCAGCAATAAATACCTCGAAGTCGTGTTGGAGTACTTGAAAGTCATGTCGAGGTACTTGAAAGTCGTGTTGAGGTACTTGAAAGTCGTGTTGGAGTACTTGAAAGTCGTGTTGAGGTACTTGAAAGTCGTGTTGGAGTACTTGAAACTTGTGTTGAGGTACTTGAAAGTCATGTTGAGGTACTTGAAAGTCGTGTTGGAGTACTTGAAACTTGTGTTGGAGTGCTTCAAAGTCATGTTGAGGTACTTTGAAATCGTGTTGGAGTATTAGATGATGGTTTTCTTCGGCTTAACCCGACTTACGGCGAAGGCGATCGCGCTAAAAAGTATCATATCGACATCATCTGTACAGTGACTAATTGATGTCGCTTGAGGCATTAAGCTGAGAACTCTGCATACAACAGAAATTTAGGCTAAAAAAACTTATTTTATATAGGTTTCAGCTTTTTACTTCTTGTGTTTTAACTAAACACAAGAAGGCTACAAGCAGATATTTTTTTTAGTACATAGTTACTAATTAATCCAGTCAGAACTCAAATACCAACTTATGACCCTAAGTTGGTAATAAAACACACTTATGTGGTGACACCGCTCACGAGCAGGAGTAATGAATACTTTCAGCCACCCATTCTACTTAATAGCCCAAAGGTGTAATGCTGCACTACCCTATTTACCCCTTAAATATTCGTAATTTGATAAATACACCCAAAAATCCGAAATATTGTACAGTAAGGTTGTATATGAAAGTGTTACTACTAAATTTAAGTGCAAGCTGATGGTAGAACCTCTAACGGCAGCAGTAATTGTCTCTTTATTTTTCTCAGAGGCAATTAAAGAAGGTGGAAAAGCTTTAGGTAAAGGTGCGGCTGATACATTTACGCTTCTCATAAATACCATCCGTGAAAAGTTTAAAGCAGAGGAAATAGGAGGGGTGCTGACTCGCGCACAAAATCAACCTACAGAAGTGAATAAGAAAAAGCTACAAGATGAACTGCAAACCCAAATCGATACTGATGAAGCGTTTGCTCAGAAACTTAAGGAACTAGTCGAGCAGCTACAAGCACAAGATGAAAGTATACGTCAGGTAGTTCTGAGTGAGATTGAATTAACTGGTGATTTGAAAGCAAAAGATATCAGCCAAAAAGCCACGCGCGATGGTGCAGTTTCTCAAGAAATGCTCAAAGGGGTAAAAGCGCAAAATATTGATGTAGGCAACTTAAATCAAGAAGCCTGAAATCATGACTAATTATTCAGACTCTCAAGTTCCCGTACAAGAAATCTTTAAGAATGTCCAGGCTAATGGCAATATTACAGTCGGAAATATTACCCAGATTTACAAAACCGTAAACAATTTGGGTGAGCTTCCTAAACCAACAGGTTTTCCCCAAAATATTCCTGCTAGCAGTACAGATAAATTTGTCGGACGAGAAGGAGAATTAGAACGCCTCCACCTACAGCTACAACAAAATACGAGTGTGGTAATTGCTGCTGTTGAAGGGATGGGGGGAGTTGGAAAAACAGAATTAGCAATCCAGTATTCACTGCTACATTTGCAATTGCACAGTTATCCTGGGGGTATCTGCTGGTTAAGAACCAGAGAGTCAGATATTGGGCTGCAAATATTACAATTTGCTACAACAGACTTGAGCTTGCACCCACCAGAGGATTTGGAGTTACCAGAACAAGTCCGTTGGTGCTGGCAACATTGGCGACAGGGAAAGACGCTAATAGTTTTTGATGATGTTAAAAATTACAGTCACATTAAACCGTTTCTACCACCCCAAGCATCCCAGTTTAAAGTAGTAATTACTACACGCCTCAAATTAGATTTAGCTAGTTCTTTGTTTTTGGAGGTTTTATCAGAGACAGACGCACTCTTATTACTAGCTCAATTGATTGGAGAGGAAAAGCAAAACCAAGAATTAGCACAAGCTAAGGAACTTTGTCTGCGTTTGGGCTATTTGCCCTTAGCTTTGCAATTAGTTGGCAGATATGTCAAGAAACGCAAAATAACTTTAGCTGAACTGCTAAGACAGTTGGAGGAAAAAGGGTTAGCCGATCCTTCCTTAATCGTGAATAAAAATGACCCCACTTGGACTTTAAACGTAGAACGTGGAGTAGAAGCGGCTTTTGAATTGAGTTGGTCAGACTTAAGTGATGATGCTCAACAGTTAGGTTGTTTATTAAGTTTATTTGCTTTAGCTCCAATTCCTTGGTCACTGGTGGAACGTGTTGCTGTTCAGCAAGATCAAGAAGAATTGGAAGATGCCAGAGTTGAATTAGAAAATTTGCACTTGTTACAGGGTGAAGAAACTTATCAATTACATCAGCTAATTCGTGAATTTCTGAGAGACAAGCAAAACAATTTAGCGGATACAGACGAGCAGAAGTATAATTTCTGCCAAGTAATGATAGAAGTGGCACAGAGTATTTCCTCTTCACCAACTCAAGAATTCATTAGTTCAGTCAAAGATGCTATCCCACATTTAGCAGAGGTAGCACAAAATCTGACTGATGCAGTCAGTGATGAAAATTTAATTTGGGTTTTTTATGGATTAGATAGATTTTATTCTGGACAGGGATTATATGCTCTAGCAGAACCCTGGTGTAAGCAATGTGTATTAGTAGTACAAACCCGCTTAGGAGAAGAGCATCCCTCTGTCGCCACCAGTTACAACAACCTGGCAGGACTCTACGAATCCCAAGGACGGTACAGCGAAGCCAAACCACTGTATAAAAAAGCATTAGAACTCTTGCAACGGCTGCTGGGAGAAGAGCATCCCTCTGTCGCCACCAGTTACAACAACCTGGCAGGACTCTACGATTCCCAAGGACGGTACAGCGAAGCCGAACCACTGTATAAAAAAGCATTAGAACTCTGGCAACGGCTGCTGGGAGAAGAGCATCCCGATGTCGCCACCAGTTACAACAACCTGGCAGGACTCTACAATTCCCAAGGACGGTACAGCGAAGCCGAACCACTGTATAAAAAAGCATTAGAAATTGCTGAACTTAGCTTAGGAGTAGATCATCCCAGTACAGCCACTATCCGTGAAAATCTGAAATTCTTGCGGGATAATTACACTTAAAGGCAGTGTAGTAAAAAAAATTATAAATCATCTAGTAGTGCAGCATTACACGTTAGAGCCATTAGGTGGAACACACCCCAATAACGGGTTATTTTCAACGGTGAGCGCACCTCGCTTGTCAAAAATAACCCACTATCATGAAGGCAACTAAATTGAAAAAGAATTCAGAAGTCAGAATTCAGGAATCAGAATCATTGACACTCCCCGTGCTGAAGCAACGGGGATTGTTAAAACATCACTGTCTTAATATCCTGTTTTATCAGGTTCCCAGGCTCACCACGTTTGCACGATGAATGTGCGTAGTGATATCTCCTCAAGGTTTTTCGGGCGTAACTTTCTCCCAGTCCAGGAGTAGGTTTTTAAATCTTGTCTGATGGGAGTATTTTACCATGTTTCACTGTGGCGTAAACACCACAGCTAGCTTTTATCCCTTGCCTAAAGTACGAAATACGCAACTACGTTGCTGTTTCTCAAGGGTTTTCAGCATTTTCCTTATAATTGTCGCCTAAAAATTTAAATCGTGGGTAGACCATTACAAACTGAAAGTATCCGCCGCCTTTTTTGCCCCATGCCCTAAAAGTCGTGTTGGAGTACTTCAAAGTGATGTTAAGGTACTTGAAAGTCGTGTCGGAGTACTTCAAAGTCGTGTCGAGGTACTTAAAAGTCGTATTAGAGTACTTAAAAGTTGTGTTGGAGTACTTCAAAGTCATGTTAAGGTACTTGAAAGTCGTGTCGGAGTACTTCAAAGTCATGTTGAGGTACTTGAAAGTTGTGTTGGAGTACTTGAAAGTTGTGTTGGAGTACTTCAAAGTCATGTTGAGGTACTTTGAAATCGTGTCAGAGTATTAGATGATGGTTTTCTTCGGCTCAACCCAACTTACGGCGAAAGCGATCGCGCACAAAAATATCATAAATTATTCACCCGATGCATTTAACCCCAAATCTGTCGCAGCTTGTCTTCCTAGTCGCTCATCGATTAGCAATCGGTTTGCTTCTACTTCGACAGCAAGTGCGATCGCCTCAGCCTCTCCAACATTGACGCGAGTTCTTAACTCATCAACCAACTCTCGATTCTGTACTGACTGAATTTCCAACCAAGTTGCCGATTGAACTGCTGTAATCACAGTTTCACCAGCCCTCTCATCCAATAATTCCTCATGCACTGCACACGGAATTAGAATCCTCCCATAGATTTGTTGCATTAGGCTTAGTTGCCCAACCTTCGCCAAATTTGAAATTGGTGAGGTGTTACTTACGATGACCACTGCTAGTCCGTTTCCTGTAAAGTCTTGATATCTTCCTGAAACTCAGTGACATCATAGTGGACGCAGATGCCTCGATCGGCCAGCAGTTTTTGAAACTGCATCCGATGCATCCCCATCAATTCACTAGCTTTCCCCAAACTAATTTTGTCTTGGCGAAATAGCATAAGCACAATTTCCATAAATAATTCGTGTTCTGATAAGCCGCTCGCTCTTACGAGATCGTCTGAAATTACCAAACTCATGGTTATCTCTCTAACTCTTAAATCTACTGCTTAGATCGTAGCAGTCAAAACAAGGATAAGTTAGGCTATGTAACACTTCCACATTAGAAAAGCGATCGCTCTCTTAAGGCAATTGATTTCATTTTGAGGTGCGATCGCTATTACAATCAAGAAAAGGCAACGAACGAATAAATATAAGTCGTCAATTCTCCTTGAGACTGATAGCGATCGCGCAAACGCACTAAAATTTAAGAAACCATCATGATGGATACTGATATGGTATCGATCCCAACTACTTTGGAACAACTCATTACGGCGGTACAACAGTTGCAGCCAGACGAACGAGCAAAAGTCGCTAGAGCCTTGATTCAAATAGATTTACGTTCAGATTTGACGGCTTTAATTCAAGAACTTTATGCCGAACCCCCCGTAAATGAGATTACAGACGATGAAATCAGGGCTGAAATTAAAGCTGTGCGTCAGCAATCCCAGCAGGTATGATGTTGCGAGTGGTCATCGACACCAACATTTTATGCCTAACCGCGATCGCCTTTTGACCGACTTCCCAAAATACGATCACCCCCTTGACTAAAAGAGCGATGCCTCCCCACAGTAGGAAAGCGATCGCTCTCTTAAAGCAATTGATTTCATTTTGACCCGCGATCGCTATTACAATCAAGAAAAAGGAATGAAAAGGATCTGACCTTCATATTCACCAAACTTACTGCAACGAACGAATAAATATAAGTCGTCAATGACCTGTCCGATCGGAGCCGTTGCAATAACTTCAACAACTCCAGGCATAGACAAACCTTTGTTGATTCGCTCATAAGCATGGACAGTAATCGTTGCTATATCATGGGTAAGCAAGATGCGTTCTTCATTGGCTGCCCACTCTAAGATAGTGGAATCATCAGTATGGATTAGACCTACATCTTGGACACGAACAATATCCAATCCAGGTAAACGTCTGATCAAGCCCCGCAAAATCGAGCCATTGAAGTTCTCATCAGTCAATAGACGCACTGGCTATAATTCTCCTTGGGGCTGATAGCGATCGCGCAAGCGCTGTCTAAGATTAGCTAAATTATACTGCTGGACAAATTGATTTCGCTGTTGTTGAGCTTTTTTGCGACGCTGCTCTAGGTAATTGTCGATTTCTTGGCGATAGGTGAGATAATATGCGATCGCTGCGTATATCTCCCCTAAACAGAGAACGGGATACTGAACAGCAATTTCTTCAGGTGTAGAGCCGTTATGGTATGTTGCTAGCAAGCTATCGAGAGTAACGCGGCTTTGACCGATGCGAATACCTCCAGCTTCATCCCAACGAAACGGTGGAGCGCTAACCTGAAATTCGATTTGAACGCTCATGGGGGCAATTCTTGGATTTATGGTATTTCTGTCTTCAGTTTACTTTACTCAATAAAGAGCGATCGCCCTTACATCAAAATTCAAAATTGAGGAAAAGACTGGAAGGGATTTGACACTCCCCGCCGTGAACGGACGGGGATTCTTGAATCAACGAGATCACTTAACCTGGATTCCTTGCGTTGTCCAGACCAGAGGTGAGACTCTCCTCAAGCGTTAACTTTCCGAGTGCCCCTCGGTAGTTGCATTGCTGCAAGTCCTGTTTAGTTTGAAACAAATCGTTTCAAAATTCTGAGTCGTCTAGCTCCTATAAATCTTTTACCTACTGCTAGGAGGAAACTAGAACAATGCAGTAGAACCGCATAGATTTAATTGTCAAGGTTCAGCGCTTTGTCTTTCGACGGCTAGGTTTTTTAAGTGGTTGATTACCTTTCCACTATAATTAGTGTAGCACATTGGTACACAAAATGCTTGAAAAACAGTTGCATGTTAGAGTTTCCCAAGAAGAGATGAGAGCTTTTGAGCGATATGCAAAAAAAGCAAAGCGAACCAAAACAGATATTATAAGGGAGTTTCTTCGATCATTAATAGAACAAAAGCCGTCGTAAAACGACGGGGCTTTAAACCCATTAATTTAGGTAAGTCTTTCCCCTCCACCCCTTTTACCCTATTGCCAACCGCCAATTAATTCAACGGCTCCATAATCGCTCTTAAACCGTTGGTATAGAGTGTTTTGAGCATTTCTTTAGCGTTATATTCACTGCCAAATACTCCTGCTTGCATAACTCTTTGACCTTGCCAAACTGTGGGAAATGCACCAGGAGCAAGCGATCGCACTAAATCTTGATCTTTATCAGTAAAGAGTGGAACTACTACGCGATAACGTACACCAAATTGTGTCGCAGAGTTACCACTATAGGGAATACTTGCAGAACTTGTTTGGATATTGCCACTATTAGCAATAGGGATATTGCGATCGGGAAGTGGTAAAAGTGCAGAAGCAGTTGAGGCAGAAGTTTGTTGTATTGGTAATGGCTGCTGTGCAACTGAATTGGATGGGTACTCAGGAGCAGTAAACTCAATTGTCTTAGGCTCAATCCGCACATAATTCAACTGTGGTGTATTAGGTGGCTGTGCTGGACTGGGAGTTGCAACTCTTGAAGTGTCATCTGGTATTTGTCTACCTGACAAGCTGCTAGGAGTAGGAAATCCGGCAACTTTAGAGGTGGGTTGCTGTTGATTGGATATAGGCATAGAAAGCGGCATATTGGCTGGCAACAATGGCAGCAGTTGAGTGTTTAATTGTCTAGAAACAGGATTATTTGCTGAAATGCTGTTGCTGGTTTGCCTATTAGTACTTTCAGAGATTTCGGGAGCCGAGAACGTGATTTCCCCGGTTGCTGGTATTTCTCGTGATACATTGTTAGAGACAGGGGTGGTTTGAGAATTTTGGGTTGCAAGTGCTGTTGTACCGTTGATATCTACCTTGCCAGTAATGCGATCGCTCACAAGGTTGTTACCAGCAGCAGAAATCACCTGTTTAGCAGCGCTGGCGTTGATATCGTAGCGGGCATTATTCCGAAATTCATTACCGCCAGGTTCGGATGCACTACCTAAATCTGGCATTGCTTGAGCGATCGCAACTAAACCATCTTCTTTATTATCTTGAATAATATTATTCCGTAAAATCGGGCGGGCATTTGCTTGCACCACAATTCCCGATCTATTGTTTTGAATTTGATTCCCTATGATTACAGGAGCAGCTTTTTGGGCAATATTGATGCCAAAACCCGTTTCGTGAAAGACATTTTCTTTCACTTGGGGACTGGAGTTACCAGCAATTGTGATACCATTGGCTCCATTGCGATCAAAATAATTCTTACTAATGATCGGTGCAGCATTACCACAGACAGAAATCCCATCTTGGGTACTGCCAGTAAATGTATTTTCTGCGATTACCGGATTACTTGATTCAACCCATAAACCGTAACCACGGCGGTTTGGGTTCGTCACCGTCACCCCAGTGAGTAAGCTTTGGTTTGCTCCAACAATTGTGACATTTTGAGCGGCAAAGCTCCGGCTTAGGTAATCACCACCTCCCTGAATTACAATATCTTTACCTTGATTGCTAGGGTTGCCTTGAATTGAGATACCAGGTTTGAATATTAAGGGAAATTCTTCTCCTGTCTCGGCGCTATAAGTGCCCGTGGAGAGCATAATTACAGTATTGGCGTTAGCTAATCGCAACGCTTGGGTAATCGTTTTTATAGGAGCGGATTCGCTGCCATTGCCTGTGTCATCTCCACCATTTGGGTTGACAAACAGCACGTTAACCTGAGAATTTGTTTTCTCAACCAGAGGCGCTGAACCAGGTGTCGATGGCATCTGAGCAATCGCGCTATCCAGGAACGCCATACTTGCCGCTCCCATGCCTACGGTAAAAGATAATACTGATAAACTAAAAAATAAAAGCCTTGCTGATTCCATAAACTTCAGCTTTGCAAGCATAATATCTACTTTATGGTACTTAGGAAACACACGAGGGTGAATCATATTTAACACAACTCCTTGGAAGTAACAAGAAATTCTTATACTCTCTAAGAGTATTATGTCGATAATATTACTCACATATTGACCAAGTGGCGATTTTGAAGATAGGGTAATAAACTCTCTCTAACCTCTTAACTCTGTGTCCTCTGCGTCTCTGTGGTTAAATAAAATTCTTTTGAACCACGGAGACGCGGAGGGCGCAGAGAGAAAAAAGAGAGCTTACTAGTACGCCACGGCATAAATAGAGCAACCATTTAAAATCTCTAAAAAGCCGATTCCACAATACTTTTGAATGTGTGAATACGTGAATGCCTGACTTTTGCCTTGCAGTATCAGTCCTTTGCAAGCTTGTCGTTTACCCTAAAATACTTGACTAACCTGAGTGCAAAACTGTAGCCTCAAACTACCCTTATCACTGCCTATAGGAAAATGGGATAATTTCCTGTAACCCTGACTACTACGTTGTTTTGCGTATGTTTTGCAAAAATTGAGTAAAAAAAAGCAAATTAATTAACTTATGCTTACTAGGATATATGATAATTCACATTTCGATGAAAGCACTAACGGGGTTGTTGTAATGGTCGAGCCATACAGCCAAAAAGAGCAGATACAACGTGTTGTCTACCGCATTTTAGATGCCAATTTAGATCGCGCTCGTGAGGGCTTGCGAATTATTGAGGAATGGTGTCGCTTTGGGTTGAACAATGCCCAGTTGGCTCTTGAATGCAAGGGGTTGCGACAAGAGGTAGCCAAGTGGCATACCCCAGAATTACGGGCGGCGCGAGATACACCAGGCGATCCTGGGACTGAGTTAAGCCATCCTCAAGAAGAACAACGAGCTAGTATCAAATCGGTGTTGCAAGCTAATTTTTGCCGGATAGAAGAAGCATTGCGGGTATTGGAAGAATACGGCAAGCTTTATCACCCAACTATGGCTAAAGCTTGTAAGCAGATGCGCTATCAGGTTTATACCCTAGAAAGTAGTTTAATGGGTCATCAGCGCCATCAATTATTGTGGCGATCGCATTTGTATCTTGTGACTTCCCCTAGTGAAAATTTGTTGAATAACGTCGAAGCTGCACTCAAAGGGGGATTAACGCTTTTACAATACCGTGATAAAACAGCCGATGATTCTTTGCGTCTAGAACAAGCAAGAAAACTCCGGCAGTTATGCCATATCTACGGTGCTTTGTTCATTGTTAACGATCGCGTGGATGTAGCTTTAGCTGTCGATGCAGATGGGGTGCATCTGGGACAACAAGATATGCCCATTGCTGTTGCTCGGCAATTACTAGGTTCGCAGCGTCTGATAGGTCTTTCTACCACAAATAAAGAAGAAATGCAAGGAGCAATTGCTGAAGGTGTAGATTACATTGGCGTCGGGCCAGTTTATGAAACTCCCACGAAACTAGGTAAGGTAGCAACAGGTTTAGAATATGTCAGTTATGTAGCCAAAAACTGTTCAATTCCCTGGTTTGCCATTGGCGGAATAGATGCCAATAATATCAATGATGTGATCGATGCGGGAGCCGAACGTGTCGCGGTGGTGCGATCGCTCATGCAAGCCGAACAGCCTACACTAGTGACGCAATATTTGCTCTCTCAACTCAATCGCATTAAACCAGAATTTTAAAAGAGTCATTTGTCATTTGTCATTAGTGAATAACCAATGCCCAATGCCCAATTCCCCATTCCCCACATTTATGTCTAATGAGATTACCATTCAGGTAAATGGGGAAACCCATAGCTGTTCGTTTCAAATTTATTTACCCGACTTGCTCCAACAGTTGGGTTTTAACCCCCGCTTGGTGGCTGTAGAGTATAATGGCGAAATTTTACATCGCCAGTTTTGGACAGATACAAAAGTGCAACCAGGCGATCGCTTAGAAGTGGTAACTATTGTTGGTGGTGGTTAGTTAATTTGAGCTAGTAAGCCCAAATCCTTGAGGCTGCGTCGTGTAATTTCGATGCGGGCGGGTGCATCCTCTGCTTTATCCATATCAAGGGTTGTTGCGAAAAAATAGACGTTTTTATTTTGCTCTAAATAACCCACGAACCAACCAACGTTTGGTTTGGTAGTCGTTAACCATCCCGTCTTCCCCCGCAGTATGTAGTCTGGAGTTTGTTCGCATACCATAATGTCTTTGACAAGATTTATTGTCCGTTGTGAGAAAGGTAAATCCCCTTGATACAACCGTTGCAAAAACTTAATTTGCTCTTGGGGTGTAATTTGCAATAGCTGCTGTTGTAGCCAAAAACGATCAATGTCTGCGGCTGTGCCAATTTGACGGTTCCCGTAACCTACTTTGTTAATAAATTGCTGCATCCGTTCATATCCAGCCCTACGTGCCAATACTTGATAGAACCAAACAGTTGAATCTTTAAAGGCTTGACGCAAATTCGTATCATGATTCCAGGCATCAATTTCTCGGTGAACTCCATCCCAAGTCAGAACCGCCACATCATCAGGAACTACACCTGTTTCTAAAGCTACCAGCGCATTAAAAATTTTGAATGTCGAAGCTGGAGCGATGTCTACGACGGGCTACGCCTACGCAGTTGCATTACGTTGAGGATTGTGTTCATAGATGCGGTTGTTTTTTGAGTTATAAATCAAAATAGAGCCTTCACGCCCAAATTCTTAAAAGCTAAGTGTAAGGGCACGGCACTGCCCATGCGTGTCAACTTAAGCTAAAAATAGCTTTACGCTAGGCCTCCTCACCCACCTTGGAATAAATTCCAAGGCTAATAGCGAAAGTCTACTAAAGTAGACTCAAGATTTTGGGCGATATCATAGTCATCTTCAGATGACTTCCGCTATTAGCAAGGAACTTCAGTTCCTTGCGGGACATGACT
>Ga0335397_10004348_pt1 | contig 18737 bp, 19 predicted proteins | sample MAT04_FD_205740 | JGI IMG/M metagenome (GOLD analysis project Ga0335397, IMG submission 205740) | Freshwater microbial communities from Lake Fryxell liftoff mats and glacier meltwater in Antarctica - MAT-04 (spades assembly) (version 2) ... | reverse complement strand
AGCCCTCCTCGACATCGGTCGCACCCGCTACACCCCGAGCGACAAACTCCGCGACCTCATCACCGCCAGGGACCAAACGTGCCGCTACCCAGGCTGCACCGCGGATGCCGACACCTCAGACATCGACCACGCCACCGCCTGGAATAGCGGGGGCAGCACAGATAGAGCAAATCTCGGCGCCTTGTGTCGCTATCATCACCGCCGCAAAACCGCCGGCACCTACTTCATCATCAACGGCCTCCCCGACGGCTCAGCCACCCTGCGCAGACCAGGCAAACCCGACATTCACCTAGAACCACTTGAACAACTCCCAGACCCCAACCCCAACATCGATCAAGATCAAGAACCCGACAGTGGCAGTAGTCCGCCCCAAGACCCAAAACCCAAAGACGCCACGACAATAAGAGACGACGATCTCGACCCACCACCTTTCTAGCCAGTCACGTTCTGCCCTCCCGCAGCACAGCTATGCCCCTACAAGCGGGCCCGCTCGCGTCTGGGGTCCGGGAGGTACTCCGCAACACCCACAGAGACAGGTTCAGACATCGCGCTAACGCGCGACGACAACCCCCGATATCGCCCATGCCCCATCCCCCACCAACGAACTCCCCTTCGCCCGCACGCGATAGCTGGCCCCGGCCTTAGCCTTCGGCGAGAACGAGGAAGCCGCAGTATTGCGGCTGACGGCTTTGGTCCGCCACATCCCCCACACGCCAGAACTCCCGAGCTTGCTCGTCTGGACCACCACACGCCTCACGCCGACTTTGGACGTCACCTTCGCCCACGAGACGCTGATGTGACCGCTGGTGGCACCGGCATTCACGCTCAGCCCGCGAACCTTTGGTGCCCGCACCTTCGCCGCCGTGCCAAGTGGCCCATGGCTGGTGTTCTGGGGCGAGTGGACGAATCCGCGGACAATCCCGTTGTTATACGCACCATCGATCGCTGAACCCATGAGCGAGTACGACTTGCGACCGGTATCGGTCGCGTTTTGTTCAACTGCATAGATGACGCCATCGGCAACTCGATCGACGACTGTGACGTGACCGTGGGTGGCGTAGCGCTCGATCATCAGATCACCCGGAACGGGAAGCTTTCCGCTGCCGTTTGGGTAGTAGTCGAGCCACGGGCTACCCTCAGGGATATTGTCAGCGCCCCCGTTGCCACCTGTGGAGATCTGGCCCCAACCCTTCACATAGAACAGCCGCGACGGAAGCTCGAAGCAATCCCACCCAGTGCCATTCTGAACTGCAGGGTTCTTCGTCGACCGCCCCTTGCACGACCCGTTGTTTCCTCTGACGTTCTTGCGCACAGCTACGCCGTGGCCCCCTAGCCACGCGCTGGGCTTTACCAAGACCCGACCGCACTCAGACTTGGTGCTGGCTTGGGCATTCGTTGCAGTGGGCAGCACTAGTCCGATCATCACAACGGGGGCTAGGGCAAGCAGTGCTGCTCTCTTGGGTGCCATAGGTCCATAGTCGACACAAAGGCGCCCAGATCTGAAGCCGAATGGAGCATTTCGGTCAACAATTCACAAGGGTCTCGCCCTACTGTGGTTCGCGAGATAGGTTCGCGACCGGCAGATTCGGGAGATTCATATGTCCAAGACAGAGAAGCCATCAGCGAAGAAGGCAGCCAAACCAGCCGCGCCGGCTTCTGCGGGTTTGGCAGCCAAGTGGAAGACGACTCCAGCAACGCATGATTACCCAGCAGCTGCGAGTTACCTCAGCCTGATCACCGATGCCGAAAGGGTCTCAGACCTCGTCGAGCGGCTGAAGAAGGCCCCCGTCGTGACTCACAAGGCCAAGGACATCCTGCGCGGAGGCAAGCTGGACTTGCTGAAGATGGACAACCCTCACGTCAAGGAGGATCTGCGAAAGATCGCCCAGGGCATTGCGCTATCCCCCGTGCTCATCGTCCGTGGCGACATGTTCTCCGGCCTGCCACTGCAGATCGCCGACGGCTATCACCGCGTGTGTGCGAGCTACCACCTTGATGAGAACACAGACATCCCAGCGCGCATCATCAACCTGGTCTAAAGCCTGAGCCAGTCCTCGATTGCGCTAGCAACGACCTCGGGCTGCTCGATCGCACTCAGGTGCCCTGCATCTGGAATCGCGGCGAACGTTCCCTGTTGCGCCGCCTCGATCATCAAGTCCGCCTGCTCGCGCGGTGTCATCACGTCGCCCTCACCAAGGATCACAAGGGTAGGGCCGTCGAAAGCAGCCAGTACGCCACGAGTATCCGCGCGTGCCGCCATTGCTCGTTGAGTCCAGGACACCGTCGCCGGGTTCGCCGCCTCGATCAATGCCCTGGTGAGCGCCACGATCTCGGGACGATCATCACGTGTGATTTGCGCTAGGAGTCCGCCAATCATCGCGTCAGGCACCCAGCCGATTCCCTCAGCGTCAACATGATCGGCAAATGCTAACCGCCCAGCGCGAAGGTCCTCGGCATCCACGGTCGCGCGAGTGTCAGCCAAGATCAAGCCAGCGATCCGGTCCGAGTAGTCTTCCAGTGCAGCCAAGGTCACGTACCCACCAAGCGACAGTCCGCCGAGCACGAAACGGTCAATCTCCTGCCTGTCCAGTTCGCTAATCAAGTCCTCAACGAAGAAGCTCAATGATTCCTCGGCTGGCAATTCCTCCAACGAACGCTGCCCGTACCCAGGGAGCTCGGGTGTGATCACATTGAGTCCGCGCGAATCGAGCACATCCTTGACCGGAGCCCACAACTGCGCATCAAGTGGAAATGCGTGGATCAGAACGACTGGGAGATCTGCATTGGCGACAACATCTGCGCTCATGGCATGACCGACAATCCACCGTCAGCGATGAGTTGCTGGCCGGTCATAAATGAGGATGCGTCACTGGCTAGGAATACCGCAGGTTCAGCCATCTCCCGTGCTGTTCCCCAGCGCTGCATCGGGACTCGTGAAAGCAATGACTTCTCGGTCTCATCCGATGCTCGCAGGAAGTCAGTCAGGTCGGTCTCAATCCACCCTGGCAGCAAGGCGTTGACTCGCACATTCGCATGAGCCCACTCAATAGCCAAAGACTTTGTCAGCGACGAGACTGCCGCTTTGGCGGCACCGTAATGCGCCATGAGTGGCGTGCCAGACAGACTAGCCACGCTCGAAACATTGATCACAGAAGCGTTGCCAGACTCGGTCAACGCAGGGCCAGCAGCCTGGCACGCATGAACGATGGACTCGACATTGAGGGCAAAGGTCTTCTGCCATCCAGAAAAGCGCATCATTCCCAATGGGGCCGAGAATGAGTTCCCACCAGCGTTATTGACCAAGATGTCAAGACCGCCTAGGCCCACAATCGCGGATTCAATCGCCAGACGAAACGCATCTCCATCGAGGACGTCTGCCGGCACGATGGTCGCCGTACGCCCTAGGTCCTCAATCTGGCCAGCAACGTCTGCGAGCTTGCCCTCATCGCGCGCTGAGATCGCGACATCCGCGCCGGCTTCAGCGTAGGCAAGCGCGATCGCTGCCCCGATACCTCGTGATGCACCAGTCACTAGCGCTTTGCGTCCAACGAGCGAAAAACTCACAGCGGGTCACTCCATTTCTCCATGGGTCCATCCCAGGATGTGGGTAGTTCATACTCGCCTAAATCCGTTGCCCGGCCCTGCACTGGGGTCACTGTCCTGACGATCTCGTTGAGGGCGCGGCGCACATATCCCTCTCCGACCCACAGATGCTTGCACGCGTTGACGGCCTTCACCTCCGCCTGCGGATAGCCAGCGAATTCCCGGCGCGCCTGGTCTGGACGAAGAAAGTCATCCAATTCAGGAACAAGAGCAAGTACGTACTTACCGGTTTTTGCCCAAGCCGCCATGTCCTGCGACGAGCTGTAGCGCAGCGGTGGGCTGAGCAAGATAGCACCGACGGTGGGCTCAACTTCAGGATGTTTGATGATCACATCCGTGCCGAACGACCATCCGACAAGCCATGGTGCGGGCAAGCCTCGCTCGACAGTGAAGTTCACTGCCGCTGCTAAATCGAGGCCTTCGCCTTCGCCGTTGTCGAACGCGCCTTCACTGCGCCCGCTGGCCGACTCAGTCCCCCGCGTATTGAACCGCAGCACAGCAATACCCGCGAGTGCTGGCAACCGCCAAGCTGCCTTACGGAATAGGTGCGAGTCCATCATTCCGCCTGCGATGGGCAGCGGGTGAACGCAGACGATCGTCGCGGTCGGGTCACCGGCGGCAGGGCTGGCGAGCTCACCTACGAGCGTGAGCCCGTCAGAAGTTCGCAATGAGATCGACTCTCGCCGGGCAGGCAGGACAGAATTGGCGCGGATCTCTTGACCGACCTCGGACTGATTCGTCACGAAGCTAATCGTGCCCCAAGTCCAGGCACTACTGCGGTGCAGCCCCGGAGGAAGCATCGTCGGCATCGGCAACAGCATCGCTTGCTGTAGATGCAGCATCGCTTGCCGCTTCACCACCACCGACGTTCACGCCGTCAACCGCAGCCTTGACCTTGTCAAGGATTTCCTGCACGAGATCCTTGGCCTGATCAGCAAGCCCTGGCGCTGCGGCCTGAAGCTGGGCTACAACATCGTTTGCGATAGTCGTCGCAGAATCGGCCAAAGCGTCAGCCTTATCACTGAACTGGGCTGCTGTATCTTGCGCTTGGGTTGCCGTGCTCGCTGCCACGTCATGTACCTGGGCTGCAACATCCTGAGCTTGCGCCTGGGCGTTGGCAGCTACGTTATGGACCTGCTCCTGGGCGCTTGCAGCGACCCCTCCAGCCTGGGTGGCGAGGTTGGCAGCAGCGTCGTGCGCCTGCGATGCCACGTTGGCGGCGGCATTATGCGCCTGAGCGGCAACGTCGCTGGCTGTGTCATTGACGGGTACTGAATCGGACATTGTTGTGCTCCTTCAAGGGCAACGGGCTCGTGCGATAGCCCAAACATAGAAGATCGGAGGCCCCGTAGCGACTTAGACGATCCAGACGGCGGCGAACCAGGCCACGCTGGCAAGCATTGCTGCTGTGAGGTCGATCAACATCGAGAACCCGACTGCCTTCAATGCAGCCACGGTCGTTGGCCACGCTTCCCGCCTATCCCGAAGGCGCATCAATTCCCCGAGGTAGACGCCAAGAATGAAACCGACGAACAGGCCAACAATCGGGATCACGAAGAATCCAATAATTCCCAACAATCCTGCCAGGGCCAGCACCCACCACGGAACGCCGCTCGCACGAAGCTGACGCCCTGGCAACCAATACTTCAAAACAGTGCCTATCAACACGAGGCCCACGGCGAAGCAGGCCACCGCCCAGGCTGACATTGCGCCCATCGAAAATGCCCAAACAACAACAGCTCCTGCACACAGGAATGCACCAGGAACGATCGGCAGCACGGTTCCAATGACTCCAACGATAAGAGCGATCCCGACGAGCACATTGATTGCTAGCTGATCCAACTAGTGCCGCCGATCCCGTGCGTTCCAGCACGCCGAGTGCCAGTGACGCCTGTCCGCGACGCCAGTATTCCACTCATCGGGCCACGCCACTACGTGCGCAGTGCCGACCGGTACAACCCCGCTGCAACCGGGGCACAAGTACTCCTTGGTCGCTGCGGCGCCAGATACCTTGCGCACAATCCATTCGCCATCCCCAAAGGACACCCGTTGTGGGTACTCCGAGACGACTGGCTTGGAGTTTCCTCCGGTGTCGTCTCGGCGACGGTTGCGGCGAGCCATCAGCGTTAGCAGGTCAGCGTTAGCAGGTCAGCGTTAGCAGGTCAGCGTTAGCAGGTGAGCGTTAGTAAGCCAGGAAGCCTTCGCCTGTCTTACGACCAAGCTTGCCATCAGCAACCGTCTTCTTGAGCAAAGGGGCTGGAGCATAAGCGGGGTCGGGGAACGCGGCGTAGACCACCTCTTCAATAGCCAGCGAAACATCATTGCCGACTACGTCGAGTAATGCGAACGGCCCAAGGGGAAGTGACTGCCACGCCTTAATCGTCGGATCGAGCACTTCGATGCTGGTCAGGTCGGCTTCGACGGCCCGAACCGCATCGTTGAGGTAGGGGAAAAGCAAGAAGTTGACGATGAAGCCAGCGCGGTCCCCACAAAGCACTGGGTGCTTCTTGGTCTTCTGACAAAGATCAACGACTGTGGCTGTGACATCAGCAGCCGTCTGGTCGGTCGACACGACCTCGACCAACTTCATGATCGGGGCTGGGTTGAAGAAGTGCATACCGATCACGTCAGCCGGACGCTTCGTGGCCGAGGCTAGGCCGGCGATGCTCAGGCTCGAGGTCGTCGTCGCCAAGATCGCACCGTCTTTGCAAATCCCATCGAGGCTGACGAACAATTCCCGCTTGGTTGCAAGATCCTCAACGATGGCTTCAACAACGATATCGACATCGGCCAGGTCGGCGTGCGCTGTCGTACCTGAAATTCGAGCCAGCACCGCGTCGTGATCTTGTTCACTTAACTTGCCCTTGGAGACTGCCCGGTCGAGGGACTTCTCTAGCGTCGCACGAACCTTGGCGACCTTTTCCTCACTTCGCGCAACGTAAGTCACATCAAAGCCGGACTTGGCAAACACCTCGACGATGCCACTAGCCATCGTGCCCGTGCCAATGACGCCGACCTTGCTGATCTCTCGTAACGCTCTGTCATCGTCTCGCGACGCAACTTTCTCGGAATCATCCGATCCGTAGAAGGTCTCGCCAGTTGCCGCACGCTTTGAAATAGCTGCAGAGGCCTTGTGGCGCGAATCGCCAGACGCTTCGTGGAGGGCATCAAGAACCACTACGGCCTTGTCCAAGCCAATGGCATCCAGCTGCGCCAACGGGCCGACTGGGTAACCGCAACCAAATCGCATCGATGCATCGATGTCGTCGCGAGTGGCGTATTCCTGTTCCAGCATGGTCGCTGCCTCGTTGAGATACGCGAACCACAGGGCAGCAGCGATCGCCTCGACTCCAGAGGATGCGCCCGTGCCCTGCGCCCCTGCAATCTTGACGCCAGAGCCGCTCAGAATCCCCGAGAGGGTTGCGCTTGCGTCTGAGACTCCTGCGAGTCCGGGGGCTGCATTCGAGGCCATGGGCGCTCCTTGGATCGTTAACGATAAATGGAATGTAAACGTCTCAACTGCCAAAGTCTGACAAACGAGGGGAACCGTGATGAAGCCGAGGTCGCGTATTGGGCATCTGCCCCGATTGCCCAGCGACTAGGTCCACGCTCCCCTCGACGATCTGACAAGGGGCAAAAGGCTACGCTCAACCAATGCGCTTGGTAGTTGCGACCTGCTCGGTCGATTACGTCGGCAAGCTCTCTGCCCACCTGCCTCAAGCCAAGCGGCTGTTGCTACTTAAATCGGATGGATCGGTGTCCGTCCACGCCGATGATCGCGCGTACAAGCCACTCAACTGGATGAACCCGCCATGCACGCTCAAGGACGGAACTGACGAGGACGGAACTGGCACGTGGACTGTGGAGAACAAGGCAGGCGACAACCTCGTCATCACGATCACAGAGATTCATCATGACTCAAGCCACGAACTAGGGATCGACCCCGGCCTGATCAAGGACGGCGTCGAAGCCCACCTACAGGAACTACTCGCCGAGCAAGTTGAACTGCTCGGCGAGGGCTGGCGGCTGATTCGGCGCGAATACCCCACCCCAATCGGCCCGGTGGATCTGTTCTGTAAGACAGATGAGGGCGGATCTGTTGCGGTGGAGATCAAACGCAGAGGCGAGATCGATGGTGTGGAACAGCTGACGCGCTACCTGGACCTACTCAACCGAGACACCCTCATCGCACCGGTTCAGGGGGTCTTCGCCGCCCAGGAGATCAAACCGCAGGCACGGACGTTAGCAGAGGATCGCGGTATTCGATGCGTGGTCTTGGACTACGACACATTGCGTGGGTACGACGACCCTGGTTCGCGCCTGTTCTAGGTAGCGCTTGGACTCGGGCTCGCACTGGGCTTGGCAGCTTTCTTAGCAGCTTCGCGAGCTGCCTTCTTAGCGGCTTGGCGGGCAGTCTTCTGGGCAGCCAACGCATCTGCTTTGACCTTCGCCTCGAACTTCGCTTTGGCCTTCGTAGCCTTGGCTTCAGCGACCTTTTGAGCGTCGGACTTCGGAACGATCATTCGACCAAACATCGCCGGCTGGCGGTAATAGCTTGTGGTCTTGTAGTTGTTGACTTCCACGCCCGTTCGCTCAGATGCCGCGTGGACGAACGCTCCGGTACCTGGGTTGACCACCATACCGACGTGGTCGATTCGACCTGGCAAATCAGTCCCATTGTTAAACCGGAAGAAGATCAAGTCGCCAGGTTGCTCCTGACCCGCCGGAACGGGAACTACCCACTGAGAGTTCAGCGCCTGTTGGTTTGCCATCTGCAGCGGCCAATTCGAGCCGGCTTCGTGCCAGGCACGCCATGCGAAACCATTGCAGCCGTAGGCAGGCCCAGTTCCACCAGCGTGGGTGTAGGGGTGCCCCACTTGCGACAGCGCGAACTGCACTGCCGCCAGGGCTTGTGGCGAACCACCCGCTGGAATCTGTCCATTAAATGATGTGGTCGACAACCAGAGCGCTGCCGCGTCGAGCTGTGCCTGCAGACCCGCCATCTGAAGTTTCGCCTTTGCCACGGCCTCATCGGCACTGGTCACAAGTGCGGTTACCTGCTTGCGCAGGCTCTCAGTGTGACTGACCGACTTAAGCGCGGCGATCACAGCTTGATTCTGCGAAGCAGTCGAATACGAGAGCAAGACTTCCCGATCGGTGTACCCAGCAAGATCGGAGTTGGTGATGGCGTCTGCCTGCAGGAGGAATTCCGGATCAACACCGGCCTTGTAGACCGAGCGCACGTACCTTGCGAGCACACCCCGCGCGGCCTGCTCCTGCTTGTTCGCTATCGCGAGCTTCTTAGTGATCTTCGCCGCCTTGGCTCGCTCCCCCACGGCGAAGTTCGCTGCCGCAGCGGCGCCATCCTCGGCCTCGGTTAGCTTTCCGCGCAGTTCATCGGCTGCGGCTGCATCACCGATAGGTGCGCTGTTGGTCGCCGCAACCGCGCTCGCACCACCAAGCCAGGGGTTGGGATCCGTGGGTTGGCCTCCCACACGGATCTCGAAATGCAGGTGGGGCCCGGTCACGTTCCCAGTTGCTCCCACTGCGCCGATGACCTGCCCTGCCAATACATGCTGCCCAGTCTTGACCTTGATTTTTGACTGGTGGGCGTACCAAGACTGAACCCCGTCGGGATGCTGAATTTCGGTCAAATTCCCGTAGGGCCCACCGTTACCGGTGAAGATCACAACTCCGTCAGCGGCTGCGAGTACTGGAACACCCACACCGGCACCGAAATCCTGGCCTGTGTGGTGGCCGCTGGACCACATCGGGCCTGCTGTTCCGAAGGTCTCGCCGAAGGTCCAGGTGCCAGCCGGCAATGGAATCACTCGCCGCGCAGAGGGGATTAGCTTGGATGCCGTTATTGGAGTGTCGGCGAATGCTGGTGTCACACCCGTTGCGAGCAGGCTCACGCTCAGGCCCAGTGCGGCCAACGCAACGCATGGCCGACTTACCCGAGCGCGCACGACATCCCCCTTCGCAATAGAAATACCGAATTCCGAGCTTGCCGTCGCTCCCAGCTATTGGCAATGAGCCGAACGGACGAGCCAGACAGGTACCTACGCCGGACAATAAGTCAGTAAAGCGACGCTCGTCCAACCGAGCGGTGAACAATTGGCAAGGTGAGTGAAGATTCTGCGATCGAAATCGACTGCAGACCGCTCGGGACCTATCTGAACTCAACGCCGACCAGAACTATGGCTTCTTACGCTCGCGCATCTTCTCCATGAAAAAATCCGTCGCGGCTTGAATCAGTTGCTGGGACAGCGACACGGGCTGGCTTGGAGCTTGACCCGGAGGCTTTGGCAGATCCAGTGGACTGCGCCCGAACTTGTCTTCCAAGAACCGCTCGTTAGCTAGTAACTTGTCACCGTCCGAGCGTGCCAGTGCCTCCACGACTTGCCACATCTGCGCATACATGACGTCAAGTTGGGAGCACAGCACTTGGGTTGCGGTTCTGCCATCGGACAACGGCGTGCGCTCGGCGTAGTCGCGAGGCAAAGCAAGATAAGGATTGACGGCCCCGGGCAAGTAATCGGTCGCCATTCGCGAAAGTACATGCATCTCATGACTGCCCGCGCCCAGGGAATCCGCTCGAGGAAGCACCTGCTCGATGAGACCGCAAATGTTGTTGACCCTCACTGCGACCGACTTGTGCACCTTTCCACGCACCGACGAGCGGATCTGGCGCACGCTACGGCGAATGACTTTGCCAGTCGTCGCCTTGCTACTCGCGGCCATGGGAGTCCTTCTCGATGGGCAATTCTTCTCGAATCAAAGACTACCGTCCTTAGGCAAATCACTGGCAGGATGAACGCATGCGTATCGCGATCCTGGGAACAGGCACTGTCGGAAGATCTCTGGGAACCAAGCTGCTTGAGCTCGGGCATGACGTAGGAGTCGGTTCCCGCAGCACCCACAACGAATCAGCAGCTACCTGGTTAATGACCCAGACCCAGCGTCCCGATGCGGCTGCCACGACTGGCACATTCGCCGATGTCGCTGGCGCAGCCGAACTGATCATCAACGCCACAGCGGGGGTTGCCTCGGTTGGTGTGGTGTCATCCATCGACCCCGAATTGCTGGCGGGCAAGACCCTGCTCGATGTGGCGAACCCGCTCGACTTTTCCAACGGCTTTCCGCCCAAGCTATCTGTCTGTAATACCGACAGCCTCGGTGAACAAATCCAGCGAACTCTGCCCCAAACCCATGTCGTCAAAGGACTCAACACTGTGACAGCAGCGCTGATGGTGGACCCAACCTTGATCGCAGGTGACCACATCCTGCCCATCGCGGGCAATGACGACCACGCAAAAGGCCACGTCACAGCGTTGCTCTGTGAGTTCGGCTGGCGCGACTCGCAGATCGTCGACCTCGGGGACATTAGCGCCGCAAGGGTCACTGAAATGTACCTGCCTTATTGGATCCGCCTCATGGGAGTCGAGGGCGGCCCGATGTTCAACATTGCAGTCTTGAGGTAGTGCACAGGCGCGTTCGGATCTTGTGAGTGATGTCACGGTCACGTTGCAAGGTCCAATTTGTCCCCATAGGCTCACAGGCGAGTCAGTGCACCCGAACGGGTGATACCGAATTGACTAGCCGTATCTGCCCCCTATTTGTCTGAGGTCATAGTTTCGTGCGCATTTCCCGTATACCTGGCGACGCCTTCATTCTGTCCGTCGCGGTGGTCGTTACTGTGTCAGTTGGTGCTGGCGTCGCTTTGGCCGCAACCACTCCTACGTCGACCACCAACCAACTCCAGCCGGTAGCCGGTGTCATAGGCCCCCAGTTCGGTCCGCCTTTGCCGGCAAGAGCCACGGTATCTGAAAGCGGAGTGTTGCCCCCAACCGCTGTGACCCCGAAGTCCAGCCCCGCTGACATCTCGGCGCTGCAGACCAATCTGCGCTGGGTCGGAAACTGGTCGATCGTCAACGGCAAGTACGACAAACTCACTAGTAAGAACGTCAGCCTCTTCCAGTGGAAGCAGAACATGACACGTTCGGGGATCGCTGACAAGGTCACAGTCATGCGTCTGAGCGAAGTTGCTCGCGGCGGAACACTCGATGACCGATGCAAGACCAAGGGCATCGTGATCTGCGTTGACAAGAGCCAACTGGTCACGCGCTATGTGAAGAACGGCAAGGTCTTACGGATCATTGACTCCAACATCGGCCCAGAAGCCGGCGACCCTAAGTTCGGGCAGTACAGCGTCACTCGCGAGGGCACCTTCCACATCTTCGAGAAGCAGGAAACAGGTTTCTCATCCCTGTATGGGTACCCGATGCCGTTCTTCATGGCGTTCAGCGGCGGCGAAGGATTCCACTACTCCGCGTACTTCGATCAGGCTGGGTACGTCGATACCTCGATGGGTTGCGTAACTCTGGACAGTTTCGGCGACGCGCGGTGGTTGTTCGACCACAGCCCAATGGACACCAAGGTCGTCATCTATTCGTGAGACTCCTCACTTAATTTTGCTTGATCCTTTCAATCTGCTGCCTGCGATCTTTCCGAATGGCAGACAAGAGACACCGAACCGCGGGTCTCACAGATGGGGAGGAACTGATCATGACGACCTCACGAAAAGTCATCGCAGGCACGACCGCGAGCGTGGCAGCTTTGGGACTTGCTGCAACAGCGTTGTTGGCAGCACCTGCAGCCAATGCAGCCACCGGCACCAAGAGCCTGGCCGGCGTACTCACGTCCGGGAAGGTTGGCTTGGACCACAACGCGAAAGACTATGACATCGTGACCGCAGCAGTTCTCGCTGTCTTGAAGGCCAAGCCAAATTCGTCGGTCAAGGTGCTCACGGACGGCAATGTTGCATTGACTGCTTTCATCCCCAACGACAAGGCCTTCGAGATTCTGGCCTCGGACTTGACCGGCAAGCATGTCACTAGCGAAAAGAAGGCGTTCAAGACTATCGCTGGGCTAGGCATCGACACGGTTGAGACGGTCCTGCTTTACCACGTTGTGCCAGGCGCCACGATCACCGCAAAGCAGGCCTTGAAGGCCAACGGTGCAGCTTTGAAGAGCGCACAGGGCGCCACAATCAAGGTCGGTGTGGCAAAGAAGCCCCTACGCATAGTGTTGCGCGACAAGGACACCAATTCGCGCAACCCGCGAGTCATCCTGAATCAGGCAAACATCAACAAGGGCAACAAGCAAGTCGCACACGGGATCGATCGGGTGCTCCGTCCGGTTGATCTGCCTCCAGCAGCTAAGTAAACAGCAACAAGAAACCGCCGAACCTGTCTTGGTTCGGCGGTTTCTTGTTGCTCAGGAATTTTCCGTTGAGCTACTTCTGTAGGCGTGCCCGCAGGTCGTTGAGCTCTTCGGTTAGCTGGGGCGGGAGTCGATCTCCGAACTTCGCGAAGTACTCCTCAGTCAAGTCAGCCTCGGCCAACCACGTCTCGGGATCAACTGCGAATAGTTCCTTGAACTGCTCGTCACTAAGGCCAAGGCCCTCAACGTCGAGAGCACCCTCAGCCGGCATGAAGCCGATTGGGGTCTCTACTGCCTCAGCATTGTCCTCGAGGCGTTCGACAACCCACGCCAGCACGCGAGAGTTCTCACCAAAGCCGGGCCAGATGTACTTGCCCTCGGCATCCTTGCGGAACCAGTTGACTTGGAAGATCTTGGGCAGCTTTTCCTCATCTGTCGAATTACCGACCTTGAGCCAGTGGCCCCAGTACGAGGCCATGTTGTACCCGCAGAAAGGCAGCATCGCGAAGGGATCGCGACGCAATGCGCCGACGGTGCCCTCTGCAGCAGCTGTCTGCTCGGAAGCGATCGTCGCTCCGATGAACACGCCGTGCTGCCAGTCACGTGATTGGCTCACCAGCGGAACGTTGGTGGCACGACGACCGCCAAACAGGATTGCGGAGATGGGGACACCCGCCGGGTCATCCCACTCATCGGCAATCGATGGGCACTGCGACGCAGGAGTCGTGAAGCGCGAGTTCGGGTGTGAGCTCGGCTCGTCGGACTCCGGAGTCCAGTCGTTGCCCTTCCAGTCGGTCAGGTGAGCGGGCGCCTCCTCGGTCAAGCCCTCCCACCAAATATCGCCATCATCAGTGAGCGCGACGTTGGTGTAGATCGAATTGCCGGGCTCCAGGGTCGCAATTGCGTTGGGGTTGGTGCCAGCACCAGTTCCCGGAGCGACACCGAAGAAGCCGGCCTCGGGGTTGATCGCGTGAAGGCGCCCGTCATCGCCGAAGCGCAGCCAAGCGATGTCGTCACCGACAGTTTCGACCTTCCAGTTCGGAAGAGTCGGGACGAGCATGGCCAGGTTGGTCTTGCCACATGCCGACGGGAATGCCGCTGTGATGTAGCGGGTGGCACCTTCTGGCGAGGTGAGCTTGAGGATGAGCATGTGCTCGGCCAGCCAACCCTCGTCGCGAGCCATCGCCGAGGCGATGCGCAGGGCGAAGCATTTTTTGCCCAGCAACGCGTTGCCGCCGTATCCGGACCCGTAAGACCAGATCTCACGGGACTCCGGGAAGTGCACGATGTACTTGGTATCGCTGCACGGCCAAGCAACGTCATCCTCACCCTCGGCCAACGGTGCACCGACTGAGTGCAGGGCCGGGACGAAGTCGCCGTCTTCACCGATGAGATCAAGGGCGGCTTGACCCATGCGAGTCATGATCTTCATGTTGACCACGACGTAGGCGGAGTCTGTCAGCTCGACTCCGAGTTGAGAGATTCGGGAGCCGAGCGGTCCCATCGAGAACGGGACCACGTACATCGTGCGGCCCGCCATGCACCCGGCGAATAGTTCCTTGAGCTCTGCTCGCATTTCGAAAGGGTCGCGCCAGTTATTGGTTGGGCCTGCATCCGCTTCATTGAGCGAACAGATGAAGGTGCGGTCCTCAACCCGAGCAACGTCCTTGGGGTTAGAGCGGGCCAGGAACGAGTTGGGGCGCTTTTCTTCACTGAGCTTAGTGAAGGTTCCGGCTTCGACGAGTTCTGCAGTGAGACGATCCCACTCTTCCTCGGAGCCATCAGCCCACTGGACGCGGGCTGGTTGGCATAACTGCGCCATCTGCTCAACCCACTCAAGCAGCTTCTTGTTCTTGGTCGGCGCATTTTCGAGGCCGGGGATCGTCGTCATTTGCGGCTCCACAGGTAAGTGCGCGCCTTGTCGCGCGTCACAAGTCCCTAGCGCGGGGTCAATCCATAGAGCAACACCGCGACTCGGGTTACTAATACTAAGGGTGCCCTATCACCTTTGCCTTGCAACCACGGGGTGATGGGAAGGTGACTCACACGTCATTCTTCCCCCGATCGACGGGGCCACACCCCGATCGACGGGGCCACAAAGGGGCCCAAGCCGCCAACTGAGAGTCGATGCTAACCGTTAAGAATCTTCGCCTTTTGTTCGGCGAACTCTTCATCGCTTAGCACACCGCGGTCACGTAGCTCCGCGAGACGCTCAAGCTGGTCGGCAACCGTATCGACTTCGGGCTCGCTTGGTGCCTGATCGCTGGCTTGGTGCGCCGAGGTTGCTACCGGGGGTGCAGACGGTGGTGGGCCAGCCGGAGGCCCGGAAGACCCAGCTGGAGGTGGTCCCGCTGGGGTAGTACCCGGACCATCAGGAGCCTGGGCAGCTGAACCTTGCTTGGCCCGTTCTTCCTTGAATTTGGTGGACTGCTCGTCAATGGCGGCGGCAGCCTGGTTCGCGGCAACAGTCGCCTGGTTGGCGGCCTGCGCGGCAGCGATCCGAATCTTCTCCTGCCACGAGACAGCGACCGGCGGACCAATCGGTTCTTGGGATCCGACGCCGTTGTCTGCGACATGGTCAGTCCACTTCGATCCATCCCAGTAACGCAACTCGTGCTTGCCACTTGGGTCAGGGTGCCAGTCAGCCGGTTGATTCATTTCGCGTCCTTTCGGTTGAACAAAACTCTAGACGTACTCGGGCGGTTGAGGCAGGGTGGGAGCAATTGGTTTCTGCTACTCCCGGAGGTTTGCTATGCCCGAGATCCGCCCGTTCAACCTATTCCCCACGTTTGACAATGTCGAAGATGAACGCACTCACCGAAAACAGCGCCTCGCTGCTGGATTTCGCTTATTCGCGAAGTTCGGCTATGACGAAGGGACTGCCGGTCACATCACCGCGCGTGATCCGGAGTTTCCAGACCGCTTCTGGGTTAATCCTTTCGGTCTTGACTTCGCAAAAGTCACAGCCAGCGAGCTGATCTGTGTTGACGAAACCGGCAAGATCGTTGTTGGCGATCGCCCACTCAACGCGGCGGCCTTCGCCATCCACTCGCAGGTTCACGCAGCCAGACCCGACGCTGTTGCCGCTGCCCACAGCCACGCTATGCACGGGAAGACCCTGGCTTCCATGCACGAGACGATCTGGCCAATCACCCAGGATTCGTGTGCCTTCTACAAGGACTGTGCGCTGCTCGACGACTTCACGGGAGTGGTCCTCGACATTGAGGAGGGCAAACGGATTGCCGCAACCCTGGGTACCAAGAAGGCAATCATCCTGGCCAACCACGGCCCGTTGACTGTCGGAACCAGTGTTGAATCTGCCGTCTGGTGGTTCATCACCCTCGATCGCAGCGCGCAGTGCCAACTTATGGCGATGGCCGCCGGCGGCCCAAAGCTGATCGATCACGAGAATGCTGCGATCACTTACAACCAAATCGGTAACGAGCTTGCAGGCTGGTTCCAGGCCCAACCAATGTTCGACCGCATCGTGACTGAACAGCCCGATTTGCTGGAGTAGCTAGGCGTAGGAAGTTGCACTACTCACACTGGCGAACATCGCGGCTTGGAAGGACTCCTTGGCCATTTGCAGCCGCACCTGCTGGCGCCTACTAACCTCGATCACCTGTCGGCGAAAACTGACGACTGCGTCCTGCAGCGATTCGCGCACCTTCTTGTGTGCGCGTTCGCGGTCCCGCGGGGTCTGGGCAGCCGCAAGTTCAATACGTAGCTGCGCGTGCACTGGAACACTCGCCGTCCGCAGATCTTCCCGCGCCACGAGCAGTTCACGCTCGTGGGAAGCCGTGAGTTGGCACATCTCAAGGGCGAATCGGGCAGCGGCGATTCGGTCAGGTGCAACCTGAGTTCGTGCAAGGAAGTCCAAGCGAGCCGAGGCCATGGCGATCGCGTAGTCAGATTTCGCATCGATCATTGCGATTCGATACTTGGCCTGAGCGGCGCGAACGTTTTCGGCGCACTGGGGCTTGGATTGTGCTCGTTTGGCCACGGTCGGGCCCACTGCTTCTCGGAGATTCTCACTGGCCATCGAGTTGGCGCTGCGCAGGTGCTGGCGCGCTTCACTGGCCGCGCGAGTGAACGAGGACCGTGCACTAACTCGAGGCGTGGCCATCTTCGGTCGAGCCGACCGACTTTCTCGGCGAGAACTCGGGGAGATTTGCACAGGCGGTGTGGCCACTGGCATCGGTCGACCGACCGAGAGGACGATTGACGCGGCTGCACCTACCTTGAGAGCTCGACTTGAGTAGCGCTTTGGGTCGGACATCTGGACCTCCAGTACTCAACTGCTCATCATCGTGCTGCTGACTAGCTCATCCTCATCGAAGGGCTCGGCGTGGCGCAAGTGGCAATCGGGCGATTCGCCATATATGTACCAACTCCTAACCTTTACATCACCCAACTAGGGACCAACGGTCACGTTTCGCTCAGGTGGAGGCGGGAGGTGGCGAAGCAGAAAGATCCCCCGGTGCGCTGCCCCGAGCCGATCGTGTGGCAGATGACGATGCAGACGGAGTTGGACTCGTCGTCTTGTTAGGCGAGGTCGTGGGAGAGTCGAGCTTCGGCTTGTTCTTGTCGGCTTTTACTGCGTTGCGTTCAGCTTTCTTCTGCTCAGCGGCTGCGGCAGCCTTCTTCTGCGCAGCCACCGCGGAAGCCTCCTTGTGCGCAGCCACCGCGGAAGCCTCCTTCTGCGCAGCCAACGCCGCACGTCTGTTCTTAGCTGCGGCAGCGGCCGTTTTCTGCTTGAGCGCAGCCACTCTGTCATTCAACGCCGCCGACTTCCTCTTGGCTTCTGCGCGCTTCAATTGCTCGACGGCCGCCGAGTCGATAACCCCTGCCAAGCTGTAACGACCGTCTAGCGGTCCAGGGTCGTTGGTGTAGAGCTTCGCCACGATCTGCTGCTTATAAGCGCAAACCCAGGGGGACCAACCACGAGCACGCCAGATCTGGGCAGCAGCTCGAACGTTGGTACTCGCCTCCATTGCCGAAGTCGCTGCGGCGGTCTTGTTCACAGCACTAACACCGATCGCAGACAGCGCTGACTGCAACGTCCCACCATCATTGAGTTGGAAGATTCCCCAGTCGGTGGTTCCGTCGCTATTGGTCTCACCTTGGACTGACTGCTGACCGGACTCACAATTGGCCACAGCCATCGCATTTGTGACTTGGTCGCTCGGGAAGTTTGCACGAACAAGGCGCAAGACATCAGGACGAGACACGATGGCCACCTTCGTACCCAGCGTCGTCTGGCCAGATGGCAGGACCTTTGGAGCCTCAACGCTTTCGGCACTGACCACGGTTTTCGTAGCTTTGGGCGCTTCATGCACTCCGGTCGCGGGACCTGACCTGGGCGTAGCCGAAGGAAGGTTCTGCGCTGTCACGAAAGCTGCCCGGGATTGGACCCCTGAGCTAGCTGAAGCCCCTAGAAGCGGTACTGCTCCGCCACCGATAATGGCCAAGCCGGTAATCGCGAGGAGAGCGCGCTTGGCTGCAGAGGTGTTTCGCCCGCGCGAATCCTCAACCACTGTTACTCCATCTTCGCCGCGTCCGAACACATACCAACTACACGCCACGTTTGGCGCTGTTGCCAGCTAAGCAATACCTTGCTCACTTGCTGTTACTGAATCGTCCATTCGGCCCAATCAAAAGATATTGATATTGGCCTTGTGGGTAAGTCGGCTTTTAGGCCTTTGATGTCGGTGGCGGCCGATATAGTGTACATATGTTCGAAGAATTGAAGGGGCCAACGGCTGACGGAGCCGCCGGTGACGGCGGTGATGACGAGCAGGCTGAACTCCCAATGCCGGTCCCGGTGGGCTTCGCGATGGGGGTGATGGCTTCAGGCGACGCCCGCGAGTTGACTGCTGATGAGCGGGTTGCTCGGGTGGTGGCTGTGG
>Ga0335397_10004344_pt1 | contig 18743 bp, 22 predicted proteins | sample MAT04_FD_205740 | JGI IMG/M metagenome (GOLD analysis project Ga0335397, IMG submission 205740) | Freshwater microbial communities from Lake Fryxell liftoff mats and glacier meltwater in Antarctica - MAT-04 (spades assembly) (version 2) ... | reverse complement strand
AGAACTTCGCCTGGCAGGTCTGCAAAATGCCGCACAGCCGTGAGCGCTTTTCGGGCACGAATGGCATCAGAAATGGGAGCAAGGGTTGGCTGAGGATGAGTGGGCATTGTCGTTTTATTTGGCAACCCTGCTTACATGATGGGCGGGATGCGGGGAAATGGAAATCGAACACCTTCCTGGTACTTCAAAGATTCTACTCCAAATCGTTCAGATAATTCTTTCGCTTTATGGATATGACTGTAAGCTGGCAAAACCAATTGAATGTTGACTAATGCGATAAAAGTCGTACTTAAGTTCTGAGTGAGGTCGTATCCTATCTTCCACGGGAATGCTCGTGGAAGTTTTTATAGACCCGCAACCCAGGAGAAAAATTTGTCTCATCAAAAATTGGAAATAACAAAAGATACCCATGTATCAGAAATTCTTGAAACCTATGGCGATATTGCAGACGTAATGGAGTTGTTCGGCGTCAAAAGAGTAGCTCGTTATTCCCTGCGAATGCTTGCCGCAAAAGCGCTTACGGTGGAATGGGCAGCGCGCATTCATCGTGTGCCTCTGGATGAATTTCTTGGAATTTTGCAACAGGTAATTCAGCCCGCCACAGGGCGAGCCGAGTAAGTGCGGAGTTTATCAGTAGGAGAAAAAATGTCAGAAACAAAAAACAAATTATCGTTATGGAAGGTGAGCGTGGTGATTCTGTCTCTATCGCTGTTCTTCTTTGCCATCCCGCATACGCTGGAGGATTTTGCTCTGGGTGAGCCAGCTAAAAACGGAGTCCCAGCCCCAGCACTTACCTTTGTTGTGGCGGGGCTGATTGCCCTGCAAGGACTGGCGTTATTTTGGGCCGGTCAAGAGGATCGCCGCAGTTATTTTGTCCACGCGGGGCTGGGTATTTTTTGGCCGCTGGCGGCAGGCATTGCCCAATTGCCAGTCATTCTTGCTTCAAGTAATTACCGTTCTGGATTCATCTCGATATTGTACGTGGCTGGGATGATCGCGATTGGCATTCTACTTTTTCTGGCTTCTCTTCAAGCCTTGAAAACCAGTGGCGCACACATGCAAGGGAAAAGATAAGCCATGTCTCGAAATACATCGCAGTTGACCAGGGGCGAGCGCTCGCGCGGCTTGCTTTTGGATTCGGCGTATCCATTATTTGTTAATCAAGGTTATTCCGCTACTTCCATGCGCCAGATTGCTGAAGGTGCCGGGCTGGCGTTGGGTGGTATCTACAACCACTTTGCATCCAAGGAAGCCATCTTTCAAGCAATCCTTATGGAGCGCCACCCATATCAGCAGATCATGCCATTGCTCAAACAAATGCAGGTGAATTCCCCTGACAACCTTGACCGAAGGAAAATCCAAATCCTGATGAATGAACTGAGTCAAAATCCAAAATTTTTCAACCTGATGTTAGTCGAAATAGTGGAGTTTAAAGGCAGGCACCTGTCCGGACTTTTTGAAAAGATTCTGTGCGGTGTTCCACCCCCTGCGTGGCTGCGCGTTTTTCTCAGCATGTTTGTCTCTTATCACATGACGCAATCTCTGTTAATCGGTTTGATGCCGTCCGACACGCAGGAATATTCCCTGGATGCGTTTATTGATATTTTTCTGCACGGCATTTTGAAATCGGAGTTAGTTTATGAATTCTCGTCTACTGTCCATCATACGTAAAGAGTTTATCCAAATCTGGCGTGACCCACGCACTCTGACAATTGTCCTGATCATCCCGATCTTGCAATTGTTCCTGCTCGGCTACTCTGCCACCAATGATGTTCGCAATGTTCCATTGGCTATTTATGACCAGTCGCATAGTTCTGAATCACGCGCCCTGCTCGATTCCTATCGCACGGCAGATTATTTCAAAGTGGCGTTCGCTGTCAACTCAGAAGTTGAAATGCGCCAGATTATTGAAAGCGGTCAAGCCAAAGCGGGATTGATCATCCCGCCAGACTATGCCCAGCGGCTGAAAGAGGGTACGGCGCAAGTGGCTTTTGTCCTCGACGGATCAGACCCCACCGTAGCTTCGACCTCGCTATCAGCGGCACAGCTCATCGGACAAAAACACGCCACCGATATTCTTTCTGAAAAACTGGTGCGTTCCGGGCAGGGAATCAATATCCGCCTGCCTGTAGAAGTTCGTACGACGGTTTGGTATAACCCCGACCTTGCCAGCGCTTACTTCATGATCCCTGGTGTGATTGGCATGGTTCTGTTTGCCCTGACCGCCATGCTCACCGCCACCGCTGTGGTGCGTGAGCGCGAGCGTGGAACGATTGAACAGTTGATCGTGACCCCCATCCGCTCGTGGGAATTGATTTTAGGCAAACTTGTGCCTTACACCATGCTGTCCTTCTTTAATATGCTCGAAGTCCTAGCGTTGGGTCACTGGTGGTTTGGTGTTCCCATCCGCGGCAGTCTGGCGCTGGTGTTGGTGATTTCCGCACTCTTCCTGATCTCTGGATTGGGTATTGGATTATTTGCCTCGACCATTGCCAACACTCAACAGGAAGCCATGCTGACTGTCTGGATGACGCTGTTACCCAGCATTTTCCTCTCTGGTTTTTTCTTCCCGATCAGCGCCATGCCTGCGGCTTTGCAGTTGGTTTCTTATGCCATGCCGCTGCGTTACTACCTGGTACTCATTCGGGCGCTATTGCTCAAGGGCGTAGGACCCAATGTCCTGTGGAGTGAAGCCCTCTCTCTGGTTATTTTCGCCGTTGTCATTATGTCCGCCGCCACACTGAGATTCAAAAAACGCCTCGATTAATTCTCTAATCCTCCTGGAGTTCGGAAGTTCCATTTCCGAAACGCAAGTTCAAAAGCAGAACTTTTGGACTCCAGTCTTTCATATCAAAAAACAAGCAACGAACTTACGTTGCCCCGTACTGAAACCGGGACTACTACGCGAATCTTAAGGAGATTTCCATGCAAATTAAACGTCCACCCTTTGTTGTGATTATTTTAGCCGTTGCCATACTTCTGGCTGGCGCATACTACTTGTATAGTGCAACCCGCCCCGCGAGTACCGCGCTCACCGCATCTGGCACTGTCGAAGCAACTGAAATTTTGATTGCCCCCGAACTTTCAGGCAAAGTGACCGAAGTGTTGGTCAATCAGGGCGATATTGTCAAAGCTGGCGATGTACTCTTTCGTCTTGATGACACACTTCCCCAAGCCCAACGCAACGTTGCCGCCGCCGCACTGGATACTGCCAAATCAGCTTCGGTCACCGCTGAGGCAGCTGTCGCTTCCGCGCAGGCGCAGTATGATCTGGTTTTGAACGCCGCCCTCGCCGAACAAAAATCCAACCGCACTGCGGATTGGACTTTGGCACAGCCGACGGAATTTAATCAGCCGATTTGGTATTTTGCCAAGCCTGAGCAGATTGCGGCTTCCCAAGTGGAAGTGGACGCCGCGAAAGCCGCGCTGGATATGGCGCAGACAAAATTAACATCCGTTACAGAGAAGGCTGCCAGCGGTGATTTTCTCGCTGCTGAAGAACGCCTGCTCATTGCGCGCGCGACATTCCAGGTGGCACAGGATGTATTAGACCGTACAAACAGCGCAGATCAAAGCCTGCGGGATTCGGCTCAACAAAATTATGACGACGCTTCCTCTGAATTAACCAATGCCCAAACGACTTATGACAAAACCGTCACCACGAGCGGCGCGGAAGACGTGCTTACCGCGCGCGCTGACTTAAGCGTGGCGCAAGAACGTTACAACACATCCCTAGATAGGTTGCATGCCTTACAAACAGGCGACTTGTCCCCAAAGGTGGTAGCCGCGCAGAAGGGACTCGATCAGGCGCAAGCCGCTGCTGAACAGTCTAGGAACGCTGTTCAACAAGCAGAAGCCAGTTTGAAGCTGATTGACACCCAGATTGCTAAATTGACAATTACCGCCCCAGCCGATGGTGTGATTCTGACTCGCGCGGTGGAGCCCGGAGAAGTGGTCATGCCTGGTTCCGGTCTTTTGACCATGGCGCGCCTGAGTGACTTAACCATCACTGTCTACATTCCCGAAGATCGTTACGGTGAAATTTCCATGGGTCAAACTGCCAATGTTACAGTGGATTCTTTCCCCGGCGAAAATTTTACAGCCATTGTTGTGAATATTTCCGGCAAGGCTGAATTCACCCCGCGCAACGTGCAAACTGTGGAAGGCCGCAAGACTACTGTCTTTGCCATCAAACTCATGCTGGCAGATGCGGGCGGCAAGCTCAAACCGGGTATGCCCGCGGACGTTTTGTTCAAATAAAGTATTGAGGAAGGGATGAGTAACGGGCATTTCAAGTCACTCATCCCTTAATTTGGTGGTAACCATGAATTCTAAAGATATTTTAATTTCTGCAATTGGACTACATAAATCCTTCGGCGAAGTTCATGCCGTAAATGGTATTGATTTGAACATTCCCGCTGGCGAGATTTACGGTCTGGTCGGCGCCGATGGCGCGGGAAAAACCACCGCCTTGCGGTTGTTGGTGGGCGCGTTATTTCTTACTTCCGGCGAAGCCAGCGTATGCGGACATAGCATTAAGTCGCAGGCTGAACAGGCGCGCGCTAATATCGGTTATCTCTCGCAGCGTTTCTCACTCTACGAAGATTTGACGGTGCTGGAAAACATCCGCTTCTTTGCCGAAGTGCGCGGAATTAAACCGAACGAGTGGTATCCGCGCTGTATGGAAATTCTCGACTTTGTTGGGCTGGCTCAGTTCAAAGACCGCCGTGCTGGGCAGTTATCAGGTGGCATGAAGCAGAAGCTGGGATTGGCCTCGGCGCTGGTCTCACGACCTAAAGTCCTTTTGCTTGATGAACCCACCACCGGCGTTGACCCGGTGACGCGCCAGGATTTCTGGCAATTACTGATCCAACTGGTTTCCACCCCTCTCCCCCCAAATGCGGAGAATTTGGGGGGAGAGAAAGAGGGGGGCGGTGTTTCTGTCATCATCTCCACTCCTTACATGGATGAAGCGGCTCGTTGTCATCGTATTGGCTTTATGAAAAAAGGTCAGATCATCGCAGAAGGGACGCCCGGTCAATTAAGAACAAAACTCAACGAACGGATTGTTGAGCTGCGCGGCGAGCCGCTGCCTTTGCTCAAACAAATTGCCGCGCAGGATTCTGGCGTGGAGGATGTGCGCGCTTTTGGCGACCGATTGCATCTGCGCGTTGGGATGGATCAGTCCAAGCATGTCATCCAAAAACTGAAAAAATCCGTTCACGCTGGCGGCGGAACATTTGTCGGCGCGCGCCCGATACCGCCCGTGCTTGAAGATGTGTTTATCTATTTATCGGAGCAAGAAAATGCCTGAACCTGTGATTGTTGTTGATAACCTGACCCGTCATTTTGGCGAATTTGTGGCGGTGAATCACGTTTCGTTTGAAATTCAAAAAGGCGAAATCGTTGGCTATCTGGGACCGAATGGCTCTGGAAAGACGACATCCTTTCGAATGCTGCTTGGATTGCTTGCTCCAACTGAAGGTCGTGCGACCGTGCTTGGCTTCGATACCTATCGCGAAGCAGAGCAGGTGCGCGCGCGCGTTGGGTACATGTCACAGAAGTTTGCCATCTACGATGACCTGACAGTTTGGGAAAATCTCCAGTTTTATGGCGGCGTGTATGGGATTACTGATAAAGCACGCATTGATGAAACCATCGCACTCGTCGGCTTGTCGGAAAACAAGAAGACCATCACCCGCGAACTCTCAGGCGGCTGGAGGCAACGACTTGCGCTGGGAATTGCGCTGGTACATAGTCCAAAATTGTTATTTTTGGATGAACCCACCAGCGGCGTTGACCCAACTGCCCGCCGCGCTTTCTGGGATTTGATCTACGAACTGTCTGCCAGCGGTGTGACCGTTCTGGTGACCACGCATTACATGGACGAAGCTGAATACTGTAACCGTGTGGGTATGATGCGTGATGGCAACCTTTTGGCTATGGATACGCCAATGGCACTGAAGGAGCGTTACGTGCCTGGCGATGTCTGGGAATTGTATGTTGAGCCGTTGTTGGATGGGCTGAACTTGTTATCTAACGCTCAAGGCGTGGTGAGAGTCAGTTTAGCGGGAGACCATTTACGGGTAATTGTCGAGGCGGGACTGGGAGAGAAGGACATCCAACGCATGTTGGCAAAATCAAACTTGCGCGTGACTTCCATCCAAAAAGGAGAGCCAACGCTGGAAGATGTGTTTTTGAATCTGGCGAAGGGATAACTTGCCCAAGCAAGCCATATGCAGGCTGCATCCATCGCTGGATTCTTTGAGCGCCTCCACTTTGCCTTCTCCCCTAGAAAAAGTTGGGCCAGACATCGCCATATAAAATTACAGTCTCGTCTTTGAAGTATATACGCCGCCTAGCTTGCTGAATCATCAACTGCCTGTCCTCTGCGCCGAGATCTGAAAAGAGGGGATTGTTTTTAAGCAGAGTTGAGAGATCGTTCATTGGTCGCTTCCCGCCAGAGATTCCAGTTTCTCGCGGTCGAGGAAGGCAAGTTCCACGCGGCTAACACGGATGATTCCTTCGTCGGCAAAGCGATGCAGGGTGCGACTGACCAACTCACGGGTCGTCCCGACCGTGTCTGCCATTTGGTCGAGTGTCAGGTCGCGGAGAGCGGATTGGTCATCCACGGGAGCGTAATGCGAAAGTAGCAGGCGGGCGAGCCTGCCAGCAACAGGGTGAAAGGCAAATCCGTAAATCACTTCGCGCACGCGGCGCATGTAACAAATTAGCACGCGGGAAACATCCCAGGCTGCTTCGGCGTTGCGAAGGATAATGGGAAGAATTGTGTCGCGTTCCCAGAGATAGAGAACCGCTTCTTCCCGCGCCTCGAGCGAAGCGGGCATGGGCTGACCATCCACCAGCGAATGTCCCCAGACTATATCGCATGAATTGAGTTTAAACACCACTTGGCGGCGTCCTTCTGGCGAGAGCATTGCCCACTCCAGTTTCCCTGTGGAAATATAGGCGGCGTAAGGCCAAACCTCACCCTGCCAGCAGACGTATTCGTCTGGACGGTATGTCTTTTCAATCGCGCAGTCCATCAACTGTTGACGGTCGCGTTCGGTCAATTTCGAGAATACAGGGGCTTTTGAGAGGCAATCGAGATTTCTTTGCATAGACAGTCTCCAGCGAACTTATAAAAATGCAAAGACAGAAAATCTGCTTTGTGATATTTTTCTTTTGTAACTAATCCCCTGCTTTGGCAGGTTCATTATATCCAACATTTAGGAGAAAAAATGACGAACGAAACCACAAAGACCCAACGTATCATTATGACGGTTGTGGCGGTCCTCGGCGGGTTGTACCTGATGCTGCTTGCCCCCACCCAGGCAATGCAAACCCTGAAGATTGCCCTCGACCAGGTTTTGCTGCGCCTTGTGCCGCACGATGCGGATTTTTACCCTGCCGTGCCAATCCTTTCGGCCACATTCTCGACGTGGATCATTGCCTTTGTATTTGCAGGCGCGACGCTGTTGGTTCTGGCAAAGAAATTATACGAAGGCGTCAAATGGGCGCGTGCTGCGGCACTCGGCATGTTCGCCATCCCTTCGGTGGCTGGGATGACAATGCTGATTCCCTGGTTCGTGCTGGTGCTGGCTGAGTACCCCGAAAAAGGTGTGCCACCACACACCGTCAATGGGATGCCGCCCGCCATGCTTATTCTGTTTGTGAATCTGCTGTTCTATTTCATCATCCTGTTGGCAGATCAGGACACGCTCAAGAACAAGGCGTTGAAACTCGTTCCCTACACGGCGCTGGGCGTTGTTTCGGGCATGGTCTTCATGAACGGACAGCACGGCGTCCGCTATTTCATCCACATCCCTGGCGAATTTGTCACCGATGCCAGCGGAATGGTCTCTGCCAACCCCACCCCGCCGCCCTTCACCTCCGCGCTGGCGCATTACATCACCAACCTCGATCACCTGGATTGGCGCACCTTTGACATGCTCTCTGACAAAGCGATCTACAGCCCGCAGACTTTGGCGCTGCTGTTGGGCGGATTCCTGCTCTACATTGCGTCGGTGTTGTTGATTGTCTCCATTCCGCTTATGGCGATGAAGAACAAAGTAGGCTGGTACATGGCGACTGCCACTGCGCTGGCAACTGTTGTCGTCAGTTTTCAGGGCTTCGTGGTGCGAAGTTCAACCGAGTGGTTGCAAGGCGGTTTGTTATCCTCTGTCTTGCTTGCCATCCTATTAATTCCCGCCTTCAAGAATTTGCTGATCGAAAAAGGCGAGTAAATAAAAAAATACGCATGATTAATCTTGTAGTCATACGTATTCTCCTTTGTAAATGGAGCCGAATTTCTTCGGCTCCATTTTATTTTAACTATTCCGCGCCTGCCAGCCGCTCCAAAGCCTCGCGGTCATGCAGGGTAATGCTGGCGCGGTTAACTTTCAAGTACCCATCAGATTGGAACTGGTAAAGAATTCTACAAATCACCTCCGGCGAAGACGCAATCATGGCTCCCATATCCTCCAGGGTTAGATCACGTTGAACCGTGGAACTTTCAGCGTTGATAAATTTCTCGATCACCAGTTTTGCAAGCCGTCCTGCCACTGGGTTAAAAGCCAGATTGTAAATATTATCCCGCCGTTTGCGAATCAACCGCGTCTGGCGGCAAAGCAGTTGTCGCATAGCAGCAGGATTTCGCAGGACAAGTTCCAGCACCGCTTCCCCCGCCCAGTGATAGATAACGGTTGCCTGGGCTACTTCCAACGTGGAAGGCATAGGGTCGCCGTCCAACAGCGTGTGACTCCAGAATTCCGTGCCCTCTCCCCATCTGGAAACCACGTATTCCCTCCCATCTGGCGCGATAATCACAGAACGCAGAACGCCGCTTGCAATGTACAACACAAAGCGGCAGTCGTCTCCCTGAACACAAATCACATCCCCTTTTTTGAGCGATTTGCGAATTGCCAGCCCAGCCAACTCTAGGCGGACTTCTTCAGTCAAGTGACCTAATACTTCACTCTGGCTTAATTTTTCGACAAGGTGTTTCAGGTTAGTGTCCATACTGTATATAAGTGTACTTCTTGACTTATGTCATGGTTTTGGATGGTGGATAGATGTATATTGATTGTGAATTATGTCACGAATATCGTACCACACATCATATTTTTTTAGGAGATAAAAATGTTGATACAAACTTCCCGCAACACCCGCCTCGCAGTCGTCAGCCTGGTGGTTCTCGCCGCAATCTTGATGATCGCGGTCATCCCCTTCGTTGGGTTTGGCATGGTTAACCCGATTGTTGAAGCTCAACAATCGCGCATAGAGAAGTTTATAACAGAGGGCAATCCCCAGGCTCCCTTGTTGCAACTCACAGTCTGGCTGGTTAGTTTCTTCTTTCCGTTCTGGAGCACGATGTCGCTCATTGCGGGCATTGTTTTGCTGGTGATTGCGCTCCCCTTATATCGTGGCGAAAGATGGACGCGCGGTCTAGCCCTGCTGTGTCTGGCTGTACCGTCCATTGGTGGCGCGTACATGATCGTGCCGTGGATGAACTTCATCGGCAGCGCAAAAGGCGGATTCCCGCCCGCAGTCTCGATGATGACAATCGGGCTGATTCCGTACTTTGCCATTTTAGTCGCCGATAAAGTGGACCTGACACAAAAAGTGGTGGATTTCCTCGTATTCCTGATGTTGGGCGTCACCGCCGCCGAGAACTTCGCCAATGGACATGCCGCTTACCGCATCCTGTTCGGACATCCCGCCCGCCCGCTATTTGCCGAAGGAATTGCCATCACCTACTTTGGCTGGCTCGCCTTATGGGTCGGCATGGCGCTATGTATCGCCTCCATCTACCTGCTGGGCGAGAAGAAAATCTCAGGCTGGTATGCTGGTTTGATCGGCGGACTGGTAACCCTGGTAGCCAGCGCCGCCACGCATTACGTCCGTCACGCCACCTACGACTACCTGTTCGGGGCGCTGATGGGTCTTAGCATTGTCATCATGTTATTGATCCCGCTCTTCAAGCAGCGCCTATTAACTGAATATTCGGGCTAGAAACATTCTCCTTGCAAATCCGAGACCAAGGACTGGTCTCGGATTTTCCTTAAGACAAAGATTTTTATCAACCTATTGTGATAACTTTCACGCGCAATTAAAACTTATTAAAGGAGGATCGCATGAAAGAAACTTCCCAAAGTAACCGCAACATCATGTCCATTCTTGTCATTGTCATCGGATTGTTGATGATGACCGTGATTCCCTTCAGTGATCTTTGTGGCTGGCGCGGTGCTGCTTGTCATCTCGCAGGAAATCAAAAAAGGCGAAGAGTGGACGTATCAAATTTCCATGTCGCTTTTTGCCCTGCCCGCCATCGGCGGCATGTTCATGTTCCTGTCCTACGTCAGTTGGGTGGACGGCTTCCCCATTCCGACGTGCTCATGCTTCGACTGACTAGCCGAATACAGGAGAATTTCATCTCAGTTGCATCAGCCGTCCCGCAGGTTTTGAAAGCATCCAGGTTAACGTACGCCAACTTGCGGGATGGTTCATAAAATCATGAAAATCAATCCTCGCTACTATCCAGTTATCCTTCTGATTACATTTGTCCTTTTCGTGCTGCTCGGCATATTACTTGGTTTTCGCCCTCAACATGGCAATGGCAACCATGAATCATACATGCTCATGTTTACACAATATGCCATCAACGGGTTGGGGGCAATTGTATGACAGCCGCCACAAAAAACAATAAAGGCAAGCCCTATTCACTTGCCCGCAGCCGAAGGATTATCCAGCGGCTGGCTGTGGTCGGTGCATTCACGATTGGTCTCCGTCATATTCTGCCCGGCGAGTCAGGCGTGGGCGGGTCGTTCGATGCCTTCTGTGTATTCGGCGGTGTGGAAACTTTCCTGCCATGTCTGTTCAAAGGGAGTACGCTCAAGGCCACCAACCTGCTCAACTTCACGATGCTGCTGGGCGCACTGGGGGTTTCGCTGGTGGCTGGGCGTGCCTTTTGCGGCTGGCTATGTCCATTGGGAGCAGTGCAGGATATGTTCGCGGGTTGGGTGCGCCGACTGAGCGGTGGAGAAAACCATATCCGCGGCAAAAGGAGCCAGGCGCGCTTCCCTTTGACGCTGCCGCCCGCTGCGGATAAGCCTCTGCGATATGCAAAATATCTCGTTCTCGTAGTCATCCTGATCGCTAGCCTGTATACGGTCTATCCGCCTTTGCACGAATTTTGTCCGATGCGGGCAGTCTTTAGTTTAAACCTGACTCCCTTGCTATGGGCTGTGCTGGTACTCTTCATCGTTGGCGCCCTGTTGGTCGAGCGCTTTTGGTGCAAATATTTCTGCCCGTTGGGCGCATTGCTTGCCATCTTTAATAAAATCTCGCCTGTGCGGATCGTTTCTTCCGACCACTGTAACAACTGCGGACGCTGCGACATTGAATGTTCGATGGCAATTGAAGACGTGCCGCTTAACCTGAACAATCCTGAATGTGTGCGCTGTATGGAGTGTCTCGAAACCTGTGCGCGGGATGGATCGCTGGAATTGAAAGTGCTAAAACCTTGAATAATTCGGGGTAAGTCAGGCAAAAGTGGATGAGGCATATTGCATTAAGGATGACCTGAGTCCAGTTTCCAGGTATTCAACCCGCTAAAAGGGCTGTGCTCTCCACGTGACTTTTTTAATGGTCTTCTGCTTGCAGTCTAGGTTGTGAAATTTGACACGACAAAAGTCGTACACAAAAAACTGGTCGGTCTGTATATTCAATGGAGACTGACTAGTTTTTTTGTTGAGTAATGATAATGCCAGAAGACAACCCAACTCCCGACGAACAATTGCGTGCCAGAATCATCCAGGCATTGATGTTGGACGAACACACTATGCCCCTTGATCTGCGAGTGGGTGTGCTAAATGAAATCGTTCATTTGACTGGGCAAGCGTCTTCATTGGACATTTGGAATTTAACAGAGCGTATTGTTTTGGGTGTGAAAGGAGTACGCGGCGTGGTCAATCGTATTGAAGCACCCGACGCGCCATTCCCCGGGCGTACCATTCACCTTGATCTGCCACCGTAAGCACCTTCATCAAAATATTCATTCGGCGTTTCGCGCCCATGCGGCGCATACAATCAATCCATTTTAATCAAGGAGATTCAAAATGAAAAACAATTCCAAGCTTGGAGCCATTCTGGCCATCGTCGGGATCCTGACCGGCTTGCTCGTCTTCTATTTGCTCGCTGCACAATACAATCTGGTAATCGATGCGAAGACTGCCTCCGGGCGGATGGATGAGGCCACCTCAGTGACAATTACCTATGCGGTACTCGGATGGATTGGAATCACTGCCGGGGCAATCTGGGCGGCGGTCCTTTATGGCTTCCTTCATAAGGAAAAATGGGCCTGGTTCTGGGGAGCGGTTGCCGCAACTATCCACTTGCTGGTCGGATTCTTCCCAATGATCCCTGCAATGGACAGCCACTTGCCAATCCCGACAATGGTGATTTTTATCCTGGCTGCGATTCTATGGTTTGGGATGCTCTTCATTGGCGGCGTGGATAAAAAGATCATTACTCTCACATTCATCGCGGGTCTGGCCTATGTATTGACCTTCATTGACGGCGTGGCGCCTATTTCCAAGTACACGACCTCACATGATGATCCCTTCTGGAACGGTATGTATGTCATGTCGCAACAGGTCAGTTGGTGGGGAGCAGCGGCCTGGGCGGTCTTTATCTTTGCCGTGTTCAGTAAGAAATCATGGGCAATTCCTGTTGGCATCTTCGCGGGAACCATGTCCATGTTTGCCGGGTATCCGCTCGGGTTGAATAACGCCATTTTCGAAGTACATCGCTTCTCAATGTTCCTGCCTGCGCCGCTCCTCAGTACAGTTCTGGTCGTATATCTGTTACTGCCAAGCACACGCAAGATGCTGAACGATTGGTCATCAAAGACTGAGGGCAGCTTGTAAATGCTTCCTGCAATTTGATATTTGTCAAAGACAAACAGCAGAGCGCATGTTACCATTTGTACAATATGGCACAGTCGCAGACCGCTTTTACCATCATATTGGAGATCTTTTATGCCAGCATTGAAAACAAGGTTTAACTATCTCTTCAACTCCACTAAGGGACTCATCCTAGTGGCAATTTCGATGGTTGCCATCGTGACCGCGGTTTGGGGCATGTTGTCAGGCCCCATGGCCGAGATGGGTGTACGTGAAGTGGTAATCAAGCTGCTCCACATGGACATCGTCCAGGCCGAGCGAGAGGGACGCATCATCATCCTCTATCACTCGATTGCCATGGCAATCGTAGCCATCGAGACCTATATGGTCACAGGCTTGTTGAAGATGAAAGAATTCTTCAAGATGGCTGTGCGCGTGCTTATAACCGCAGGCTACATGCTGACCATGATCTTCGGCATGGGCTTTGCCTACTTCGGTCATAATTGGGCTTTCCACGGGTTGTACATCACGGGACTATCGTTGATTTTCTTTGCTGGTGTCTTGCTGTGCGTGGCGCTCTGGCCCTGGAACAAGGAATACTACATCACAGACAAAGACTATGCCCGCACGAAAAAGGGCGTGGATGTAGAACGCATAGCATTTTTTGCGACGGCAGTTACCACTGTTATTTCCGCGTTCTTTGGCGCTGTCCCTGGCTCATTCTTCGGCAATGGCTTTGAAGTTTTTCTGGCGGAGAATGTCATCCGCCTGCCAGAAAAGACCACGATGGAATATTCCATCATCGGTCACCTGCACATCATGCTGGCGTTGATCTCCATCATGATCACGCTCATCATCGGGCGCTGGCTGAACTTCAAGGGTATTCTGCACAAGTTTGCCATGCCGCTGATGATTTTGGGAACCATCGTGCTCAACCTCGGCGTGTGGGGCGTGGCGACGCCGCTTGAGCCCATCGCACACATGATCATTTACGTCGGCGCGACGCCTTCGATGTTTGCGGCTTTGCTCCTGTTGATTTGGAATTGGGACAAACTCATCAAGGATGGCACGGCTCATCTCAAAAAGCCAAACTTTGCTCAAAAGATCAGCGCCCTCGTGCGCGACCCGCTCAAATTTGGTCCCACCTGGCAGATGCTTTTCATGAACTTTACCACCAGCGGAATCGGCATCTTCATGGCAATCCGCCTCGAGCAAATCTTCCGCGTTTGGCCCGCGCGCGAAGAACGCATCGAGTTGACAGGTCACTGGCATGTGCTTTCCGCCATCGTCGCCACCATCATCCTGATGTACTACGGTGACATGATTGGCCTCAAGGGCAAACTGCGCCAGTGGTACGGCTGGAGCATCATTATCCTTTCGGACATCGCCTTCGGCGCGGTGACCGTCTTCGAGATGAAACGTCTCTTCATCGTCGAAGCCGAACAACAACCACTGGTCAACGGCTTAATGTACGCCATTGACTTTGGCCTCGGCATGTTACTGGTCATCCTTGCCATCTTGTTGGTCTACCGCCTGACCGACCTCTTCAAAAACAAAGGTCGCTGGACGGAAGAAATGAATCACGAACTTTCAGAGGAGGTGACGAAATGAAACGCCTCTTCCTAACCCTCAGCCTGTTGACCGTTTTACTGGCCGCCTGCGCCCCTGTGGATTTGAACGCTCCGATCCCCGCCTACGACACGGGTGTGGATACGAATGCCTGGGCGCAAGTCCCCGCGGGAGAGTTCTTCTTCGGTCAGCACGAAGACGTGGAATCCACTACCGCCTATGAGATCATGATCACGGATGTCACCGTCAGCCAATATACAGACTTTTTAACGGCGGCCCTTTCCAACGGTCAGGTACGAATCGGCGAATTCAACGGTCAAAAAGCCATCGTCGGCAACTATCCTGGCGACATCTTCCACGGCGTCAAGCACGAGGAGGAGATCAAGGCGGGCGATTGGATTTACATCCCGCTGGATGATCCCGCCTCCCGCTTCACTTTCGATGGCACAACATTTGCGCCCAAACCTGGCTATGAAAACCACCCGATGACCAATGTCACCTGGTTCGGTGCCTGGGGCTACTGCGAAAGCAACGGCTGGCGTCTGCCCACCGAAATGGAATGGGAAAAGGCTGCGCGTGGTGTGGATACACGCCCCTTCCCTTGGGGAGAAGAAATCCTGCGTGAGAATGCCAACTTCTACTCATCACGCGACCCGTTCGAGAACATGAGCAGTTTTGGCTCGCGCACCAGTCCAGTCGGTTTCTATAACGGCCAGACCTATGATGACTATGTTACGCTCAACTCCGCTTCGCCATACGGTCTTTATGATATGGCTGGCAACGTTTGGCAATGGACAGGTGATGTGTACGAAGGCATGCATTACCGCTTTATGCGCGGCGGCTCGAAAGACACCTACGACATGGATTTGCGTTTGTGGGTTCGCAACAACGCCACGCCCACCTATTTCAGCCCAGGGGTTGGGTTTAGGTGTGTAAGGTAATTTTTGATCAGGGCAGGCTTTTCAGCCTGCCCTGATTCATCTCATATAAAAGGATTGCCCATGAAAACCATGCTCACCAAACTGCGCCTATACTGGTCGCTGATTAAAAGTCTGCAAACTGGCTTGTTACTTGCCACTGGGCTGGCTGGCTATATGAGCGCCAGTTGTCCAGTCACACATTGGACGACACTCACGAGTCTGTCAATCAGTTTGTTTCTGGCCATCAGCGGAAGCACTGTTCTTAATATGTGGTATGACCGTGATATTGACAGCAAAATGAAGCGTACTCATAACCGTCCTTTGGCGTCTGGCAGGATTAATCAATTGGAGGTTTTGCGTCTGGGGTTAGTGCTTTCGTTAGCTGGTGTTGCCTGGGCAGTTATGCTCAACCCGCTTTACGGCTTGATCGTTTTCGCCGGGTTGTTCTTTGACGTAGTGATTTATACCATCTGGCTCAAACGCCGCACTGCATGGGCCATTGTCTGGGGTGGCATTTCAGGTGGCATGCCCATTCTGGCAGGCCGCGTCCTTGGCACGGGTAGCATTGATTGGATCGGGATTGTGCTGGCAATTTCAATATTATTCTGGATTCCCACCCATATCATGACATTCAGCATGAAGTATCATGAGGATTACAAAGCCGCCGGTGTGCCAACCTTTCCATCCATCTACGGTTTCTCTGTCACAAGGGCAACCGTGGCATTCTCCAGCATTATCGCAGCGCTGATGATTGGCGCCGCCGCTTATGGGATTGGTATGACATGGGGTTACCTACGTGTGCTGTTTGTGCTCTCAATGGGTCTACTGATATTGGCGGTCAGCAGTTTACTGAAACCCTCAGAGCGACTGAATTTTGGCCTGTTCAAGTATGCTTCGCTCTATATGCTTTCATCCATGCTATTGATGATATTCTAATCCTCTTATTGGAGATGCCAAACATGAAAATTACCGCTCTTGACCGAATTCTGCTCCTCGTCACTGGACTGCTCGCTGCATACCAATTAGCCTTCGGCATCGAAGGCGTCTCCACTTTGCCAGCCATTGCCTACACCATTGCCTTTGGCGTTCTCCTCGTCGCTGGTCTTCTGCTCATCATCTTTGGCTTTGAAATATTGGATTCGCCCTTCGTGGTGATCGTTTCAACGATCATTCCGCTCAGCTTGGCGGCGGGACTCGTCTGGCAGCACCTCGCTGCCTTCGGGAATTTGTACTTGATCTTCGTCATTATCGGATTCCTAGCGATAGTCATTACCCGCCTGATCCCCACCCCAGGCAAAATCCCGACCATTGTTCTGGCTCTCGTTCACGGCGTCGCAGGCATGACAATTTTCCTGCTCCCGATCATCCTCTCGATTCAGGGAAAGACATCGTCAGTCTTCTCCCTCGTCGGCATCGGCGGGGCGTTGATTGGTGTCGGCGGTCTCCTGCTCTCGTTCCTGAAGGCAGGCAAACCCATCCTCTCGCGCGAGATGATTCTCAAAATCCTGCCTGGCCTGCTATTGTTGATGACACTCTGCTTTGTTATAGGATTTAAGTATGGATAAAATTTTCACGCTCATCAAATCCCTGCGCGGTGAGATGAAGAAAAGTCGCTTCAAAATTTGGCTGCGGGCATTCTTATTCTTTCAATTCTCCGCCATCTTTATGGTCTACTTCTTTCGCGATGTCAGAAACGGCTATTTCCACTGGGAATGGGTTGCCCTGCTCTTCACGCTCTTTATCCCTATTGGGTTTCTAATGAGCCTGATCGTCCCCATGAAAGCAGAACCCGAACTACGCGCCGTCACCCTTTCGCTTGACCGCATCTATCTTTTCCTAATCTGGCTGTTGGTTGTAGCAAAACTCATTATCGGGCGCATCCCGCCTTTCACCCCCGAAGCGGATTTCATCATGTGCGCCATCATGGGCATCATGTTCGGGCGACTCGGCGGCATCGGGCTGCGGGTTCGGCGGCTCAAACTCCAGCATGGCTTTATAGAGAGGCAACAACAAATCACGATTACAGTTCAAGCGTGATCAAGTTATCCTTAAACAAGGAGTATGCAATGACTACAGATAGTATCCTGGCAAAGTTTCTTCGTTTCACTGGCATCGCGCTGATGGGGCTGACCGCTGCGTTCACGCTCCTGGGAGGCGCGGGTACCACCTGCGTCGCCATCAATCCAACCGGTTTTGGCGAAAGCATGGCGCCTCTGGCGAAATTCCAATGGCTGTACGTGCTCTTTGTCCTGTCAGGGATTGCCATTGGCATCTGGGGTATCCGAGCCACCATCAAGCTAATCAAAGGCACATCCGATTCGTATTTAACAAGTATCAAAGCATTAGTTGCGGGCGCAGCAGTGGGTGGCATCCATATCTACGCGTCACGCCTGTTGCGTGGCAAGTCCATGCCCGTGGACGCGGTAGTTTACACGACCATTCTCACTCTTGCGATATTCCTGATTTTTCGCATCCCTGGAATTTGGAAGGGAATGAACTTTGACAAAGGTTCCAACGGTGGCGATACTGGTGGACTAGCAGCAGCCATCACACTCATCCTGGTTGGGATCTCTGTCCTTGCAATGCCCTTTATGATGACTGAGACACATACCTTTGCCGTAGGTGGAATCAACTGGGCTGCGACCTGGTCCCTGCCGATGAACCTGATCGGCTCCCTGCTCATCGTAGATGGACTTGGCTGGCTGGTTTTGTTCCTCCTTTCAGGCAGAAGGCCCCCTGTGCTGGCTACTTGGTTCATCCGCCCGTATTTTGAAGATTTTTGGCGAAAATTTCGTCAGCCTATTTATCTCCCCCGTTCACCGCGGGACTTCTGAATGATTACTTTCATCAAAAGGCACCGTTCGCAAGCGGCCAAATACAAATCGATCTCACATTCTGATATCGATTCATACTATTCACCCTTGGTCGTTATTGTTTGACGCAAATGATCTTGGTCAGTTTATATATGCCGTACGAGAATAACTGTGATGCAGTCCGCCAAGAATGCCTTCGATGTGATGCCTCCGCTTGTTGGCTTTGATCTTGTCAGATCATACTGATTAGGAATTCGCTGTTCAATGCCTTGATGCGGTCGTTCCTGATTGAAGTATCTCGTGTATTCCTTGGTTACCCGCTCTAAATGCCTATCATCATGGATCAGGATATATAGTGGATAAGGAAATTTAGACACAAAAGCGGTATCATCTCAAAAATTAGCGGCAAGTAGGCAAACAGGACTGCCTAGGGCTAAGACCATCAGCGGCTTTTTGAATTAATTCGGAAAGCGGTGGAATGGCATATTTCTTCAAGATCCGGTCTTTCAGATATTCGTAGAAATTGACCTTCAACT